>Ga0154319_1097_pt1 | contig 18345 bp, 11 predicted proteins | sample RifGroA2_FD_117659 | JGI IMG/M metagenome (GOLD analysis project Ga0154319, IMG submission 117659) | Ignavibacteria bacterium GWA2_54_16 | reverse complement strand
TTCAGTTTCCCCCTCATGTTTTACTCTATATGTTTCCCGATTCCAACGGGATCCCATGATCGCTTCGAAGGTTTCCGGAGAACAGAATGCTCCACAGAGTTTTGGCAGCCACCTCATTCGTTGTTCTGATAGGATGCAAGACGATCGAAGTCGGCATCCATCAGGAGGACCAAGAGGTCCAGACGATTGTCGTGACGACAGACCCGAACGAAGCGAAGATCTTCACGTCGGACATTGACAATTTCTGGAGAGCGTACAACGAGGCAACGCCGCAGAATGATTCCATCGTCTATCGCGATTTCTATCTGGAGAGAGGCAGTCCCGGGCTCAAGGGCTTTTCAAAGTTGAAGATTGCAAATCCCACCTACCTCGCGATTCGAGTGGAAAACCGCGCGAAATACTACGCCTCCATTCGATCGAGTACGCTCGCAATCCGGACCAAGGAAGAGAAGATTCGCGAGAGCTTCATAAAACTGAAAGAGCTCTATCCCGACGCAGTGTTCCCCGATGTATATTTTCTGATCGGCCCCATGAATGCAGGCGGAATTGCCACCGAACAGGGACTCGTCATCGGCGCGGAGATCTTCAGCAAAGCTCCGTCGAGCCCGCTCGACGAACTGAATGCGTGGGAAGCAAATGCGGTAAAGCCCGCAGAGAAAATCCCCGGCGTCGTCGTGCACGAACTCGTCCATTTCCAGCAGCGCACTTTGAGTTCTGCCGGGACCCTCCTTGCCTGGTCGATTGGGGAGGGAATTGCTGATTTCCTTGCCGAGCTCATCGCCGGGTGCCGCATCAACGAACTTCAACACGAGTACGGGGATCGCCATGAGGCTGAGCTGTGGCAGGAATTCAAACAAGTGATGAACGGAAAAGATCTTTCGATGTGGCTTTACAACGGCGGTAAAGTCCCCTCATCCGGAAAGCCAGGCGAACGGCCGGCTGATCTTGGCAATTATTTCGGGCACAGGATCTGTCAGGCATACTACGAACGTGCATCCGACAAGAAGCAAGCCATCAAGGACATGCTTGAGGTGAGGGATTTCGCTGGATTCCTCGCTGCGAGCGGCTATGAGCGGATACTTGCCGCACGGTACAAATCTGCCGTCGAACCAACCGGGTCTCTCACCAGCCAGGGCCGGCACTAACGCGCCCATTTCGCAGTTGCAGCCTTTTCACCGGAATCCCAGACTGTGGACCAGCGGCCTCACGGCCGATGCTCGAGTGACCTGTTCAGGATCTCGATCGGAAGGAGTACCTCCAGACGCAAAGTCGCTAAGTCCCGCTACCGGATTCCGCTCCTAAGCGGGATTCAGAGAGCGAACCGCAAGGAGGAAGAAGCGACCATCGATTTTTAGCGACTTTGTTTACCCCGACATCCTGAGCGACCCCGAGCGAGCGGAGCGAGTCGAGGGTGAGCCGAATCCCTCGACTCCTCGTTCCAAATGAAGAGAAGTCGCTCGGGATTCGATCCTGAGGGTACTCGAAGGATCGAAGGATTGGTCGGGGCGCCTTGGCGTGAGACTGCCTTTTCTTCTGAAGGTGTTTTTGAGATAGGTTCTAAGCATTTAAGCTGCAACAGCAATGAAGGTGACACAAGGGGCCCGGGGCGTTGCCTTCACGCTTCGACTTCTGTATCTTTCGATCGTCATCCTTGCAGCAATCCTCCGCCGAAACATACCGCTTCCTGTGGCGTAAATGCGGAACGGCCTGTCATCTCATCAACTCACACTTATCAAGGAGATACTCTTCATGGTTCGAGTCCTTGTGATGTCATTTCTCCTATGCTCAATTCCGGCACAACTTGTTGCCCAAGTCGATGCCAGGATGCTGCAGTATCCTGATGTGTCTCTCACTCAGATCGTCTTTTCCTATGCGGGTGACCTGTGGGTTGTCCCAAAGGACGGGGGCACGGCGCAGAGGCTCAGTTCACCACGCGGTCAGGAGCTTTTTGCACACTTCTCTCCTGACGGTTCGCAAATCGCCTTCAGCGCAAATTACGACGGAAATCTGGAGGTGTATACGATACCGACCATGGGAGGAGCGCCGACCCGCGTGACGTACCATGGTATGGGCGACCGTCTTGTTGACTGGCTTCCAGATGGCAAGAGGGTCCTGTTTGCATCGTCGATGAACAGCGGTCGGCAGCGGTACAGCCAGTTCTTCAGCGTTTCAGCCGCAGGCGGCATGCCTGATCAGCTGCCGGTTCCTTATGGAGAGATGGCATCACTCTCACCCGACGGAAAGAAAATTGCCTACACGTCGTTGACCCAGGCGTTCAGAACATGGAAGCGATACCGCGGAGGTTGGGCGGCAGATATCATTATTTTCGATCTTGAAAAGAAAACGTCAGAAGTCATCGCTGCAAGCCCCGCCAATGACGAATTCCCGATGTGGCATGGGAACAGCGTCTATTTTCTGTCCGATCGCGGCGTCGGTGCGCGATCGAATATCTGGTCGTACAACTTTGAGACGAAGCAGGTAAAGCAAATCACAAAATTCACGGAGTACGATATTCATTTCCCGTCACTCGGTCCGACGGAGATCGTGTTTGAGATGGGCGGAAGACTGCAGTTGCTCGATCTTTCCAGCGAATCGGTCCGTGAAGTAAGGGTCAAGGTCGTGACGGATGAATTGACCCTTTTGCCGCGGACGCAGAATGTCGGGAAATCAATCCGGAGTGTGTCGATCGCGCCGGACGGAAAACGGGCACTCTTTGAGGCTCGGGGTGATGTCTTCTCCGTTCCCGCGGAACATGGGCCTGTGATAAACCTGACGCGCACTTCGGGATCAGCCGAACGATATCCGTCGTGGTCGCCTGACGGGAAATATGCCGCCTACTGGAGTGACAAGTCAGGAGAGTATGAGCTCACGTTGCTCGATATGACAACCCCCGGCCCGGAGAAGAAAGTGACGTCGTATGGGGCAGGGTACCGGTACAATCTGTTCTGGTCGCCCAACAGCAAGATGATCGCGTTTATCGACAAGGCAATGAGGATTCAAATCTTCGACATCGAGAGGAACAAGACGGTGCCGGTCGACAAGCAGCTCTTTCATTACCAGGGAGCACTGAGCTCTTTCAGCGCGAGCTGGTCGCCTGACAGCCGGTGGCTTGCCTATGCCCGGGACCTCAAGACCAGGGGAAGCGCGATCTTCCTTTTCGACACGAAAGAAGAGAAGGCCGCACAAGTGACGTCCGGGTACTATCAGGACTCGGGTCCGGTATTTGACCCCGATGGTAAGTACCTCTACTTCCTCACGGGCCGCACCTTCACTCCGACCTATTCTGACGTTGACAATACGTGGATCTATCCAAACACCACCAACGTGGCGGCAGCAACGCTCTCGGACGAGGTCCCATCACCTCTTGCTCCACGCAACGACAGCACAGGGGTAAAGAAAGAGGAGCCAAAAAAGGATGAAGCAAAGAAAGACGACGCGAAAGAAAAAGATAAAGGGAAGAAGGACGAGAAAGCGAAGGAGACAAAGATCTCCCTTGCAGGATTTGAGCAACGCGTCGTCATGCTGCCGCCGGCGGCGGGCAATTTCAGAGCTCTCCAGGCTGTGACGGGAAAAGTACTCTTCCATCGCGCGCCGAACACCGGCTCGGCTGACAAGAAAAGGCCCCTGATGTACTACGACCTCGGCAAGCGTGAGGAAAAGACTGTCGTTGATGATGTCGATCTCTTCGAAGTCAGCGCGGATGGGAAGAAAGTGCTCGTCGCCAAATCGGGGAGTTATTCAATCGTTGACGTCGCTGAGAATCAGAAGCTCGACAAAAAAATGCCGACCGCACGTCTCGAAATGACAATCGATCCCAGATCGGAATGGAAGCAGATCTTCACCGATGTGTGGCGGTTTGACAGGGATTTCTTCTACGATCCGAATATGCACGGAGTTGACTGGGACGACATGAAAACCCGTTACGGGAAGCTGCTGGAAAACGCGGTCACGCGCTGGGATGTCAATTTCGTCATCGGAGAGCTGATGTCGGAGCTCAATTCCTCGCACACCTACAGGGGCGGGGGAGATATCGATGAAGGCGAGGTTCGGGCCTTCGGCTATCTCGGCGTCGACTGGGAGATCTCCGATGGAGCGTATCGAATCGCCAGAGTCATCGCGGGAGCTCCCTGGGATGCAGAAGTGCGATCTCCATTGGCTCAACCCGGCATCAACGTTCGCAAGGGCGACTACGTCCTTGCCGTCAATGGCCAGCCGATGGATGTCAGCGAAGCTCCATGGGCTTCGTTTGCCGGCCTGGAAAACCAGGCGGTGGAGCTAACGGTCAACTCAAAGCCAACGATGGATGGTGCCCGAAGGGTCCTTGTGCAGACCATCGGTGATGAAACGCGCCTGCGCCATCTCGCGTGGATCGAGGCAAACCGCAAACGCGTCGAGGAAGCGACAAACGGCCGGGTCGGATATGTGTACGTACCGAGTACGGGCATTGACGGACAAACAGAGCTTGTGCGGCAGTTCACCGCGCAGTTCAACAAGGAAGGCCTGATCGTCGATGAACGATTCAACAGCGGCGGCCAGATACCGGACCGCTTCGTGGAGCTCCTCAACCGAAAGCCGTTGGCATTCTGGGCTGTTCGTGATGGCGAGAACTGGCAGTGGCCTGTTATCGCGAACTTCGGCCCGAAAGTCATGCTCATTAACGGATGGAGCGGCTCAGGCGGAGACGCTTTCCCCGACTACTTCAAGAAAGCGGGCCTAGGGGCCCTGGTGGGGATGCGGACATGGGGAGGATTAATCGGGGTCACGGGTGCCCCCGCACTGATCGACGGTGGATCAATTTCAGTACCGACATTCCGGATGTACAATCCGGACGGGACATGGTTCAAGGAAGGATACGGTGTTGATCCTGACGTCGAAGTTGTCGACGATCCTGCCCAACTTGCCCGGGGGATTGACCCTCAACTCGAACGAGGAATCGTCGAGGTTATGAAGCAGGTGAATGCAAAGTCATTCGTCGTCCCGAAGCAGCCGCCGTACGAAAAACGATAGTTGCGGCGGCGCTGGATCTTCGTTTTCCGGACTTCCGGAGCATTAACTCAGAGCCCTGGCATCGTTGTCAGGGCTCTTGCTTTTATTCAAAGGCAACTGGCCGCCGAACGCTGATTCTGCCGGTGGTATGTGCCGTCTCCCTCGAACCTAGTTCTTGAATGAGATGGTTGCTGACAAGGTTCCTGCCTGCTGTCTCACGAAAGAAAATCAAGGGAGTGGAGTCGGGAACGACTGGTTCAAGAGCTCGAGTGGATGAATCACATCCAATCCTGTCCCCTGACGGATTTGAATCTGGCACGTGCCGCAGCCCGAGAGCACAACATCCGGTTTCACCCGTTCGATCTCCCCGAAGAGCTTTGAGCCTATCCTCATCGAAAGATCGAAATTCTCCTTCTTCATTCCGAATGTGCCCGCGATTCCGCAACAGCTATCGCGGATGCCGACGAGATCCAGCTCCGGGACGAGCTTCAGCAGGTCAAGGGGCCCAAACTTGTTTTGCTGTGTCTTAAGGTGGCAGGGGGCGTGGTAGACAATTCGCTGCTTCAAGGCTCGAAACGTTCCGCGGGGAATGCCGTTCAGAAGAATCCTGCCGAGAAAGTCATGGATGTCGAAGCATGAATCCGCCAGGCGCCTGATATCCTGCCGCCCGGGGAAGAGAGCCGGATATTCATGCATGAATGCGTAACCGCAGGAGGCGCTGGAGAAGAGAATGGGGATGTCCTGTACGAGGTACGGCTCCAGGACGCCGAGGTTGTAGCTGATATCCTTGAGGGCGCCGTTGATGTTGCCGTAGGAGAGCTTCGCTACATTACAGCAAGCCCAGGACGGGATGATCGCCTCATAGCCGAGTTTGTCGAGAAGCTGAATCGCGCTGTTGAGCTCACCATCGGGGTCATTGAAATTAGCGGCGCACCCGGACCACAGCACCACTTTCTTTCTCTCCTTGCCATTTTCTCCCGGCCGGACCGCAGTGCGGCGCTTGAACGGAGGGAGCGTTCTTCGCGCATCGATTCCAACCGCGGTGTGCATCGCCCGTCGTATGAACGGTGTTCTCAGCGCTTTGTTACTCAATTCAGGAAGGAGCGACGAGGCGCCGCTGACGAGTTTGCCGCGCTGAAGAATCTGCTCGTTGAGCTGATAGCGATGTTTTTCGTGCAGCTTCTCCTTGGCGAACATCACAAGGCCGGGTATATTGACCGCTGTCGGACAGTCGGTGAGACACTGGCCGCAGTTGAAGCAGTAATCGAGAATCGTGTAGAACGAATCGGTGTCGAACGTCGAAGGCGGTAATTTTCCTGAGATGATCGATCGAAGAATATTCGCCTTGGAGCGCGCCGTCGATTCCTCGAGGCCTGTCGCTCCGAAAACGGGACAATACTCCCGGCATGTTCCACAGCCATGACACTTTTCGATCTCAGTTCTCCACGGCTCGATATCAAGTCCGGAGTTCAATCGAGTGTATGAAACGCTCGGAGTGTACCGCAGGTCGTTGCTCCAGCGATCGGTTGGCGTTGCCACCTTGATGCCGGGGTTGAGAATTCCCGCCGGATCAAACAGGCTCTTGATTTCACCGAAGAGAGGAACCAGCCGGGGGAATGTCCTGTGAAGATACTGTGTCCGGAGGCGCCCGTCGCCGTGCTCCCCGGAGAGCGTGCCACTGTGTTTGACTACGAGATCGACAAACCGCTCCATGAGATCTTGCGCGTGAGCAAACGATTCCGGTTCTTTGAAATCAAGAATAGGCCGGAGGTGGAGATTGCCGTCGCCTGCGTGCCCGAAGATGGCATACCGGAAGGGATATCGCTTGAGCAGTGTGTCGAGTTCGCCGAGAAACACCGCAAAGACATCGGGGTGGATCGCCGCGTCTTCGACGAAGGGGACAGGTTTCTCCTTGCCTTGCAGCCTGTTGAGAATGACGGTTGCAGCTTTTCGAACGCGGAATATCTTCTCAATTTCTTCTTCACTCGTCGATGACGAGCCCGCCTCAGCAAGTCGCTCTTCTGAAATGAGCTGGCGCGCCCGATCGAGCAGCTCTTCGACCTTCGCGATGTCTTCGTCTTCAAACTCCACGTAGAGCAGATAGCGGACGTTCTCAGGCAGGAAGTCCCTCAGCTCGGGCCGGAAACTCAGGGCGAGCTGCAGAAATGACTGATCGACGAATTCAATCGCCGAAGCGCCGAGAGACCTCAGGTGTTTGACAGCCTTTCCCATCTTCACCAGATCGTCGAAGTGGAACGAGATAATACCCCTCTGGCGCGCGACCGGCACGATCTTCAACACCGCGCTCGTGAATATCCCGAGCGTTCCTTCGCTTCCCGCCATCAGCGAGGCCATATTCAGGTGTGTCGGAGTCAGCGCCTTCCATACCTGGTATCCCGAGGCATTCTTTGTGGAACGCGGCCGCTCCTCAGAAATTGCCCGGGAGTACCGCCGGATCAACCTCTGTACTGCCTCGTAATACGGACGGTGGAGGTCATCGAGGGCAGGTATATCCGACAGAGGAACGTTTCTCGCTGTGAAGAGGTCGCCGCTTGCGAGGACCATCGAGACTTCCTCGACATGATGGACCATGTTGCCGTGCTTCATCGTGTGCGGCCCGCCGCTGTTGTTCCCGAGCATCCCTCCGATCAGGCAGACGTTGCCGCTGCTCGGATCGGGCCCGAACTTTCTTCCTCTCGGCTTGAGCGATTCCTGGAGCTGGTTTAGTACGACGCTGACTCCGCACCGCACATGTTCGTCGTCGAGCGGCTCGATCTGCTTGAAGTGATGAGACATGTCCAGGATCACCGCGCGGCCAACAGCATTTCCCGACAAGCTTGATCCGGCGCCGCGAGGCAGAACCGGGACATGATGCGTCGAGCAGTTTTTTACGGTTGTTGCGATATCCTCGACGCAATCCGGGATTACGACGGCCAGGGGGATGATGTCATAGAAGCAAGCTGCGTTCCTGTACAGGTTCAGCGTAATATCGTCCCACCGGATTTTCGACCCCAGCGCAGCTCCCAGTTCAGTGCGCCAGAGGGGAACAGAAACCGATTCGGGCCGGTCGTGATTATGATCTTTGTCTCTCTTCATCTGCCTGATGTTTCCGTTCCTTATTCGATTGACCTCGTGTGTCCGATCGCGGATCGGACGCTACGCCCCCCCCGCACAAATCAAGAATACCTTGTCGTCCGATCAAGGATGGGACTCTACGTCCACGCACAATCACCCCATCACTCCACTACTCCGTCACTCCACTACTTCATTACTCCACTACTCCACCACATTCCCTACTTCCCTTTACTTTCCGCCGACAGCGTTTCTCCTGTAATCAACTCGATCCTAACGGGGATGTCGCGGGCTACGGCCTCGCCCTTCATCGCCTTGTAAGCGGATTCAACCGCGCGCCTTCCCATTTCCTCCGGATTTTGCGCTATGGAAGCTCTCATGTCGCCTTTGCGAATCGCCATACGAGCGTCGTCGACAGCGTCAAAGCCCACAACGATGATTTCATGCTTTCCCTTGGCAGCGGCGATCGCCTCAAGAGCTCCAAGCGCCATCATATCGTTGCAGGCGAACAACGCCTGGACCTCGGGATGTGCCTGGAGAATATTCTGGAACACGCTGAAACCCTGGTCTCTTTCCCAGTTTGCCGTTTGAGAGGCGATGATCTTCATTTCTTTCAACTGGTCGAGTGCCAGGTGAAATCCCCGGAGCCGATCGTCCCCCGTCTCATGCCCGGGAATTCCCTCCAGGACGGCGACATTACCTTTCCCGCCCAATTGAGCCACTATGAATTCACCGGCGATTCGCCCGCCTTCTTTGTTGTCGGAGCCGATGAACGTGAGCGTTGATGCGCCTGCCTCGGCGAGCACTTTCTCGTCCACTCTCGTGTCGACAATAAGCACCGGGATGTTTGCATCGTTCGCCTTCCTGATTGCCGGCACGATCTCCCTTGATCCGCTCGGCGTAATGCAGATGGCCGAGACTCGCCGCTGGATCAGATTCTCCACAATTTGCATCTGCTTTTCGACGTCGACCTCGCGTTCGGCTGCCTGCACCATGAGCTCAACTCCAAGCTCCCTGGCGGCCGACTCGGCTCCTTTTTGCATGTCGATGAAGAAGGGATTGTTGAGCGTCTTCATGACAAAGGCTATCGTCGGCTTGCCGGCCTGTTCTGTCTTCCGGCAACCGGGAAGAACGACGAGAAGAATCAAGAGAGCGGTGCGTATCCATGCACGAATCATTTGAAGAGCCCTTTTCCGAAGAGAGGTTTTCTGTCTTTTCGCAGCGCCATATCAATGAGCACCGCGAGAATAATCACTGAGCCGATAATGATCTGCTGCGTGAACGAAGAGATGCCGAGGAGATTGAGACCGTTTCTGAGAATCCCCATGATGAATGCGCCGATGAGTGTGCCGGAGATCTTCCCTTCGCCGCCAATCAAGCTCGTTCCGCCAATAACCACAGCAGCGATCGCATCAAGTTCATACATGATGCCGGCGATCGGCTGCGCGGAATTCAACCGTGCGGTCAGAACCACGGCGGCCAGCCCGCTCAGAAGCCCACACATGCCGTACACAACCGTCTTTATGAGCTTCGTGTTGATGCCCGAGAGATTTGCCGCTTCCTCGTTCCCGCCAATAGCATACGCGTAGCGGCCCAGTTTTGTCCTGTTGAGCACCACATATGCAACAACGTAGAGGAGCCCCATGAGAATTACGGGGACAGGTATGGAGAGAACCTCGCCTGTCGCAATGAACCTGAATCCCGCATCGAATCCGGAAATAGGCCTTCCATCAGAATAGAAAAGGGCCGTTCCGCGCGCCACGCTCATCATTCCGAGGGTCGCAATGAACGGGGGGAGCTTGCCGTAACTGATCAGCGAACCGTTCACAAGCCCGCAAACTGTTCCAACCGTCAGGCCTGCAACTATCGCAACCGGTTCCGAGTGCCCGCCTTGGAGCAAATCGGCGAGGACGATGCCGGAAAGCGCAACGATTGATCCGACGGAGAGATCAATTCCGGCGGTGATAATAACGAATGTCATGCCGACGGCGATGATGGCGTTGATGGACGTCTGCTCGGCAATGTTCATCAGGTTGGAAACCGACAGGAAATACGGACTCAGAATCCAGAATATGACCATGACAGCGAACAAGCCGATGAGGGTGCCAAATTGCCTGCTGTTCTGCCAGAGCACTTCTCTTGAGATCACGCGCAGCCTCTGTTCTCGTTTGTCCTTCGTTGTAGAGCAGTGCGATTGGGAGTCAAGCCCCCAGCGCATATCGCATGATGGTTTCTTGGGTAGCCTCACCTGCGCCAAGCTCTGCGGCAATCTCATGGTGCCTCAGGACGAGGACCCGGTCGCTCATCCCGAGGATTTCCGGAAGCTCGGACGAGATCATGATGATGGCGACGCCGCGGGCGGTGAGCTGATTCATCAATTGGTAGATTTCCACTTTGCTCCCGACGTCGATCCCCCTGGTCGGCTCGTCGAAGATAAAGATATCCGCTTTGCTTGAAAGCCATTTCGCCAGCACGACTTTCTGCTGATTCCCTCCGCTGAGGTGCATCGCGTGCTGGTGGAGATGAGGAGTTCTGATCCTCAGATCCCGGACGTATCCATCTGCTTCATGCTCCTCTTTGTGAAAATCCACAAATCCGAGCCGCGAGAAGGAATCGAGGCTGGAGAGTGTGATGTTCTCTTTTACTGAAAGACACAGGACCAGTCCCTGGGATTTTCGATCTTCCGTGAGGAATCCGAGCCGCAGGTTGATTGCTGCCCGCGGAGAAGAGATCTTCTGTCGTTTCCCCTGTACATAGATGGTGCCTGAGTCGATCGGGTCGACACCGAAAATCGCGCGCGCCAACTCCGTTCGCCCGGAACCAAGCAATCCGGATATGCCGAGGATTTCTCCGGCGCTGAGGGTGAAACTGACATCAGTGAACGCACCCTTCCGGCACAGTTTTTCGACTCGAAGTACTTCATTCCCCGGGGGCGTGCGTTGCCGCGGGTACTGATCCGCCAACTCGCGGTCAACCATCATTCGTATGAGTTCCGCTCTCGATGTTTCAGGGATGTTCTTTGTACCAACGACTTTTCCGTCTCGCAGCACCGTCACGCGGTCGCCGATCTCAAAGATCTCTTCAAGACGATGGGAGATGTAAATGACAGAAACGCCCTTCGCCTTCAGTTTACGGATGGCGGTGAAGAGTTGTTGGATCTCTGAATCCGAAAGCGCGGAGGTCGGCTCATCCATCACAAGAATCTTCGCGTCGAGCGAGAGGGCCTTGGCAACCTCGATCATTTGTTGCTGGGCGATCCCAAAGTGCTTCACCGGCTTGGTGCAGTCCAGCGTGACGCCGAGATCGGAGAGGATCTGAACCGTTGACGCTTGAAGCAGCGCCGAGTCGATGAATCCGAGCGAATCTGTTTTCTCCCTGCCCAGAAAAACGTTTTCCGCGGCGGTAAGGGAAGGGATGAGGTGCAGTTCCTGGTAAATGACGCCGATACCGAGGTCCTGCGAGTGTTTTGGTGACGCAAGGTGAGTTTTATTGCCAAAGAGCAGAATGTCGCCGCCTGTCGCCTGATGAGCCCCGGTCAGGATCTTGATGAGGGTTGACTTCCCGGCGCCGTTTTCTCCGAGCAGGACATGGACTTCTCCCTGCCGCAGCTCGAAATTCACGTCGTCAAGCGCGAGGACTCCGGGGTACTCTTTCCGGATCTTCTGCATCTTGAGGATGACTCCGGAGGACTGTGCCGGTGCCGATCCCGAAGGAGACGCCGCGGCGTCTTTTTGTGTTCCTGTGTCCATGAGAATCGATTCGCTAAGGCCTGTCCAAATCGTACCGCAGATGCCAGGGCTATGCAGTGCATCCAGGAGGGAGAAAACGCTGTTACCGGAACTTGCGGAGACTCTCGATCGCGCTCTTAGCCGCGGAATCAGGATCCGGCATTGGTAAGATCTCTGCGGAAACGAAGCCGGAATAGTCGATTTCTTCGAGAGTCGTAAGGACCGACCGAAAATCGATGTGGCCGGCTCCCGGATACCAACGATTTGAATCTGCCACATGAAAATGAAACAAGCTTTTTCGGGCCAGTCGAATGCTTTCGGCCAGGCTGCGCTCTTCGATGTTCATGTGAAAAGTATCGAGAAGAAGCCCGACATTGTCTCTTCCGACCCGGTCGATAAACCGGAGCCCGCTCTCTACATCGTTCAGCAGATCAGTTTCGTAGCGATTGATCGGCTCAATGGCGAACCGCACCGCGGGGGACGATGAGGCGCACTGTTGAAGCGCTTCGAGCAGGTACGACTCGACCGTCTCGCGGCTGAGGTCCGTGTGCTTCTTGCCACGAATCAGTCCGATGATGACGAGAGCGTTCAGCTCTTGGGCGATGCGGGCATGCGACTTGATGCGCTCGATTGCGCGTTCCCGTATGTCGTTGTTCGGATTGGTGAAGGAGAGGTGCTCTTCGACGTACGCCTGCCCGGTCCCAATGGCGGGAACGGGCAGGTGGTGTTTTTCCAGCGTTGACCGGAGAAACGGCATATCCAGCTGATCCGGTTCACGAACAGCCAACTCCACGCCGTCAAAGCCAAGCTTCCGGATCTTCGCGATATTCTCGGCAAGGTTTCCCTTGTACGCGAGCGCCGAGAAGCTGGACGGCTGGGTTGAAAGTACAATGCTGAATTTCATCCGTTTACAGCCCCATTTTCCTGATGGCGTAGATTGGACGCCAACCGGGTGTGAAGGGCTCTTTCAAGTACGGTATCATTTCCTCTTCCGTTCGCATCGTCGTCTTCTCGATTGGCGGCAATTTGCCTGCGGGGAAGGCTTCGTGCAGTTCGTCGTGAACAAGCGTCAGATATGAAAGAATCGCCGCGATTGTTCTTTTTGCTTTTTGAGCTGTTCCGATTGTCGGTCGGCCGACCACACCTTCCGGGACCGAACCCATCTCTGTCGGGAAATGTCCCTGGCCTTCCGACCAACGGGAGGGACGGCCGAATGGATCCACAGCCTTGTCAAAATGCCCTTCGGGAAGGTATGGTTTGACTGTGGTTTCCTGTGCGTGCTGCATTTCTACGTACTCTTTCGCGAGAAGAAGCATGACCGAAGTCTCCGCTTCGTCGGCGTGGACGAAATCGTCGTCCCATTCGCCGCCGCGTGATTTGGTCCGGAAGAACTCCCGTACCGCACGGTGCCAGTCCATTGTCCTGAAAATTCCGGGCAAATTCCAGGTCTTCTGAAGTTCCTGGATAGCCGCCTCGAGTAGCCATGAGTGGCCGTGGTTATTGACGAGGACGATCTTTCTGAAGCCGTCATTCCAGAAGCCGACCATGACGTCGATCAGCATTCTCTTCAGGACTTCGTCTTCGAGGTGGATTGTTCCCGGCATGCCGACATGATGATGCGGATGGCCGCCGAAGTTCAACGGTGTCCAGGTGAGGTTGACGGGAGCGCCTTTCTTTGCCGTGAACCGCCGAACACCCTCGAGAATCTGCGTCACCATGAAGGTATCGAGCGCTGTCACCGTGTGAAGGCCGTGGAGCTCCGTGCAGCCGATGGGAATAAACAGGATGTCGTTCTTCTTCCTGTTTTCAATGACATGCTTCCGTATTGTTGTCTGTATGTACGTCCCCGGCTTTCCGAGCTCGGATGGAGTGGGGATTTCGTACTCGGCAAGGATTTGATCGATTTCCTTGTCGCTTGCGTCCCAGATCTTCTTTTTCAATCTGCCGACGCTCGTGTCTTCGAAGGAGATATCTCCCCGATTTGCCTTAATCCAGTTTGCCATTGTCTTGCTCCTCGTCTCTAAATTAGTCGAAATTCGTGACAGTAATTTTTACGTCATCCCGGTCGGTCTGCAGTTTCACAAGACTCGGTTCAACCTGGTCCAGGGTGATTTTTCTCGTGATGATAGGAGAGACATCCATTCCGGATGAAATGCAGCTGATAACGTTCGGGAACACGCCCTGACCGGAGTGTCCCTGTGACCCGACGACGTTGGCGCGCCGGACCTGAAGGACTTCCCCGTTCAGCGGAATTCTGTCGTCAGCGCGTGCGACGACCACGACGGTTGTATTGATTGCGCGCCCTTCCCAGATGATCCGTTCAACATCAGGCCACACGACGCTCGGTAATCCCGTGGCTTCGAGGATGATCTTTGCACCGTGTCCGTGCGTGATGTCGAGTACCGCATCGGCGACGTTCTCCGTTTTCGGATCAATGGCGTGCGTTGCTCCGATGGAGAGCGCCATTTTTCGCCGTGCTGCGGACGGCTCGGAAAGAATCACCGCATTGGCTCCCGCGCGCCTCAGGATCGCGCACGCTGCAGCGCCGACCGGACCTGCGCCCAGAATAACAACGTTCTCGCCGGGCTGGATTCCGCCCCCTCTGGTAATGACGGCTGTGTAGGCGACGGAAGACGGTTCGACAAGGCTTCCGAGGAGCCACATGTTGTCATCGCCGAAAGGCTTGCGAAAATCTTCGATGCTCCAAAGGTATCGTGCGTCGACAACAATGTACTTCGCATAGGCACCATCGATGGAGAATCCGATTTCCTGCAGCGCCTCGCAGTGGTTCGGGAACCCGTCGGCGCATGGACGACAGTAGCTGCACCACATCATTTCCTCGGAGCAGACACCCTCGCCCACCTCGAACGCACGGCCTGTTCGTTTGTTGATGGCTTTCGCGCCGGCTTTCACGACGGCGCCGGAAAACTCGTGCCCTAGCGTGCATGGGAATGCCGTCAGACCGGGATAGAAAATGTAGCCATCCTTGTCTTTCTGGTACATATGTACGTCGCTCCCGCAGATTCCGCATGCTTTTACTTCAAGCAGCACCTCTGTCGGTCCCGGTTCGCGAACTTCTTTGTCGACAATCTTCACTTTCGGATGGCGCCATACCCGGCTGCCGAGGTAGGTCAGCTTTTTGTCAATGTCCTTCTTCCCGAGCACAAATCCCGGCCTCGGGTCCCAATCGGCGTACAACGATACCGTTCTCATAGCTGCTCCTGTCAGGTAATGTTCAGGTGATAGTTGAATCAAAAGTCTTTGACGTTGACCGGCTTCGACTGATGGAGCGATGCCGTCGCGGCCACTGCGACCTGGAGACCGATGATGCCGTCACTGATCTTGATCATGGGTTCGAGGCCTTTCGTCAGGTTATTCAGATAATCGTTGAGCTGGCTGACGTACGCATCGCGGAACCGTTGTGGAAAGTACGGTACCACGTCGTGCGTCACGCCATCCTTCGTTAGCACGAGCACCGGGGTGTCGCGCAAATAGCCCGCCATGAGGGTCCCTTTTGTGCCGAGCACCTCGGCTCTGATGTCGTAACCGTAGATGCCGTTTCTGCTGATGTCGATCTCTCCCAGGCATCCCGTCTCGAACTTCATCGACATGATGACATTGTCGGTGTCGCCGGTAGGCTTCACTTCGGGGAATGCGAGCACGCCGCCGATGGAATAGACCGACGCGATTTCTCCCATGTACCAGCGTGCGATATCGATGTCGTGGATGGCCATATCGAGTATTTGCCCGCCGCTGTTCTTCGGAATGAGGTATTCCAGCGAGGGGAGGTAGGGATCTCGGGATGAGCCGCGAAACACGACCGGGGTACCGATTGTGCCGTCATCGATCTTATGTTTCGCAGCGGCAAATCCTTTGTCGAATCTTCTCATGTAGCCTTGCTGGTAGAACACTCCGGCCTTCTCGACGGCTGCCTTCATCGCCCGCGCGTGATCGAGCGTCAGCGCCATCGGCTTCTCGCAGAAGATCGACTTGCCTTTGGCCGCAGCATCGACGACGATCTCTTTGTGGTTGCCTGTCGTTGCGACGACGATGACCGCTGCAACATCCTTGTCGTCATTGATCTCCTGATGACTGAAGTAGTGCTTGGGGATGTCGAAGGTTTCTGCGCACTTCTTCGCCCGTTCGGGAATGATGTCGGCCACCGCGATGAGGTTCACACCCGCGACCTGCGTGGTTAGAAATTCGGCATACATAGTACCCAGTCGGCCGGCGCCAATGAGGCCGACGTTGATTTTTTTTCTCACGTCGCGTTCCTTCTTTTAAATGATGATACAGCATGAGTGAAAGGCAACGACACTCCACTTCTTCGTCCTGGCCGCGGGGCTACGGTTGCCGGTATAGCTCAATCTGGTCGCGGAGGATGTAGTTGCCCGAAAAATCCTTGTCCCTGTAGAATTCAACAATACCAACCTTCTTGTCCACATTCACTTTGAGAAACGTGCTCTTTCTCCACTCTGTGTTCTGCCAGAAGAGATTCGTATAACGAGCAATGCCTTTCGCGTCCTTCTGGCATTCACCATAGAACTCGGTGAGGCGCCGCAGTACCTGCTCTTCCGTAAGCTCCTTGTAGGTCTTCACGTTCTCAAGACCGAGGCTGAACACGAACTTCTTCATGTCTTTGTCATTTGCCTTGTAGAAGCCTGCGATAGCATTCTCGGCGCTTGATCCTTTCGCAAGCCCATCTTTCACGGCCGCCGAGAGAGGAGCGAGGAGGTTCCCGGGTGCAAAGCGGTCTTCCTGGCCATAAATGTGGCCGGAATTGATGAGCCAGAGTCCGTTGATATTTGCATAGGAGGCGCAATGAGTATGTCCGCTGAAGTATGCCGCCACATGATACTTCACAAGGAGGCGGTGGAAGCGATTGGCATTGTCGGGGTACTTGTCGAGCGCGTCGCCGAGATGGCGGACGGTCCCGTTCTCCATGTCAAGAAAGGGATAGAGCGGCTCGTGTCCAAAGACAAGAACGCGCTTCTTCGTGTTCTGCCTCAGGTCGTTCTCCAGCCACGACAAGAGCTCGGGAACGACGTTTCCGTCAGCTCCTTTGTCGCTCTTCCCATCATAGTACACGTTCAGGATCACGAAATGAACCTCGTTCCAGTCGAAGGAGTACATCGTCTCCTCACAGCCTGCCGGACCTTTCCTTGCGACGTACGGTAGCGAGGATGAGCCGCGATTCACCGCACGCAGGTATTCCGTATTCGCTTCGACTTCGATATCGTGGTTGCCGATGACAGGATACCAGAGGTAGTCCTTTCCCAGCACTTTGGCGATGAGGTCGCGGGTTGCCGACGGAGGATCGAGATCGCCAACCACAACCATGAAGGATCCCTTGCCAACCTTGCTGATTGCTTCGTAGCCGCCGAGCGTGTACTCATGTGAGCGATACGCTTCCGTCGCGTGTTCACGCTGGTCGCTGGAGATGATAAAGGAGAATCCTTCAGTCGATCGTTGCGCCTGCGCGGGAGCTGCGAAGGCAAAGACGAAAAGTATCAGAATGAATCGACGACTTGCATTTTTCATGCCATGCTCCAAATTATCATTACACGATACCTGCTGCCCCATACTCTTTCTTTATGAACTCCTTGACGTCATCGACACTGCGCAGGAAAGGCCCTTCGGCCTCCATCTTCAGACTTGTTGTCGCTGCAGACCAGATGATGGCAACTTCCGGGGGCTCCGTTAATCTCTTCGTGATGTAGGATGCGATGCATGTGTCGCCGCGTCCGCTCCTGCCGATCAAGCTTTTGTTACGCCATGGAGCCTCATAGAATCTTCCCTCCGCCAGGACGAGAATTCCATCCTTATGGGTCAGGACTACTTCCCTTGGGCCCATCCGCGCGAGCACGGTTGCTGCTTTCTTGATGTCTGATTCTCCGGTGAGAGATTCTGCCTCGACGGCATCGGTCTTGAGTACATCGACCAATCGCAGGTGCTCTCCTTTCTCCGGCCATGGTGCATGGAGAAGAGTGGTGTCCGGTGCAATAATCCGGATGAAGCCTTGCAGGTCTGCAACAAGGAGAGCGTCTTTCTTTCGAAGGGAGCGCACGACCTCCAATGGGATCTCGCCCCGGATCGAGCCGTTCATCAGGAAGGCCCCGGCTTCGAGGGTTGCGAATTGATCTGGTGTGAACGAGCCGGCAGTGACATCACACCGGAGGATTCTGTCATCAGGATTTGCGGACCGATACTCAAGCACCATGTGGGTTGAGGAAGGAGTGTAACAGGGAAACACGTCAACGCCGATGTTCCTGAGCTTGTCGACAACGCGCTGATCTTCTTTCGCGAGCCGCGTCACCGCTGCTACGTCCAATCCCAGCATCCTGGCTGCGTGGGCTCCGTAGTTAAAACCGCCTCCATCCACGTAACGCGTGCCTGAGGGGGTAATGATGGTGTCTTTTGTGTAGTTGCCGAAGATAACCATGTCGTATTTCTTTGACTGTGCCGCCATGCTGATTCCCTTTGTATTTCAGAATCTGGCTAGTCGCTCACTTTGGCATTCCAGAGCGACGTTGCGAGGATGAGGGAAACCACCGACGCC
>Ga0154319_1109_pt1 | contig 18376 bp, 15 predicted proteins | sample RifGroA2_FD_117659 | JGI IMG/M metagenome (GOLD analysis project Ga0154319, IMG submission 117659) | Ignavibacteria bacterium GWA2_54_16 | reverse complement strand
ACATCTCCGACCCCCAGTGAATCGGGAGCAAGCCTGTTTGCGCGAGTTGGAATCTGGACGAGCAATCGTCGAGACAAGAGCTGGCCGACGCCGTCTCTGTATACGCGGGACGTCAGGACCTCCACATCGATCCTGGACTTTCTCGTCTCCGGTTGCGATTCGATCGTACCCTCGAATGAGATACGATCTCCTCGTGACCCAGGGCTCAGCAGATCCGCTTCGATCTCGTGACGACGGACCGACGAAATGGTGAGCCCAAGATGCATGATCGCGAGGCACCAGAGGCAGAGCTTGACCGACGATAACACTCGCCGACGGAAAAAGAGCGCCAGCACCGGAAAGGCGACGAGGCCTCCGATCAGCAATCGAGTCGATGGACGGACGATCTCGGCGAGGAGGATCCCCGCAGAGAGGAGCAGGACGACCCAGCACGCAGGCCGCCTCCTCCAGAAGGATTTAATCATGCATTGGAGAGCAGCGACAGAATCGAGGGTGTCACATGAGTGAGGTTCGAAAGAGTGGAGCAGATTTCATCACGTCTACGTCCAGCGACGATGCACGGGACGGGAACTCGCGTGTGGGATTTTGTCGAGAGGTCTTCGATATTGCCGTGGTCACTGGTGATGAGAAGCGTGCACAGCGTTGGGTCAAATTTCTCCATGAAGCCGCCAAGAAGTCCGTCAAACCGCTCGAGAACCTCGACGGCCCCGGCCATGTCCCGGGCATGCCCCGCATAATCGGTGAGCCAGTATTCAAACAATGTAAACGAATACCGTTGAGCAATTCGCCAGAGATGGATCCCCGCTTCTTTGGATGTAACCACCGGAAGGTGCGGGTAGCCGAGTTCGCCCCAACGAACGCGTGTAATATCTGCAGAGACCGCCTCATCACGGCTGAGAGCCTCGGCATCGAAGAGTCCCAGATTTGCGTACCTGCACGCGAGCGTAGAAACGCTGAGTCGCCTTTTCCCCGAGGCTGCATATTCAAAGAACTGACGCGGGAACGCGTTGGCGAAACACCGGGTTCGTCCCTGCTCCCCAAGCTGACGGAAAATGTTCTTCGATTCGATGAGCGGGTGCAGCGTCGTCGTTGGGTGAGGACCGAAATGGCGACCGATCAACTTGGCGGCGTTGACGCCGGTAAAGAGCGAAGCCTGACCCGTACCGCTTTGAGGCAACCCCTCAACGCGGAGAGTCGCATTGAGCGGTACGACCGATGCAAGACTGGATTCGAAACGTCGAAGGCCCAGATGCGGCAGCCGGCCATCCAGGAGCGAGCGGAGATGCGGCAGTCGGGCCCGAAAGAAAGGATTAATATCTGGATCTTTCCTGCCGTACCCTACTCCGTCCCAGAAAAGAAAGACAACGCGGTGATGCGGATGAATAGTCATCAGGATGGGGCCTTGCTTTCAACGGTTACCGTCACGGGTCCGTCGTTCACAAGCTCAACGTCCATCATAGCGCGAAACACCCCCGTCGCAATCTTTTCCTGACCCAGCGCAATCGACAGGCGTTTCACAAAGCGCTCATAAAGGTTTTCAGCCAATTCCGGTCCCGCCGCATCGCTGTAGCTGGGTCGATTCCCCCTTCGAGTATCGCCATAGAGCGTGAACTGCGATACGACCAAAACGGAACCGCCGGTGTCTCTGATGGAAAGATTCATTTTTCCCTCGGAATCATCGAAAATCCTGAGGGCAGCACACCGGTCGGCCAGGTAATCTGCATCCGGCTCCCCATCCGTCACTTTCACTCCAAGAAGGATCAGCAAACCAGGTCCGATAGCGCTGTGGAGTTTTCCGTCAATTGTCACTGATGATCGTTTGACGCGCTGAATGAGGGCTCTCATATTGTCTGCAGCCATCAAGTATGCGAAGGTGTTCTTTTGACCGCGTCGTCAGGTACGCCAGACGCCGACAACGATGCGCGGGATATCCTGAAGATCAGGAACGGCTCTGAGATCGGTGAATCCTGAGTCCCTGAAGAGACGCTCCACACGCTCTGCTTGCCCGGCACCGACCTCCATTACTGCTGCGCCATCCTCCCGAAGCAGACGAGGTGCGATCTGCGCGAGACGGCGATAGTATTTATATCCATCTTCTCGATCGCTTACCGCCGCCTGAGGTTCGAAATGGCGGACTTCCGGCTGTAAATCGTTCCACTCCAATCCGGACACATACGGCGGATTGCTGACGAGGATATCGAACGGAACTTTGAAGTTTGTTTCGATCGAGCCGAATACATCCAGTTGTTCGAAATCCATCTTCTCGAGAACGCCGTGAGCCGCGGCATTCGTACGAGCGACCGTGAGCGCATCAGTGCTGGTGTCCATGGTTGTGACATGGACTCCACGAAGGAGTTTGGCCACAGTGACGGCGATATTCCCGCTGCCGGTGCCGACATCGAGAATCTCGATCGGCTCCACTCTCTCAAGTCCGTTGCAGATCAACATTACCTGCTCGACAAGAGTTTCCGTCTCGGGCCGCGGGATGAAGACTCTCGCATCGACGAGGAACTGCAATCCCATGAAGCTTGTCGACCCGACAATGTATTGAACGGGCTCGTGTGCAAGGCGTCTCTCAAAGCAGCCGCGAAAGATTTTCAACTCTTCCTTGCTCAGCGGTTTCTCGAAATTCGTGTAAAGCTCAATGCGCTGACACTGCAAGGAATGAGAAAGGAGCAATTCGACATTCAACCGTGCTTCTTCGAAGCCGTGGCGCTGGAGGTAGTTGATGGAGAACTTCATCAGGTCCCGGATTGTCCAGGATTGAGGATCCTGCTGAAGTGTCATGTCCGACGGGTTTTCTTGACGCGGGCGCGTGTTGTGGTTTTCTTTGTTCTGGATTTCTTTGGAGCAGGTTGGGTCTTCTTCTTCGGGCGTTTCGCTTTTGATTTCGCCTTGAGTTTCTTCTTCCCTGTCGACTGCAGAGCGATTTCCAGCCGCTTCATCTTGTCGTTGGAGAACGTGGTCTTCACTTCTCGCTGCAACTTCTGAGTCTTCGCCAGTATGTCGAGCAGCTGATCTTCCGTCTCCTGGTCGCCTTCGGGTCTTCGTTCCCACGCGCGCGTGAGAGCATCCATCGTCATGTCAACTTTCCGACGAATGAGGTTTCCGATGACCTCGGGGGTCAGCTCCACACTTTTCAATTTGACACGATCGCCGGAATAGAAACCGAGGTTTTCGAGCTCTTCTTCCTGGGGAGAATCTTCACGCACGGACATGTCAGGTGGCTCGCCGTTCTCGTCGAGCGAAGGAATGAATTCGAACCGGGAGTCTCCTTCAAGCAACGCAGTGAAGTCAGCCAGGGGCGGCATTTCGAATCCCTGCTTTCTTCCCTGCTTGTCGACCTCAGCCCAGACTTTCTTTACGGCAACAATGACGTCTTTGTCGGATGCAAGGATGCGCTCAGCTTCGTTCAGACATCGCTCGTACACGAAATCCTCTGGGTTCAGGTGGTGGTTGTTCCCTTGAGAAAAGGTAGACGATTTTTCAGGAAAGCGCAAGCTTGTGCACGAGACCACACCTGAAAAACGGCGGCAGACGATTGGCACAACAGGCAGGCGCGGCGACCACCGGTCACCAACAAAAAGGGGTCGCACTTCTGCGGCCCCGCGGACATACACATATTGTATGTAAATCGCTACCTCTTCTTCATCTTCTCTGCAAAAAGTTGAGCAGACTTCTCGATGTCGTATCCGACCTTCGGCATATAGACGCCGCCGAATTTCTCCACCATGGACTTCAGCGTATCGTAGGCATCCGCGCTGCAGAAAAAGATAGGAGTGTTGCGATTGACACCTTCCCTGCGAGCAAGCTGGAGCAATGCAATCCCCGGCAGGTGTCCCTTTAAATGGCTGTCTTTAAAGTCGTTATCAAGGATGATGAGATTGTACGTCTCAACGCGAATCTTCTCCCACGACTCAACACTCGTCGCCGTCTCAACGATCGTGATTTCATCCTCTAGAATCGCCGTGCAGACTTCTAGCGCAAAGCCGTGTGAACGGCGCTGGCCTTCGTCATCATCGGCGACAAGTACTTTATACGCCATTTGTTCCTTAGATCCTTGAGGGAGAACTCTGCAATGGTGAAGCTAACGTACAATATTTTCGATGGAAAAACAACCTACACCTCCCACTTCAATTCATCTGCGCTGTGTTATCCGACCGAACGTATGCCTCCCTGCCGCCGACATACGTTTTCTCCACAACAGTTGTAAGAATCTCTTCTGCTCCAATCTTGAAAACATCTTTCGAAAGAACTACAAAATCTGCCAATTTTCCTTTCTCCAGTGAACCCAGAAGGCTCTCCTGAAACCCCGAAAATGCTGCCCAGGAGGTGAAAGCGCGTACCGCCTCTATTCTTGTCATTTTTTGGGAAGCATACCATCCGCCATCAAATGCCTGAGGATCACGGACGCCTTCTGCGGACATTTGGAAATCCGCACGCACATCTTCCGCGTTTCTTGGTCGCCCGAATCGATCCTGCCGGGTAACCGCTGCATAGATGCCGAGGAGTGGATTTGGGCTTTCCACGGGGAAATCTGAGCCTCCTGGAATGATGACACCGGTTTCAAGCAACGACCTCCATGCATAGGCTCCTCGTATCCTTGACGCCCCAACACGTGCCTCTGCCCAGTACATATCCGATGTACAATGTGTCGGCTGCATACACGGGAGGACACCAAGCTGTTTGAACCGAGGAATGTCATCAAGCGCAAGAACCTGGACATGCTCGACTCGCAATCGAAGATCAGCACCGGGGTGTTGCTTCAGCGCTGTTTCATAGATGCCAAGAATGATATTGTTCCCCCGATCCCCAATCGCATGGGTGCACACCTGGAATCCGTGAGATATGGCCTCTTCCACCGATTGGCGGAGTGATTTTTCGTCGGTCACAGTGAGGCCTCGGTTGCCCGGATCATCACTGTATGGCTCGAGTAATGCGGCACCTCTGGAGCCGAGTGCACCGTCGATATAGAGCTTCAAGGCGCTCACAGATAGGCGATTGTCTCCGTAGCCGACGATCGGCTCCTTCTCAAACTCTGATGGGATTCTTCCCATGAAGCGATCCCAGGTTTCTCCGGCTCCGTCGACTGCTGCATAGACTCGGAACGGAAATTCGTCCCGGTCGATGAGGCGTTTGTAGCGTTCGATATCCTTCCAGTCGACTCCCATGTCGTGCATTGAAACAATTCCGTACTTCAAACATTCTTGTACCGCCAGTTTGATGGCTTCTTCGGATTCGTGTTCTGTCGGCGGCGGGAGCACCCGTGTAATCAGATTCATGGCATTGTCAACGAAGACCCCCGTGGGATACCCGTCAGAATCACGCACGATCTTGCCTCCGGCAGTGTCCGGCGTTTGTCTCGTAATGCCGGCGAGGTCCAGCGCCTTCTGGTTCGCCCACGCAGCATGTCCATCGACGCGAATGAGGAGCACGGGATTGTTCGGAGAGACTTTGTCCAAAACCAGATGGGAGGGAAACCGCTTGGACGGCCAGAGGTTTTGGTCCCACCCTCTGCCGCGCACCCACTGTCGAGGCTCACTTTTCATCACCCTCTCCGCAACGAGCGCTGCTATCTGCGCCTCAGACGATGCTCCGACCAAATCAATGGTGAGTTTGGCGATCCCGAGTCCCATGAGATGCGCATGGGAATCAATCAACCCCGGCAGAACCGTTTTCCCCTGGAGATCAACAACTTCCTTTGGGCGGATCGATTTCTTGAGCTCCTCAGTTGAACCGACCGAGACGATCCTTCCTCCTCGCACGGCAAACGCATCCGCTTCGGAATTCTCGACGTCCATTGTATACACGCGGCCATTCACATAGAGCACATCAGCAGACTCCGGAACTCCCCAGAAAAAGAAGTACGAGAATACCAGGACACAGATCGCAAACGCTAAAAACCATCCAAGCTGGGCGTTCATGCTTGTCTCCGAAACAGAGGTTCTTTGCTCACAATCTCAATAGTATCGCTCATTGAATTCTCAAAGCAATGAGCAATTTAGCGGTCGAGGTATGGAATAGCAACGAAAAATGGTGGCTTCCCGGGTGTGTTCAATGACCGATCGAGTTCTGGGCTCGAAATCGGGAAATAGCTTTCATTTAGGATTTTCTTGTGTCTGAACCCATCTCGCACGCACTCCGCGGAAACTGGCAGCCATTTTGCGGAAAACGGGACCAAGATGCTATGCGCTGCATCATCTCGATCTTGAATTGCCAAAGGTGAGTATGAACCGTCGAACAGAGACATTCTGAAGAACGGCCCGAAATGTCATCCCCTTCCTTGAGGTCTGCCTCAGTCAATGACAATTGAGACAAACATCAAGAAAAGCCTCATACAATGCCATCAATACGTTGGTACGAAACGGCCTTGACAAGTCGGTCAACAATCCCTATCTTCCCCGTGCCTTCGCCCAAATGAAGCACAGAAAAGCATTTTCCAAGGAATGACACGCGAAATGCACACAGATCTCCTGACGCAGATCCTCCCTCTTGTGAAGAGCCATATTCATCCGGCGTCAATGCCGTTGCCCGATTGGAAGCTCAAGGAAGGTGAAATCCATAACGGTGCGCTTCCATCTCTGAATGATGCCACGTGGTGGAAGTACACGATTCCCGCCCCCTGGGGCGGATACGACAAAACTGCCTGGTTTCGAAATGCCCTCGCGATTCCGGAGGAGTTTTCGGGGAAGCGGCTTGGATTATTGCTCGATATTTCGGACGCCTTGCTTTACGTGAACGGGAAGCCCTTTCACGGAATCGACAAACAACATCAGGAAGCGTATCTCACCGAGAAAGCCAGGACCAATCAGGTTTTTCACCTTGCCATCGAAGCGTACAGCGGACGCAAGAAGGAGCTTAGCACGTTCAACAGCGCTCAGCTTGTTGTCATTAACCCCGTTGCCCGTGCGCTTTATCACGGACTTATGGCATTGCATGATCTGGAGAAAATCCTGGGCCCTTCCTCGGGTGAGTCAAAAGAAATCAAGGAACTCACGCGTCAAACGCTCATTTTTCTGAAGTACTTCAAACCGGATGGTGAAGAATACCCGAACGCGATCGGCCGGGCGCACAATTTCCTCACCAGGACGCTGCAAACGGAATACAAGACAACCATTCCCGGCCTCGTCCACCTTGTTGCTCAATCGCACATTGATGTCGTGTGGCTTTGGAAACTTCAGGAGACGCGCAAGAAATGCGCACGGACGTTCTCCACTGCTTTGAGATTGATGGAAGAGTATGCGGACTTCAATTTCACGCAGAGCCAGGCGTACCTGTATCAACTCATCAAGGAACACTACCCGGACATTTTCAAGGAGATCAAACAAAGAATCACCGAGGGTCGATGGTTCCCCGTAGGCTCCATGTGGATCGAGTCTGACTGCAATATTCCGAACGGCGAGTCACTCGTCCGCCAAATTCTTCACGGAAAGCGATTTTTCAAGAGTGAGTTCGGGATTGATTCGGACATACTCTGGCTCCCCGACACCTTCGGGTATTCCTGGGCCTTGCCGCAGATTATGAAGAAATCGGGCATACGATATTTCTTCACGACAAAGCTTGCATGGAATGATACGAATCCCCTGCCCATGAACACCTTCTGGTGGCGCGGTATCGACGGCAGCAAAGTCCTGGCGCACAATCCACAAGTGGGATTGGAGGGTTCGGTCTCTCCGAAAGACCTCAAGAAAAGCTGGGAAACATACCATGAACGCGAGACACTTCCGCATGTGATGCAAACCTTTGGCTATGGTGACGGGGGCGGCGGCCCTACGGCCGAGCAAATCGAAACAGCGTACGTGGTGAAGACCATTGTCGGTATGCCGCCATCGACGTTCTCGTCGCCGACGCAGTTCTTCAAGACAATCGAGGAACAGTCCAAACAGCTCGAGCAATGGAATGACGAACTCTATCTTGAGAAACACCGCGGGACCTATACGACCCACGGGTGGGTGAAGAAAGAAAACCGGAGAGCGGAGACGTCCTTGTATGCGTCCGAACTCCTCGCTGTGCTCGGATTTCTTGCTGGCAATTCACCGGCATCGCGGCGCTATCCGCAGCAGCAACTCGAAGCAGCCTGGAAGAAATTACTGTTGAATCAGTTCCACGATATTCTCCCGGGCACTGCGATCCCCGAGGCTTACGACGACGCGCGAAAAGCCTTTGCCGAGATTCAGGCAACATGCTTGGCGGTCCAGAAGCAATCGCTTGCGGGATTTGTTAAGAAAGAAGCCGGTAAGAAGACGCCGCACTCAACCACCTTCTCCGTTTTCAATCCGACGGGCTGGGAACGAAACGATTACATTGAAATGGAGATTCGCTCCGACGACAAGTCCTTTCACATTGTTGACTCTCGTGGCACAGCGGTGGAGCACCAGGTTCTCGGGAGGAAGAAAGGCACGGTCCATCTTCTTTGCTATGTTGAGAACATACCGGCGTTTTCGTTCACTCAACTGACAGTCACGCCCAAAGATTCGAAGCCCGTCGTCCCGATTCCCTGGAAAATGACGAACCGCCAAATCGAGACACCTCAACAGAGAATCCGATTCGATTCGAAGGGTCACATTTCCTCATTCTATGACAAGACGCTTCGCCGTGAGATTCTCGCTGATGGCGCGAGGGCGAATCAGTTCCTGGCCTTCAAAGACACACCAAAGCAATGGGAGGCATGGGACATCGAGCCGGACTTTTCAAGCCGTCCCATAGAGCTTCTGAAGTTCGAGCGCATGCGAATTATTGAACAGGGACCCTTGCGGGCGACAATCCGTATCGAAATGCGTTCAGAGAACGGATCCAGGATCTCGCAGAACATACGTTTCTACCACAAGTCCCGCCGGGTTGATTTCGAAACCTCGATTTCCTGGCGCGAAAGGCAGACTCTTCTCAAGGTGGCCTTCCCCTTCCGGGTGAAGTCCCATATGCCAACGTATGAGATCCAGTTCGGTGCGATGCCACGAACAAGCAAGCCAACAGAGAGCCGGCAGAAAGCGAAGTTCGAAGTTCCCGGGCAACAATGGGTTGATATTTCGGAATCGAAATTCGGCGTCAGCCTGCTCAATGACTGCAAGTATGGTTACGATGCATCCAATAACACTCTTCGTTTGACACTCCTTCGGTCGCCTCACTATCCTCACGCTCTCGAGCCATGGCGGCTGAACGACGATCGCTTCACAGACCAGGGAGAGCACTCTTTGACGTACTCACTCTACCCGCACCATGACGATTGGCGTGAAAGCGAGACAACCCGGCGGGCACGCGAGCTCAACCAACCCCTGCTGGTGGCTGAGGGAACGGCTGCCCAGATTCCTTCGTTGGCCTCGATTTCAAGTCCGGGCATCCTTGTCGACAGCATCAAGAAGGCCGAAGACAACGATGAGATCATCATCCGCATGCACGAGGCACATGGGCAATCTGTCAAGACAACGTTGACTTTTGGATTGCGGGCGGATGCCGCAACGGAGTGTGATCTGATGGAGCAGGATCTGTTACCCGTCAAGATTGCCAAATCGAAGCTCTCGTTGAAGTTTGCGCCGTTTGAGATCAAGACGATTCGCGTGAAATTCAGGCCAAAGCGTTGATCGTTCCACGGCGATGGCGCCAAAACGAAAAACGAGCGAGAAGTTCTCGCCCGTTTTTCGTTTCAAGATGAAACCAGTCCTTACCGGAGCAACGTCGCAGGATCCAGGTTTGGCGCTTCGATATCTTTGAAGTATTTCACCGTCCCCACCTTGAGTTCCAGAGTTGCCTCGTCATCGCACACGATGATGCCGTGCGGATGCAGCTGAAGGGCGCTCACCGTCCACATGTGATTCACGCCGCTCTCAACCACGTTGGCCAATGCACGGGCTTTTTTGTAGCCATTGATGATGATCAGCACTTCTTTCGCATCGAGCACCGTCGCGACACCGACCGTGAGCGCAGTCTTCGGAACTTTCGTGATGTCGTTGTCGAAGAAACGCGCATTTGCGAGAATGGTGTCATACGTCAGCGTCTTCACGCGTGTCCGGGACGAGAGCGACGATCCCGGCTCATTAAACGCGATATGACCATCCGGGCCGATGCCACCCAGGAACAGGTGAATACCGCCATACCTTTTGATCTTTGCCTCGTAATCACTGCATTCTTTTTCCAGGTCCCTCGCATTTCCATTCAGGATGTTCACATTCTCTTTTGGGATGTCAATATGCTTGAAGAGGTTTTCCTTCATGAACGAGTGATAACTCTCCGGATGATCATCCGGTATGCCGATGTACTCGTCCATGTTGAACGTGACGACGTTCTTGAATGATACTTTTCCGGCTTTATGCATCGCCACGAGTTCCTTGTACGTTCCGATCGGCGATGAACCTGTCGGAAGCCCGAGAAGGTAAGGCTTCTCCTGCGTCGGCTGGAAGTCGCGTATCTTGCGCACGACGTAGGATGCGACCCACTTGCTGACCAGGTCGTAGTTCGTTTGAATGATGACTCTCATACGGTAGCTCCTGACTTCGTTAGTTCTTCTTGTATTTGTTGTAGTATTCCGGCAACTGCTGCTTTACCTGTTCTTCGAGTTCTTGATCGGTAATGGAGGACATTCTGCCGTCCTTTTCATACTGATCCATCACCCACCGGAAAATCTTGGCGACCTTCATGACGGTCAGCCGTTCGTCTCCCTTCAGGCCGAGGTACTCATTGACCCAGAGGGCCACACCGTCGGAGCCCGACTTGTCGGTGATCGCGACGCGCGGCGGCCTGTTTAACAATGCCGCCGTGTCAAAAATATTGTATATCTGTTCGAACTTCCGAAGGCCGCCGGCATGGATGCCGGCGCGCGTCGTGTTGAAGTCCTTTCCCACAAACGGATAGTTCGATGAGAGCTGCGTACCAATGACTTTCTCGTAGTACTGGGCCAGTTCCGTGATAACTGAAAGGTCCACACCATTGAGTGCTCCCTTGAGGGCAACATACTCCATGACGGCGCCTTCAAGCGGTGGATTCCCTGTCCGCTCGCCAAAGCCAAAGAGGGTGCTGTTCAGGGCATCCAGTCCATAGATCCAGGCGCTCGCACCGTTGATATGGACCTTATGGAAGTCATTATGGCCATGCCATTCGAGCCGATCGGGTGAAATACCGATCTCATTCCTCAGACGCCAAATCAATTTCGGAATCGAGCGCGGCTCGGCTGCGTTCGGATACGAGAGGCCGAATCCCATCGTGTCGCAGAGACGAATCTTCACTTTCATATGATCGGGGACCTGCTCGCTCAAACGCTCGAGCTTCTGCACAAACGGGAAGACAAATCCCGGCAGGTCTGCCCTCGTCACATCCTCCAAATGACATCGTGGTCTGACGCCGGCTTCAAACGCGGCTTCCACCACTTCAACATACTGATCCATCGCCTGCTTGCGGGTCTGATTCTGCTTATGGAAGATGTGGTAGTCCGATGATGAAGTAAGCATGCCTGTCTCTTTTAGACCCATCTCCTTCACCAATCGAAAATCACCCTTGTTGGCCCTGATCCAGCCCGTAATCTCCGGGAATCGAAGGTTCAACGCCCTGCACGCATCTATCGTCTCGCGATCGTTTTTGGTGTAGAGGAAGAACTCCGACTGGCGAATGACCCCCTGGGGACCTCCCAACCGCGACATCATCTCGAAGAGTCTCACCATCTGCTCTTTGGAGTACGGCGGCCGCGCCTGTTGGCCATCACGGAAGGTCGTGTCGGTAATATGGATATCCCGTGTTCGTACGTCAGCGGGATCAAATTCGACGTTCTTCCCATCGATCCATTCGTGGATCGTTCCTTCGAATTCGATGAGTGGAGGAAGCGAATAAGGGAACATATCCTCCAACAAATTGGGTGTCGGGACATCCTTCAGCTCATAGTTTTTCATCGAGTCCTCTCCTTCATAGAATTGAAGATCTGCCGACGGCCGACGCCGTTCGCCCATTCACACTCTTCTCAACGCAATCTGTTATGCTGCCGCAATGATCGACTTGAATTGTTCCTTCCGTTCCTTAATTGCCGCCGCTTCCGACACAAGCTTCTGAACGACAGCATTCGTTTCGATAGTGCCGCGGACAGCTTCGAAATCATGCTGCAATCCTTCCTCAGTTTGATCGAGTCCATAACCAATCCGGGCAAACGCGCCGAACTCTTTCTTTGAGTCGTCAAGAATCATCCCGTGGAGCGACAAAGAGGCACTTTCCCACTCCTCGGCCGCGGCGAGGAGTTTTTCTTTTGTCAGGTTCTCGACGCTCACCCCGTATTCCCTGGCAAAGACTTCAGCAATGTATTGCCACTCATCGGCCCGGTATCCGTCGTAGAGCGATTTGCACTCGCTCAACAATTGCTCGTACGACACAATAGCTCCACCCGCGAGCCTCACTTCGAGTTCGGCCAGTCGCTCCTGCGGCGTGATGAGCCCGCTGATATCTGTCCACGCCAACGGATCATGAAGCCCCGCCGACGGTTTCAGCGCTGCAATGGCTTCATTCCATTCCGGATGCGCTTGAAGTGCGGCCTTCACCTTTTCCATCAACACCCCGAGAAGGTATTTTGTGATTGCGAGCGAATAGAACTTGGCCCCCTTCTTGAGCAGCAGGCGGCTGAGCTGAGCACCTCCGTAGTTCACCGAGATTTTCTCTCTTGGGACTCTCTCGCTGAGAGAGACGAGCTCGTCGCGTCCACGCCGCATTTTTTCGACCGTGTAGGGGGAGAAGACGTCGAAAACGATGAGATCCCGTCTGTCGGGCGCCTTTCGCCCATCTCTTTTTGGCCATTTCTCTGCGTCACGAACGGTCCCGACAGAGACGAGGTTCATGCCTGGCACAATCTTCGAGTTTCCTTCCTCTTCTGAAATATAGGAGAATGGAAGGTTCGAGAGGTCGAGATTTGCGTAGTGCTTTCCAATAACGACGCTGAATGCACCAATGTGAGCTTCAAATAACAAATAGGAGAACGAGCCGGTCTTGCAACCCCGCTCCAGAACCCCCTGATGCACCGGTCCGAGCTTGTACATATGATTGCTCTGGTTCGTTCCGCTCCCCGCGTTATAAAAAGAGAACAGGCCGGCAATCAACAGAGTCGACTTATGATGAGTCACCGTATACGGCCCCGCGAAAAGAGAAACCGCTTCACCGTGATAAGCTTCGCAATTCGCGAAGAAGAGAGAGTTTTCAGCAGAGAACTGCTTCCCCATTTTCACTGCCTGACCGACAAACACCTTGTCAAGCATCGCGCCGCTCTCAACCCGTGCACCCTCTGCGATGATGAACGATCTTGCCTGTACACCTTCGCCAACCTCGGTAGGATGTTCCGCGCAGCTCATGATCGTCCCATTCTCCAGCAGCTGGACCCCATGCACGTATGCCTTCAGGCCGATATTGACATTCCTGATCGTGCCGCAATGCAGGATTCTCGCCCCCTGTGCTACCCCTCCCTGCTCCTGTCGTGAATCGTTGACCTTGGCGTCTATCAGCATCTGGAGCTTCTCGTTGAACGCCTTGCTATGGCGCATCATCCCCTGCAAATACGCGGTCTGGCTCGTGAGATCGTTGATGATCTTGACGCCGCGCCCGCCCCCCTCGTTGATCGTCTCAAGCTCGACACCGTTGCCGTACGTCGCATCGTTATCGGCGACGAGGGCGGCGACGTCCTCAATGAGCACGTCGAGATCGATCAGGTAGTTCGAAACAACGGAACCGATTCGCGAGATTCTCACATGATCGCCGACATCGCAATTCGCCAGAGCAGCGTCATAGATCCCGCTCGGCAATTCGACGCCATCCACGACATGCGAACCGCTCGTGTCACCGATTCTCACCGTGCCGAAAAACTTCGATCTCACGATGCGCGTCAGATCACATCCTGCTGCGACTGATACGCCGCTCCAGTCTGAAGCAGTACAACCTTGCGAGGCGAGTTGAACGATTTGAGAGTCGGAGAGCTGCGTATACGCCATATCGAATGCTTTTTCGTTTCAGATGTCAGATTGGAGGAAGATGCCGTGAAGACAGGTGTTACGGCAGCCGTGGAGTGACAACCGGGAGCGCGTACTTCCGCTCGATTGCTCCAAGATACTACCAAATCGCCGATTCAACAGCAAGTGGAAAAATCTCTGCGATCAACGGGGCCGCCACAGATTAAAGTTCGGGCAATCCGGAGTTTTCTCTCTCGATATCCTTGAAGTATTTTACCGTGCCAACTTTTAGCTCCGATGTGGCCTCGTCGTCACAGATAATCATAGCCCGCCGGTGGAGCTGAATCATGGAGACAGTCCACATATGGTTCACTTCTTCTTCAAGGATCTTCTGCAACGCGCGGGATTTGTTGAATCCGCTGACGACGATGATCAGTTCCTGGGCGTCCATGAACGTTCCGACGCCCATCGTCAGGCCGGTTTTCGGAACTCTATTGATGTCGTTTCCGAACCAGCGCGCATCTGCCGCCCGGGCGGCCTTCGTTATCGTCTTGATGCGAGTCCGGGACGAGAGCGACGACCCCGGCTCGTTAAAGCCGATGTGGCCATCCGGTCCGATGCTGCCGAGAAAGAGCTGCATGCCGCCTGCCGACACGATGTGCCCTTCGAATTCTTCGCATATCGCTTCGAGGTCCGGGGCGTTTCCATTGAGGAGGTGGACGTTTTCGGCCGGAATGTCAATCTGACTAAAGAACTCATTCCAAAGCACGGACTGATGGCTTTGAGGATGATCTTCGGGAATACCCACGTACTCGTCCAGCCCGAACGCTACGACATTCTGAAACGAGACTTTTCCCTCCTGATGCAGACTTATGAGCTGCTGGAAGGTCCCCACCGGGGAAGTACCGGCCGGTACTCCAAGGCCGAATGGCCGCTCAGGCGTAGGGTTGAACTCCCTGATCCGGCGCGCAACGTAGTACGCCGCCCACTTGCTCAACGCCTCATAGCTGTCATGAATAATGATTCTCATATCCTTCGAGTCTCCTTTGGCTAGAGCATGATGCGCGCATCAGCTACGTAGCATCCACTCCCCTCATCATTCACAATCAAGGGGTTGATATCGAGTTCTTTGATCTCCGGCAACTCCAGGGCCAACAGCGAGAGGCGCTGGATGGCTTCTTCCACGCTTTTGATGTCACGAGGTTTTTTCCCTCGTGCACCGGCCAGCATCGAATAGGCCCTGATTTCTCGGATCATCCCCCCTGCAGCACGGGGGCCGACCGGAGCAACTCTGAAACTGACATCCTTGAAAACCTCGACAAAAAGTCCGCCAAGGCCGAACATGATCACGGCCCCGAAGGACGGATCACGCTTGACACCCAGAATGACTTCCTCACCCCGCGTGACCATCTTCTGGATGAGTATTCCCTTGATCTTCGCATCTGGTTTCGCTGCGGCGATGTTTCGAAGAATAGTATCATACGCATCTCCAGCCGCCTCCGCTGAGCGGATATCCAGCAGGACGCCCTTTACATCGAACTTGTGGATGATATCATCGGAGACAACCTTCATCACGACAGGGAATCCGATGTCCTCAGCCATTTTCCTCGCCTCATCACTGGAATGGGCGAGGCCTGATGGCAGCATCGGCAGTCCGAACGCGTTGAGCACGATGTCGGATTCCTCTTCGGGCAGATACTTTCTGCCTGCGGCGAGCGCATCCTGAATGACCTTTACCGCCTTCGGCTTGTCGATACCGGAGAACTCCGTTTGCTGCTCGACAGTCTGGTCGCGATGTTCTCTGAAGAAGAGCGCGCTCGCATACGCTCTGCACATCGATTCGGGAAGTATATAGTGCGGAATACTTTGTTGCTGAAGAATGTTGATGCCGACCGCGACATCCTGTTCACCCATGAACGATGCGTAGCCAGGCTTATTGTATTTGCCGATGGTAGCGCAGACCTCTCGCGCGATATTCTCAATGTCGGTCATCGACTGAGGCGTCAGGATCACGAACACACCGTCGACACCGGGATCAGCCAATGCGCTCCCGAGCGCCACTCGGTACCGATCGGCACGAGCATCGCCTATCACATCGACGGGATTCTTGATATTGGCGGTCGCAGGAAGAGTCTTCTTATAGATCTCCGTGGTCTCAGCAGAGAACTTCGCAAGCTCAAGGTGCTGAGCGATCGTGGCATCTGTCGCCAGCACACCGGGTCCCCCGGCGTTCGTGATGATCGCGACGCGTTTCCCCTGGGGCACCGGCTGGTAGGCAAGGGCAATCGCCGAGTTGAACATCTCCTCGATCGTCGTACAACGAATGATTCCCGCCTGTTTGAACGCAGCATCGCATACTTCGTCGCTGCCTGCGAGCGAGCCTGTGTGCGACGCAGCCGCTGCGGCGCCTTCGCGGGTGCGGCCTGACTTCAGGATAAGGACTGGTTTTCCCGTTTCGGTGATAATCTCGCGCGCCGTGTTCATCAATCCGGCGCCGTCGGTGATCTCTTCAAGATAAATCAGAATGACCTTCGTCTTCGGATCATTCTTGAGATACCTCATCAGGTCGATTTCGCTGATGCTCGCTTTGTTGCCGAAGCTCACGAACTTGGAGAAGCCGATGTGTTTCGCCTGCGCGTAATCGAGCACGGCGGTGCAGAGCGCGCCGCTCTGCGACAGGAACGCAATGGATCCTTCCTGCGGCATTTTGCGGGCGAACGATGCATTGAGGCGTGAGAGCGGATCGGTATTGATGACACCGAGGCAATTGGGTCCGATGAAAGAGATGTTGTACTTCTTCGCGATTTCCTTGATCTCTTCCTCGCGTTTGACTCCCGCGGGACCGATTTCGCGGAAGCCCGCAGAGATGATGATGGCCGACTTGACGCCTTTCTGGCCGCACTGTTCGAGCGCAAGGTTACAGACGGTACTGGGGAAAACGAGGATTGCGAGATCGACGGGATCAGGAATGTCGACGACGTACTTGTATGCCCGGACGCCGGCAACCGACCGTTCTTTCGGGCTGACGGGGTAGACGATTCCCTGAAAATTGTCTTTGAGGATATTGGCGAAGATGTCGTGCGGAACTGTTCCGGCTACCCTGTTCGTGCCGAGCACGGCAACTGATTTCGGATAGAAGACGTGCTCCAGGTCCACCTGGGGGAACGCGGTGTTATCAGCCATGAAGCCTCCCTAACTTGGCATTACTTCACATAACCGGCGATGAACTCGACCGCACCCTCCACCGTCTGCACTTCTCTTGCCTTCTGTTCATCCATCGAGATATTGAATTCTTCTTCATACGCGGCGATGAGCTCGATGCTCTGCATCGAGTCAGCCCCAAGGTCGAAAGCGAAGTTCGCAGTCGGCGATATGTCCTTGGGATCGACCTTCAGTACCAGCGCTGTCACCTTTTCGACACGTGACTTGATTTCAGATTTGTCCATAGATCTCCTCCATCGGGGAAAGTAAGAAACACTCTAAGTACAAAAGTGGTCTAAATTTATACAATATACGTACCATCTGTGAAATCTCATAACAAAGCGAGAAAACACGATGCAGGAGAGAGCCTCTTCGCAAATTCAGGAATTTCTCTCGAAATCCTGCACATCCTGTTTGGTGCTTTCAGGCACTTTTTGGAGACCTGTAGCCACTGATCCTGCGCATACTATAGAGGACCATGGTGGTTTAAGACGGAGAAGGTGTGACGGAGAGTTGCCAAGGAAGGGATAAGACAGCGACGCCCTTCGGATCAATTGCATGCGACCGAGGGCTCCCATGGCGAAAAGGGGGACACCTTACCCAACGCACAGAATGAAAAGTCTTCAATGAACTGAAACAAGGTTGGCCCTTTGGTAACCACAGTGTGACTCCCATCTCGCGGGTCCGATGGAGGGTAGATTCTGCCTCTCTTCAATGCACGCTGTGGTTACCGGCGGCGGGTGGCGGGCGGGCCTAGTTGGAGGGTCCTTGAATGAGAATTCCTGCGCGATTCTTCGTTGGGATCTTGATCTGTGTTTCGGAGCCTGACAGAATCTGGCGAATAACACCTTCCGTCAGCACAAGCCTTTGCTCAGACCTCTGTTGCTCTTTCTTTGACTGATCGGCCCGTAGCGCCGGCGGATCGTCGTGCCGGCAGAGTTTTCGGTAGCTCTCCATCGTCATCCCAGTAACGTTTTTGAACAGTCGGGCGCCGACATCTTCACGCAGGCCGAGGTCGAGGCAGATGACCTTGCAGGGTGCTTCTGAGTTCTGAAGCAGCTCCTTCATCCTGACGATCTTTGTGGCACGGATATAATTGCTCAGACTCAGGCTTTCCATCTTGAGAAATGATCTCTTCAGCCCCTCGACCGAGCAATTGAGATGCGCCGCGACCTGTTGCGATTTGCGCAAGTGATTGAGGTTCTCGTCAATATATGTTTTCACCTGCTCGATGTCTATTCTCATGGCAACTTCCTCCTGGTGTTAGTGGTGGG
>Ga0154319_1099_pt1 | contig 19875 bp, 16 predicted proteins | sample RifGroA2_FD_117659 | JGI IMG/M metagenome (GOLD analysis project Ga0154319, IMG submission 117659) | Ignavibacteria bacterium GWA2_54_16 | reverse complement strand
ACCCATCCCGAACTCAAGTCGAATATCGACGCGAGGCTTACGATCGCCGCCGCGTTCGAGAAGATGAAGCTCACCAAGGAGGCAATCACAGAGTACTCGTTACTTGCGAAAGAGAACCTCCCTGCTTCAACAGCGAAGAAAGTCCAACACTCTCTGGACAAGCTGAAGCAGGCGAAGTAACCTGACAGGAGTTATGCTCTATCGAAACGCCGCAGCCACGTCTGCGGCGTTTCTGTTTTCCAGACGCTGGTACTCGGTCCGGCTTCGTGTATCCGGCCTTGAAACTCCCTTAAATTACTTCTACATTGACCCCGATTATCTGATAACTCGAAGGCCGAAGAGGCCTCTTGTAAGCCTGACAGGTCTTTGAGACCTTTCAGGTTTTTCTCATCTCGAACTCTGCCGGCTTCTCGTGACAGGCGACCTCATCCTTCAAACAAAAAACCTGGGAAAACAGTACAAACGCCGATGGGCGGTGCATCACCTTGACCTCGAAGTGCACCGGGGTGACGTCTTCGGCTTTCTCGGTCCGAACGGCGCGGGAAAAAGCACCACCATTCGTATGCTTCTCTCCCTCATCCGTCCCACAGAAGGGGAAGTCTTCCTGTTCAATTACTCCCTTGCGAGGGAACGTGAGAAAGCTCTTCGCTCCATCGGAGGGATCGTCGAGAAACCTGATTTCTATCTCTATCTCTCGGCATTTCGAAACCTCGAAATTGTCGGATCACTGAACGGCGGAGCCGAGAAAAAACGAATAGAAGAAGTGCTCGAGCTTGTCGGGCTCTCCGCCAGGGCGCGCGACAAAGTCAAGACCTACTCACACGGTATGAAACAGAGGTTGGGAATCGCACAGTCGCTGCTCTCGGATCCTGAATTTGTCATTCTCGATGAGCCGACCAGCGGCCTCGACCCCCAGGGGATGAAAGAGATAAGGGATCTTATCCGCCACCTTGCCAGCGACCGGCAGAAAACCGTGATGCTCTCTTCGCACCTGCTGAACGAGGTGGAGATGGTCGCAACCCGTATGGCCGTCATCAACCGCGGCGAGCTCGTGACACAGGGTGACGTGGGCGCCCTTCTCGAAAAAGGGGAAAAGGTGGTCACGTTCAGAGGCCAGCCAGCGGAGAAGCTGCTCTCAATCTTGTCTTCCCGGATTGGCGCCGAAAAAGTCACACTCAAGGGCGATGATCTCCTCGTTTCTATGCCGTTTGAAGATATTCCGGCCATCACCCGCATTCTGGTGGCGGAGGGGATTGACATCCAGGCGATTATTCCCCGGCGGTCATTAGAAGAGTATTTCCTGTCCATCACTGAAAGTGATTCGAAGTAATAGCTTCTTGAAAGATACTCACGCCAAGACGCAAAGCCGCCAAAATAGATAGCCATTTCTTTCCTTGGCGTCTTGGCGACTTTGCGTGAGATTATCATATGCTGCGACTCGTCTACTACGAACTGATCAAGACGTTCCTGAAGAAGCGGACCTACATCGGCTTCGCGCTGGTGGCAATCGTTGTTCCGCTCGTGGAAGTCGTGATGAAGATTGAAGGCGGGCGGTTTCTTCAGTATACGCTTCGCTCTCTTCAGCAGGATTTTATGCTCGTGGGGAACCTGTTCAACGGCTGGTTTGTCGCACAAAGCATGATGAACAGTCTCTGGGTGCACATTCCGCTCCTCATCATTTTTGTTGCGGGCGATCAACTGGCCGGCGAAGCAACCGCAGGAACCTACAGGCTGATCCTGGTCCGGCCGGTCTCTCGCACAAGGATCTTTCTTGCGAAGTTCATCACCACCATCATCTACACGGTTGTTTTCGTGTTCTTCCTGGGCATTCTCAGCACCGGCCTTGCGCTCCTGCTCCTGGGCCGGGGAGACCTCATTATTCTTACACGCGGGATTCTGATCCTGCCGGAAGCAGACGTTGCCTGGAGATTTCTTGCGGGATACTTGCTTGCTGCCTGGGCCATGGTGTCCATCGCTTCCATAGCGTTCTTCTTCTCGACGTTTGTTGAGAATGCTATCGGACCCATCATCAGTACGATGGGCGTGAATATGATTTTCGTCCTGATGACCGTGCTGCCCCTCGATTTCTTCAAAACTTTGAGGCCGTATCTCTTCACCCACTATCTCAATGTCTGGCTGAGGGTCTTTGAGGACCCGGTTCCATGGCAGGACATCGCGACGGGGTGCCTTGCACTTGGCGGGTACGTCGCTGGATTCATCATTGCGGCGTGGCTCATCTTCCGCCGAAAAGACATTCTTACGTAACCAATCATTCACACATTCATCAAGGGAGAACCAGTGGAACTACGAGCCAGTCTCCAAAAAATCCGGGATGGATTCCATCCCACCTTCTGGGTCGCCAACGGGATGGAGCTGTTCGAGCGATTGGCGTACTACGGCCAGCAGATCGTTTTCATGGTCTATATGCGCAACAAGCTCGGATTTACGGAAACTGAAGCCGGGCAGCTGTCCGGGATTTTTGGCGGACTCATCTACCTTCTCCCGATTCTGGGCGGTACGCTTGCCGACAAGTGGGGCTTCCGCCGCGCCTTCAACATCGCGTTTACCATTCTCGCCCTCGGCTATTTCCTCATCGGTTCGATGGGAATGACGGCCTTTTCGTCGCTCTACGGGGGATTCTCGCAGTATTGGCTCCTGGTGTTCTTCCTTGTCTTCACCGCGTTCGGGGGTTCGTTTATCAAACCGTCGGTGTTGGGAACAGTGGCTGTGACTTCGACACCGGAGACAAAGTCACTCGGCTATGCCATTTATTACTGGCTCGTCAACGTCGGTGCGATGGTTGGTCCTACGATTGCTTACTTCGTGCGCGAGAGCCTGGGCAACGAATTTGTGTACATGGTTTCATCCCTCAGCTGTCTGGCAATGCTGGTTGTGAATATCCTCCTCTATAAAGAGGTGCGAACGGCAAACGAAGGGCCGACGGAATCTCTCGGAAAGAAGATCACAAACCTCTTTGTGGTGCTTGGGAATTTCAAGTTCATGGTCTTTCTCCTTATCTATTCGCTCTACTGGATTATTTTCTGGCAGGAGTTTATCATCGTTCCGTACTACGTGGTCGATTATATCGATCCGAACTATCCGTACGAAATACTCCAGTCCTGGGCCGGTGCAGGAGCAATCATTCTTCTTCAAATACCCATCAACCGGATGACGAAGAACGTAAAAACGCCGAATGCGATCCTTCTCGGGTTCGCCATGTCGAGCCTGATCTGGGTGATTATCGGAATCTTTCCGAGCGTCCCCACGATCGCTGCCGGGATCATCGCGTTCGCCATCGGTGAAATGATACAGGCTCCCCGTTACTATGAGTACATCTCAGAGATCGCGCCTCCGGGACAGCAGGGACTTTTCCAGGGGTATGCATTTCTTCCTATCGCCATTGCCAGATTCGTGGGTGATCCGATCGGCGGTTGGCTCTATCAAACCTCGAAAGCGGCAGGAAAGCCCGAATATGTCTGGTGGGGGCTTATTGGCATTGGTGTGGGTGCAACATTGTTGATGTGGATCTACAATACCGTCGTCAGCCGGAATGAATCTCGGCAGGTCGCGTCATGAAACGTATGAAAGCATTGTTGACCATTGGTCTTCTGATTGCCGCCCTGGTGCCCCTGCAGGCACAAAAGAGCGGCGACATCTCCGCTCCGGCGATTATGCAAAATGTGGAGAAAGGGTTCGAGGCCGTTAAGGATTTCACCGTCACACTCAATGCCGAGGTCGATATGGAGCGCGTACGCGTCCCCAAGATGACCGCGACCCTGTACTACAAGAAGCCGGATAAAGTCCACGTCGCATCGCCAAATTTCGCGATGCTCCCAAGGGAAGGAATTGTGCTCAATCCCGCGGTGCTCACACAGCGTTATCAGGCAACGCTCAAGGGGAAAGAAACGGTCGAAGGGAAGGAACTGTACAGAATTGACTTGTCGGCTCGCGAGCCGAGGATCAGACCGGCCCAGTTGATGATTTGGGTTGACCCTTCCAATTGGACCATCACGCGCATGGAAAGCGCCCCGTACCAGGGGAGGGCACTCCGCCTGGCGATGACGTACGCCCTTCACCAGGGGACGATGTGGCTTCCTCAAACGTTGAGTGCTTCGTTCGAGGCGATCGCGCGAGACACCACGGTAAGACTCGACCTCAATCTGCAGGCAACTCCGGATCCCGACGAGCCGCGACGACCCCCCAGAAGCGGGAAGATCAACGTGCAGTACCTGGACTACAAGATTAACACGGGACTATCGGACGAGATCTTTGAGAAGAAGGAAGGAGCGGGGAGAACAAAATAACCGGCTTTGCCTGTGACGTCAGGTTGTGGTGGGAGAGGGAATTCGGAGGCTCACGACGGTCCCTTTCCCGACTTCACTTTCAATTGAGAATCGCCCGCCATAGAGCTCGGTCATCATTTTCGAGATGGTGAGGCCGAGTCCCGAACCCTGCTGCTCCTTGTTCGTGCGTCCAAATTGGCGGTATGCACCCATGTCACTGATGTGTATCGAGTCCATCCCTTCTCCATGATCCCTGACCTTCAGCACGTACTCGTCTCCTTCCACTGTTGATGTGACCTGAATCGGCGTTCCCGGTTTCGAGAACTTCAGCGCGTTCTCCAGCAGCTCTTCCACTATTCTTGTGATGCTCTGCAGAGAGATCGCGGCTTCGGCATCAACGGCAGAAACCTGCAAATCCTTCAGTCGATTCGCTCCTGCCGATTTCCTTTGGGCGGTTTCCTCGATGTGGAGCTTGAGACCGGTGGTTGATTCGCGGCCGACAAAAGAACTCTTCTCTGACCTCGAGGACAACATCTGCAGCTGGGCGTACGTCAGGAAATTCTCGACGAGAGCGCCAAGTCTGTGAGCCGACTTGAGTATCATCGAAGCCATTTCGGAAATCTCATCGGGTTTCAACGTGCTGTTGTCGTCGCGTAAAACCTCGGCGAAACCGACAATCCCGCTCAACGGAGTCCGGATTTCATGGGGAAGCGAAAGACTGAGGTTCACACGGAGCTCGTCGAGTTTACGCTCGGCTTCCTTCCGGCTCAGGGCGTGTTTCTGAAGGCGCGCCTGGATTGCGGCGACCAACTCGTTCACTCTCACGGGTTTCATGAGGTAGTCGTCAGCTCCCAGTTCCATGCCCTGGCGCATGTCGGACTTCGTCATTTGTCCGGTGAGGAAAACAAAGGGAATCGTGGCGGTGGAGGGATCCTGCCGGAGGGCGCTCAGCGTCGCATAGCCGTCCATCGTAGGCATTGTTACGTCACAGATGATCAGGTCCGGGATGTGCCTGCGCGCTTCTTCGATGCCCTGCCTGCCATCCTGCGCACTGATCGTCTCGTATCCCTCCATCTTGAGCGTCGTGGTGATCGTCTCCCGGACAAGCTCATCGTCATCAATGACAAGAATTTTCGGCACTCACGATTCCTTTTTTGTAGGTCCAAAAGTAGAAGGAAGTTCTCTGAGATACAAGGATGTGGCGTATTTTGGCGGCTATCTTGACCGGGAGGTTCGGACCGGGGACTTGACATTCTAGTAGCCTTATTTTATATTTAGGTCAACCTAATCTTCTGATTCACAATTAACGCACGCTGCCTGGGTCTCCCCCCGGGAAATACGCGGACAGGATTGTGCAATGGCAAGCCCTCAGGTTGAGGACTATCTCAAAAGCATCTACAAATTGCAGGAAAGCGGAGGGAAGGTTTCGACCTCATCGCTCTCCGAGCGACTCAATGTTTCGGCACCCTCAGTGTCCGAGATGATCAAGAAACTCGCGGATGAGGGCGTCCTGACCTATGCACCGTACAAGGGCGTAGAACTGACCGCCGATGGGAGGAAGCAGGCTCTCAAAGTCCTCCGCCGCCACAGGCTCTGGGAAGCCTTTCTCGTTGAAGTGTTGAAATATCCGTGGCACGAAATCCACGAAGAGGCAGACCGGCTCGAGCATTTCACTTCGGAAAAACTCGAGCGGCGCATCGACGAGGCGCTCGGTTTTCCCCGGACCGATCCCCACGGCGACGATATCCCGACGACCGAAGGCGAGATTGCACGCCATCGGTACGTTGCACTGGCGGAAATTGAACCGGGAGTAACCGTGACCGTCAGCCGGGTGAACGACGTCAACTCGCAGGTGCTGCAATACGCCGCCAAGCTGGGAATTGCGTTGAACAAAAAGATCAAGGTGAAGGAGCGCGTCGAGTTTGACGGCTCTCTGAGAGTGGAAATAGGAAAGAAAGAGCGGTTTGTCAGCTCGAAGCTTGCAAGCAACATTTTTGTCGAGGAAGGATAAGGTGTGATGAATCCTGGAGAGATGCTCATTGGTGTGCTCGTGCTGCTCGCCGGAGCGTCGGCGCTCTTTTGGCCCGACCGCGGCTTGATGGCCCGCATAAAGACCTCAAAGCTGCAGGCGGACCGCGAAAGAGTCGAAGATGCATTAAAGCATCTGTACGACATGGAAGCGAAAGGCCTGCCTTGCACACCGGAGGGGATCGCCGATGCGCTCTCCATGTCGGCACCTGAGAGCGCGAACCTCTTGCGGCGGCTCGTGTCGATCGGGCTGCTGAAAGCTGAAGGGGGAGCATTCCGGTTGACCTCAGAAGGGCGGTCGTACGCCCTTCGGATTATCAGGGTGCATCGGTTATGGGAACGGTATCTCGCCGACGAGACCGCGGTGAGCGAATCAGATTGGCACCTCGAAGCAGAAAAGAAGGAGCACCTGATCAGTGCAGAGGAAGCAGCCGCGCTCGAGCGCCGGCTCGGCCATCCCGCCTACGACCCTCACGGCGATCCGATTCCGAGCGCTGCCGGCGAATTGCCTGAGGTCTCATGGAAATCGTTGACAGCACTTAAGGAAGGTGAGATCGCGGGCATTGTTCACATTGAAGACGAGCCGCCCGCGTACTACGCACAACTGGCAGCACAAGGCTTTTACCCCGGTCTCCAGGTGAGGGTCATCGAACTAAGGACCGATCGAATTACGGTTGAAGCGAATGGCAATGAGATTGCCCTCGCGCCCGTGCTTGCCGCCAACCTGAGCGTCGTTTCGCTCCCTGCCGAACAGATCAAGTCGGGCATCGTTCGTACGCTCTCCATGCTAAGGCCGGGAGAGCGCGGTATCGTGACCGGCATCTCCCAGGCATGCCGCGGTTTGCAGCGTCGCCGTTTGATGGATCTGGGCGTGGTGCCCGGCGCTGTCATCGAAGTGGCCATGGAAAGCGTGACAAGGGATCCGGTCGCGTACAGTGTGCGAGGCGCGACGATCGCCCTCCGAAAACAGCAGGCAGATATGATCTTCATAGAGGAGAAAGGCGGGGAATGAGTGATGGCGTATCCTGAACAATGTGAACTCTGTCCGATAAACAAAAACAGCAAGCTTGTGAAGCTTGGCGAGGGCTCGGGTCCAACCGACTTTGTCGTTGCTCTTGCCGGCAATCCAAATGTCGGTAAAAGCACGGTTTTCAACAACTTGACGGGACTTCGCCAGCACACGGGAAACTGGCCGGGCAAAACGGTCACCCGTGCCGAGGGAGCGTTTTCGTACGACGGGAGCAACTACAAAGTGATGGATCTGCCCGGCACGTATTCTCTCATGACGACGAGCACGGACGAGGAAGTAGCGCGGGATTTTATCCTGTTTGGGAAACCGGACGTCACGGTTGTTGTCCTCGATGCGACGAGGCTTGAGCGGAATCTGAATCTCGTCCTTCAGGTTCTTGAGATCACCGACAAGGCAGTCGTGTGCGTCAACCTGATCGACGAAGCTAAGCGGAAAGGAATCACGATCGACGACCGCTCACTGGCACGGGAACTGGGGGTTCCTGTTGTGCTCGCGGCAGCGCGCGAGGGCCGGGGGATGCCGGAGCTTCTCCAGAGCGTTCGCGACGTGGCAACCGGTGCGTTGATCTGCAAGCCGCGTCGGAGCTGGACGGCGGACAAAAAAGTGAAGAAAGCGGTGGACGAACTTGTGGAGCAAATCGAGGAGGCATACCCCGGACTGGCGAATGTCCGCTGGGTTGCCCTGCGCCTGCTGGAAGGTGACCAGCGGATCATCGACGCGATTCGGAGCGGCGAATTGACGACACTCGCCGAGCACGGCGAACAGAGCAAGCAAGTGATTTCAAGTGAGAAGGAGTGATATCGTGAGCAAGAATGTTCAATCAAAAGCGGAATCGATCATCAACCATGCCCGTGGCCTGCGCTGGCAGGTGGGAGAGTCATTCCATGACCGCGCGATCGAAGCTCTGTACGAAGAGGCGACCACCATCGCGGGAAAAAGCGTGATCATTGCAGGGGAGCCCCCCCGATTCAACTTCGACAGAACGCTCGACAGGCTGGTAACGAGTCGATGGACAGGATTCCCGATCATGTTCCTCCTCCTTGCGGCCGTGTTCTGGCTGACCATCGAGTTAGCGAACATTCCCTCTCAAATGATCGCCGGGTTACTGCTCGATACTGTTCATCCCGCCCTGAAAGAATTCGGTGTCTGGATTCATATGCCCGGATGGCTGAGCGGCCTGCTGTTCGACGGGATGTATCTTGCAGGTGCATGGGTCATCAGTGTTATGCTGCCTCCGATGGCGATTTTCTTTCCGATGTTCACATTGCTCGAAGATTTCGGATATCTGCCGCGCGTTGCGTTCAACCTCGACTTCATGTTCCGAAAAGCCGGAGCACACGGAAAGCAGGCCCTCACCATGGTGATGGGATATGGTTGCAACGCGGCTGGAGTCGTCGCCGCCCGCATCATCGATAGTCCTCGCGAACGACTGATTGCGATTATCACAAACAACTTTTCGATCTGCAACGGGCGATGGCCGACCCAGATTCTCATCGCGACCATCTTTCTTGGAGCGCTTGCTCCTCCTCATCTCGCGGGCATGGCTTCAGCTCTTGCGGTCGTTGCGGTTGTCCTTATCGGTGTTTTCTTCATGTTTGTCGTTTCGTGGGGGTTGTCAAGGACGGTCCTGCGAGGCGAAGCCTCAACATTCAGTCTCGAGCTTCCGCCGTATCGACCGCCGAGGATTCTGCAGACGCTTTATACATCGGTGATCGACCGTACGCTCATAGTTCTCTGGAGGGCTGTCGTGTGGGCAGTACCGGCGGGTGCTCTGATCTGGCTGGTCTCGAATATATCGTTGGGGGGCCAGAGCCTCGCGGAGGGCGTGATCAACTGGCTCAATCCGGCCGGAGTGCTGATCGGGCTCAATGGTGTCATACTGCTGGCATACGTTATCGCAATACCTGCGAACGAGATCGTCATACCGACCGTGCTGATGTTGACCGTGCTGGCGGCAAAAATGGCCGGGGTTGGAAGCGGGGCGGGAGTGATGTTCGAGTTTGATTCGACGGAAGCAACGGCGATGGTTCTTCAGGCGGGGGGATGGACGATTCTCACGGGCATCAACCTCATGCTCTTCAGTCTTCTGCACAATCCCTGCTCAACGACCATCTACACAATCTACAGGGAGACGGGGAGCGTAAAGTGGACGGCGGTGGCGACGTTGCTGCCGGTCATACTTGGCGTGATTGTGTGTTTCCTGGTGGCCCAGGTCTGGCGGATGGCGGGATAGGCTCGCGGAATTGCGGCGGGGCCATGGTGGCAACCTTTTCGAGGTCCTGGGGATATTCTCCACACCATGAAAAAGTGCGCGCGTCGGCAAGTTTCGCTCCTTATTTCACAAAAACCATCTTTCTCGTCGACACGTGAGCCCCGGTTCGAAGCTGGTAAAGATAGACTCCCGATGACGCGACATCTCCCTGATCATTCTTGCCATCCCAATAAACCTGGTAGCCCCCTCTCGACTGCGGGGACGAAACCAGTTCTCGAATCTGACGACCCAGGATATCGTAGACTCTCAGGCTGACATCGACACGCTCCTCCAGAACGTAATCGATTCTTGTCCCGGCGTTGAAAGGATTGGGGTAATTCTGGGACATTGAAAATGAGAGTGCGATCGAGCCGGGAGGTCGGGCGCCGACGGTATCCGATCCCTTTGAGAGCTGCAATTGATCGACATAGACCGTTCCGGAACGAGAACCGGCAAGCGGATCGTATTTAAGCTGAAAGCCGGAAAATCTGAGCGTGCCTTCCAGCTTTCCGGATCCCGTCCAGGAGCCGGAATTTTCTTCCTTAAAGTCCCACGATACAAGCTTCCATCCAACCCAATCGATTTTCGTCCATGGGCCCACCTCACGGTTTTCCGGTCTCCCCTCCGGGAAGACTTCGACGCTATCTTCTATTTCGAAACGAAAGAAGTTCCCGCTCCCATCACCATAAACGTACAACTGCAATGCCGTGCCCCGAGCACTCCAGTAAGTTTGGTTCAATTCCGGATTTCTGAGAGATACTCGCAATAACCAATCAGGGGCAGATGTCCTCCAGGTGTACTTGAGCTTCGCCGACGGTCCACCAGAACCGAATAATTTCAATGTAACGGCCGAGTCAGGTTCAAACGTCGCACTGTCGACCCCTACTGTGCTTGCGTTCGTCGCCGGCTGCCACCACGAAGCGACCGATGAACCGAAGTTCTCGATTGTGGTGATTTGACCCGATGATGGTGCAACCGAGAAACTCCAGAGCGGATTACTCGCAGGGATCGCGTTGCCGCTGAGATCAGTCACCCCACTGATGCGAATTCTGTAGGACTTCCCGGGTCCAAGGCCCCCCTGCGGATAAATATTGAAGCCGCCGCGACCATTTGATTCTTGATACTCAAACGTGCGGGGGAGGATCGGGCCCCCGACTTCCTGTATGACGATGTTGCTCGTGTTCACGCTTGCCGGGTCGAGCGGTTCATCATATGTGAAATTGATCATGCTCGACGGGGAGACGAAAAGTGAGCCGTTCGGTGTGAAGGCGGAAGTCAGAATCGGATGCCACACATCTGCAGGTTTTGTTGTGAAACTCAATTGGAAAGCGTCGCCCGGAATGCCGTCGCCGTTTCCATCAATGAAGAAACCGCCCATTGAGCGCGCTGTCCCTTCGACGCGAAGCACGAAAGATGTATTGAAAGGCAGGACGACGGAATCGGTCTTGAATGTGACGGTCATGAGACCATTTGACCAGAGTAGATTACCCCTGACGGCAGGAATGAGAGTGAATGCGTTTCTGACGGAGAGTGTGTCCATGATTTTTGAAAACGTTATCTGGATCTGTCCCGCCGCGGAGAACTCCGTTTCGCTCCTGCCCGGTGTGCTTGTAACGACCATCGGTGACGAGATGAATTCGAGCTGCCTGTCGAGAAACCGGGTCTCCCCTGCAGTCAGCATGATTTGGGCAGAGTCGGGTCGATAACCAGGCGTCTCGAATCGAATGGTGTGCGGGCCCGGTTGAATACCGTCGAACATGTAGAATCCGTTCCTGTACTGATCTCCGGTGTATATCAAGTTTTCCGGGAGCAGCCTGACCCGGGCCGCGTCGATGAGCTTTCCCGTCCCTATCTCCGAAATGATTCCAGCGACGATGCAGGGCGAATCGGCGGGGACGCCGAAATAGGACAGAAAAGCATCGCGAATGGCATACGCTTCCATTTTCCGGTAGCTATTGTTCATGAGCCGCCGGGTTTCCGGATAGTAATCGTGCATCGATCCTTCAGATAATTGGCCGGGCATCGAGAGTCCCCGAAGCACGCCGAGCGTGAATCCACCATTAGTGCCGCCATAAAAGGTCCAGTCGAGATATTGTGACGTTCGCTGGGTACGAAGTTTCTCTTTGATGTATGGACCGATAATCAAGGAAATATCCCATGCGCCCTGCTTTTCAGGCTTCCCGGTGCCCGGTCCGTAGACGGAGCTGCCGCCCGGCACAATTTCCTCCCGTACGAGCATGAGTGTATAGTTTATGGAAGTGTTTGACGCCAGCCCCGTGGCATTGCTGTGGATCGAATGAAACCAGTTCACGTTATTTGCATTCGCAAATGCGACGCGTGTCGCCAACGACGGTTCGGCATCGGTCGGATAGGTGTTTGTGTTACGGGTCAGCAGAACCGTGGCTCCCTTGGCCTCCAGAAGTGCTTTCAGCAAGAGTGCTTTTTGGAAGTTGCTTTCAGACTCCCAAAAATCGGTGCCCGGATCCGGGATCAAATGGCGGTCGTTCGCCGCGTTGTTTCCACCATGGCCCGGGTCGATACAAATCTTGATGCCCGCGAGATCGGCCCGTTGCGCAACCGCGATCGAAGAGAAAAACGCGCAGAAGACAAGGAGGCTCATGAATCGATGTGTCATTGCTGCTCCTCGTACTCAAAAACCAGGATAGAGCCGTCAGCGGTGCTGCATACGATCTTGTTTTCAGTTGGCGAGCACCGGGGATTGAGCTCAATCGTTTGACGGGTCATCGTGAGTTGGAGTGACGAGCTGCCGTCCGGCGAGATTGCCCATAGGTCGGATGCAAGGAGACGATGCCCGTCGTCCCTGTCATCCATGTAGATGATCCAACGGCCCGACCGTGCCCACGAGGGCGCATTCCGTCGGCCGAGCGCAATCAGGTTCGCCCCGTCCAGATCACACACGAAAGCTCCCCGGTCCATCTCATATGCTACAAGCCGTCTATTGTCCGGTGAAATCTCCGGCCAGACGTAGCTGCCATTTCCGTGCGGGTCCACGATCACTTTCCTTCCGCCTACATTGAGGGCGATCTTGGTGTTTTCGATGCCGAGAACGGAGATCACGGCACGTGCGGTCGTGGGGGCAAGGCCTGAAGTTTTGGAGCGCACTGTATAGACCGGCGTATTGCCGGAGAAACTCGGATTCGATACGTCCGGGCCGGTCGCGAGAACCGAAGATGTCCGGCGTGCGAGATTCATCATCACAATTTCCTGTGTGCGCGTCTGTCCCGACTCGGATGTCCGGCGATAGACGAGGCTCATTCCGTCTTGGGATAGGCTGAAGGCGAATCCGGACTTTGGATCTTCAGTGATGCGCCGGGAAGTTCGATCCTGAAGCGAGTACTCCCAGATTCCGTTGCCATCTCCGTCGGTGTAGAAAACAGATCTGCCGTTTGGGGAGAACTGGGGATTCGACCAGTGCCGGCTCCGGGAAAGCGGAAGCTCCTCGGTCCTCGTAATCCTGATCTGGGCATCTGCTGCGAATGTCACAACGGCAACAAGGATAATGGTGAGCAGCGTTTTCATGTTGTTCCCGTGCGCTAGAATGGTATCTGGAAGATTGGACGATAACCTGTCGTTTGCCACGAAGGCCCTAAGTCACAAAGAAAATGAAACGAAAAAGTGAGTTTCTCACGCCTTGGTGTCTTTGTGACTCTTGCCGCCATGCGGCATCCCGCTCTTTTTGAAATCACCATAGTCGCGGGAGCGGCGACTCTTTTCGACCGAATTTCCCGTGCCTAACAATTTCGATAACAAAGGTGAGTGAAGCAACACCTTTGATCGCTGTGTGCTGTCCGACAAGATGAATGCGGCTGGGCGGGTTACGAGTCTTGAGTATTCTTCGATCCGGGTTTTTTCAGCAGGTCCTTCAAGTCGCGCGTTCCGATGGCCGTGATGACGACTGCCGTGCAGAAAAAGAGGAGTGCCGCCAGAGCGAAGAGGATGATCCAAATGATCGAGATGGTGCTCATCGCGCACTTCCTTCCCCGGCACCTGACTCGAGGCGTTTGGGCGGGTGGGATTTCTGCGTCAAGAGCGATCCGAGCACCATTCCGGCTGACGCAAGCACGAAGCTCAGGAAACCGGAGATGTTCACGTCGACGAGCCAGAGCATTCCCTCAGGGAGGGAGCTCCTGACCTGGTCGAGAATGAGGAACGCGAGAGGAGAGAATGCACCGAATCCGAGAGAGCAGTAGGCGCCGATGCGATTTGCCTTCTTCCAATAGAGGCCGAACGCGACGCATCCGAATGCACCGGCAGCGTACATGGCCCCTGTAATCGCGATAAACTGAAATGCTGTCGCCGGGAGCTCATAGAACAATCCGAACACCAGAATAAATACTCCGATGCAGGCTGATATGATCCTGCTCAATCGGATGGTCGTTTTGTCTGAAAGCTCCTTTCTGCTCATCGGGGCGATGATGTCGCGTGTCGCGACCGAACTCCAGGCTAAGAGATAAGCGCTGTACGTAGACATCGATGCTGCGAGCATCCCTGCGATCATGAGGCCGAGGAAACCCGACGGCACCACGGTCCCCAGCAGTCTGGGCATCGCCGTCGCCGGCTTGAGGGCCGGGCCGAACATGGCAAGTGCGGCAATGCCCCAAAACATGGGAATCATGTATCTGCCTGCGAGCGTGAACCCTGTGAAGAGGAAAACCTTCCGGCCAACCTCCGGGCTCTCGGATGCAAACGACTTGGAGACGGCAGGCTGATTCAGAACGGAAATCGCGATGCTGCCGATCATCATCCAGAGGAGAAAGGCCCATCCAAAGCGGGGATTAGCGACCGGATCCACGCCTGCCTCCCCAAACTCGCTTGCGACTGCCGACGCAATAGCTGCCAGATCTACGTGCATGAGAATGAACCCCGTCGCGACGAGCATCCCGAATGAAAGCACGACGAACTGGATGAAATCGGTGATGACGACAGAGAACATGCCCCCGAAGACCGTATAACTTATGACCACGACGAGCATCACTGTCATGACAATCGCCAGTACTTCCGGGCCCAACCCGATGGTCTCGGTCAGAAAGATTCCGTCCATGCGGAGGAACACGCCCATGTTCAGAACGCCGCCAAGAAAGAGGAGGATGCCTCCCAGGAGCCGTACGCGTTTGCCGTAACGCAACTCGTAGAATTCAGGTATGGTGATGATATTGAGCCGCCTCAAGCCGGACACCACGAAGCCGGTCTTTCCTATAACAAAGTAACCGAGGGCGCCGATGATGCCCAGAACAAAGCAGGAGAAGCCGGTGACGTAGCCAAGCTCGCCGAAATACATGAAGGTCACAACGCCGATCTCGGTAGCGATGAGTGTTGCCGACCCTAAAGCCACTTTTACTCTTCTTCCCGCGACAAAATAGCCTTCCATATTCTCAACATACCGCCGGGCCCAAAGGCCGATGAAGACCGTGATCCCGAGATAGAGAAAAAGAATGATCCAATCAAGCAGGTGGAAATTCATGGATGGAGGAGAGGTGGTGGGGAGATTGAATGGTTCACTGGTTAATTTGGTTATTGGCTAAGGCAGCAAATGATCCGATGGATCAGTGAAACAAGTACTTCGGTCTTCACCTACTCATACATCAGGTAACCCGATCTGATGCGGCTGAAATCCGCCAGACCGCTCTCCCATGCGGCACAAATTTCGTCGGGAGGAGCACCGAGCTCGAGGTCTTCACGGACCTGAAGATTTCCCGCCAGCAAGTCGAATCGCATCGAGTCGAAAAGCATATCCTCTGGGTGGGCACGCTTGAAAGCAGCCAACACCGAGATCCCGACGTGGACCGGCTTCAGTGCATCCCGGTTCACGATCTCGATTCTGATGCCCCGGCATTCTCTCCCTTCGAATTTGGGCTGACGGGCCGTGCCTGGAATATCCCGGGGCGTAAACCGTTCCGGTGTAACCTTCACTCCCCGAACATCGAACCGGGAAAGTTGCCCGAGCACACATTCTGGATCCGCCCAGGGAGCGCCGGCGATGAGGAATGGATCCGACGTCCCGCGGCCTTCTGAAAGAGATGTTCCCTCGACGAGGCACATTCCAGGATAGATCGCGGCGGTCGCGAGTGTCGGCATGTTCGGGGACGGCGGTATCCATGCCAATCCGGTTTCATCGTACCACATTGACCTTCGCCATCGTTCCATGAGAACCACGTGAAGGTTCGCTTTCCTTCCACCGTCCAGCCACCCCTCGTCGTTGCAGACCTTGCAGAGCTCGCCGAGCGTGAGACCCGTCGTTATCGGTATCGGCATCCATCCGACAAGTGACTTCAGCGAAGGTTGACACACGGGACCCTCGAATGACAGCCCGCGAATCGGGTTCGGCCTGTCCAGAATGACAACAGGAATTCCTGATTCCGCCGCTGCCTCCATGGCAAGAGCGATTGTTGAGATGTATGTGTAGAATCTTGCCCCGACGTCCTGTATATCGCAGACGAGGACGTCCACTTCTTTGAGCATATCCGGAGTAGGTTTCTGAACGTCGCCATACAGCGAGAAGACCGGCGCGCCCAGACGGGTTTCGACGCCGCCGGCGATTGCGATACCATCCGGAGTGTTTCCTGCGATGCCATGTTCGGGTCCGAACAAAGCAGTCAGCCGGCATATGCCGGCCCGGGCAATGGCCTCGATAGTGGAATTGCCGTTGGAGAGTCGGCCGGTATGATTCGTCAGAAGTCCGATCCGTTTTCCCTCAATCAGTCCCGAGGCCGCGTCGAGGAGACGGTCTGCTCCGGTTCTGACGGGTCTGGTGATCGTACGCAGGGGATTTGATTTCATCGGGCTCAGACTTTGAGGAAGAGTTTCCGCCTGAACATCCAGTAGCACATCACCCAGCCGAGAGAGATGATCAGGAGCGAGTAAAGGAACGACCCAAGGGCCGGGGTCGTGGCCGCAGCAAATGACTTGTAGAGGTACCTCGTCAGGGTTGTTGACGCTCCTTCGAACGATACCTTCCAGGAGAGCATCACCCACCGTACGAAAAGGCCGGTGACAACATAAAGAGTGATCGCATTCATTCCGTAAACGACCATGGGGAACGCGGCCTTGTTCCACTGTTTCACTTCGATGACCCAGTAGAACGCAAGGAAGACGAGGCACGACCAGCCAGCGGTATACACTGCAAAAGAGGCGGTCCAGAGTATTTTGTTAAGGGGAACGACCATATCCCAGAGCAATCCAAACAGAATGCCTCCGATTCCCCCTGCTGCCAGCATACGCATCACACTGTTCGGCTCCCGATGGTTCATCAGGAACCGTCCGGTCAATAAACCGGCCAGCACGGTTGATATGCCGGGAATCATGCTGACGATGGTTTCTTTGTCTTCCGGTGCGAGGATGAAGCTATCGAGGTACTGTGCCGCGTTCATATCGCGCTCAAACGATCCGGGCACCACACCAGGGCCGTTGACGAAAGCGAGAATCGCCCACCAGACAAACAGAAGCGCAACGCCGATTGCTGCCTGCCAGCGAGCTTTCAATGGCAGGAGGAGATAGACTATGAAATAGAGGACGCCGATGCGCTGGAGAATGCCGAAATGGAGCACGGGCATATTCAGAGAAGCCGACTTGAGGAATGCTCCGAGGAGATACAGAACTGCTGCCCGGCGTGCAGCGATCCCGATCCGTTTCCAGGCCGGGACAGCGTGTTCGAGCTTCTTCGCTTCACTGAAAGGCATCGCCATGCCTACAGCAAAGAGGAAGAAGGGAAAGATGAGATCGGCAAAAGTGCAGCCATGCCATTCGGCATGCATCAGGAGCCGCGGCACGACTGTCGGATCCCAGGTGCCCGGATTGTTCACCAGGAGCATGCCCGCGATCGCGAATCCTCGAAACGCATCGAGCGATGTGAGGCGGGGCGTGACTACCAGGAATCCTTCATCATTCATAATTCGCTAATCGATATTGGATATTCGCGGCGCGCACCCTCTACTGGAATCCTCCATCATTCATGATTCGTTGATCGTCAATCGACATTCACTGCGTATAAGCTGATGTATATTTCTTCAAAATGTCCAATATCGAACACCGAATATCGATTTACGAAGTGGTACTACTCCCCGAAAACCTCGATCTCCCGTATTGAGTAGGCAGAAATGCCTTTCGACCCCTTCTTCCCTTCGATCCGAAGAAAGCGGATCAATGTCGGCTCAATCACGTGTTCCTCGAGCCCGCCGGTCCCATCGGATATCACGAGCAGTGTCTTCCACTTCTTACCATCCGTTGACGCTTTCAGCACGTATTGGACTGCATGCGTCTCACCCCAGGAAATCTTCACGCGGTTGATCCGGTTCGTTTTCTTCCAGGACAGCCCGAACCATTGTGCTTCCAGTCCGTTCGACTTTGTCCACGCGGCCGAATTCCATCGCGTGTCAGGAATCCCATCGATGGCGCTCGCTGGTTTGAAATGTGGACCGATCGTGGAGTACGACGAAGCGGTTGCCCCGGCGAACCGAGCAAGATTCCCGGGTGGAATCACGGAATCTGCGTCGATCATCTCCAGGGCCAAAATGGAATACGGAGGAAGAGAAACCGGAAAGGAGGGAGAGACATCGTTCCTGTCCTCAATCTGTCGGTATGACCGTTTCTCGTCCAGGACCCACACCTTTGCCCGTCGCTGAGGGACGAACTGATCGATCGTTACGACCGCACTTGTCGATGTTCGTTTTGATTTGTTGATGAGCACGAGTGAAAGTCTCTTGCCCGAGCGGCTGGCATATGCCGAAAGCGCTTCGCTTCCGCCTGTCACGGAACAAACATCGTCCCGGAGATGCGCGCGTAAAAGTGGAAATGTGTAGTAGCTGTATCGCGGCGTGTTGCTCCCCTCCGATGAGAGGTATCCAAAATCTCCGCCGCGCGGCGGATAGAAATTGTGCAATGCCCAGAAACACGCAATGTCCGTACCGAGCTCTCCCATTGCTCCGAGCATGTCGGCTGTCCATAGCGCGTTCACCATCTGAATCGTCTGGGGTCCCGGTGAATGATTGACGGAGTTGTATCCGACATTGACGTACATGACGGAAGAAGCCCTGGCCGGACCTAACGCTTCCTCCACATCGCTCCGAAGTTTGCTGAACAACCGGCGGTACTCTCCGACTGTTGCGAAAAGCGTATCGTCGTTCTCTTTTCCCCACTGCTGGGGGAAATAGGTGAAGGTAAGCATGTCGATGTAGTCAGGTGCGGCTTTGAGAACACGCGGCGCCCAGTTCTCCGGATGGGATCCGAGCGGAACATTGGTCGCCACTTTTATGGTGGGATCAACCGAGCGCATTGCCGAAACGAACCTGATATATTTCTTCGCATACTCTTCCGGCGGAACATGGCCGCGCGCCCAGGTGCCCCACTGCTCGTCGCCGACTTCCCAAAGCTTGACGTTGTAGCTCTTGGTGATATTGCAGTCGCGAACCCACGCAGCGGCAAGTTCGGGGGGCTCGTTGAAATTCACCGTGATGAACGGCTCTGCTCCAACGGCCCGGCAAAGGGCGATGTACTCGTCCGTATCCATCTCGGTGGAACGGTTGGATGGAGCGTTCCAGACATACTGGTCTGCGTCGTTCCCGCCGGGATACTTGAGGAGCGTGATACCGGATGCTCTGATCTTGCTGATCGCATCACGATCAGCAGTCAGAAGCGCGTCGCCGGGAGGACCCGGGAAAAGCGACTCATCCCACCGTGCGGTATTTATTCCGTACAACCAGGGGTTGACTCGCGCGATGGTTGTCCCGGCGTCAATGCGGACTTTGACTTGCTGTGCGACGGTCGTAGGGCTGATCGCGAACGCAATCCAGAAAAGGTGAAGTATGATACGGTTCCGCACGTGGAGGATTCTCTTTCCGGCTACGGGAGCGAGGGGAGTGTTTGTTTTCTGGCGAACGAATCGACATCGAACGCAACTGCGTAGGTTGTTCCAGCTTCAGCGCCGCGTACTCTTGCAAGCGCGGTATAATAGTCAAGATAGGGAAACGTAGAGATCCCGCCTTTGATGAACTGATACTGAGTGACCGCCTTCTTCCAGATATCCATATCGTTTGTCGTGTCGATATAGATATACGGTTTGAATCCTTCAGGATCTTCCCAGTTCTCCGTGTAATAAATGCCCTGAATCCCGCGGTGCACCGGGTGTCCGGTTTCGACGCTCTGAAGAGACGCAAGGAGCAGGGCGTCGTTGACGAGAACGTGAGTCGTCGCGTGGTCCCGGTGAAGACTGCTGCGCCAGTGTGTAAGGATGTGAGTCGGTTTTGTGGTTCGCACGATGCCTGCAACAT
>Ga0154319_1041_pt4 | contig 19934 bp, 18 predicted proteins | sample RifGroA2_FD_117659 | JGI IMG/M metagenome (GOLD analysis project Ga0154319, IMG submission 117659) | Ignavibacteria bacterium GWA2_54_16 | reverse complement strand
CGAAGGAGTTCCCCGACATTCAATGCAATGACAAGATTATCGACAACATGTCAATGCAACTTGTGGTGAACCCGCACCAGTTCGACGTCATTGTAACGACAAATCTCTTTGGAGATATTCTTTCGGATTTGTGTTCCGGCCTGGTCGGAGGGCTCGGACTAGCCCCCGGGGCGAACATTGGCTATGATGTGGCCCTCTTCGAAGCCGTTCACGGAAGTGCGCCTGACATCGCAGGCAAAGACCTGGCGAATCCCTGTGCCATGGCTCTCGCGGGAGCCATGATGCTTGACTACCTGGAAGAGATCGGGGCTTCAAAGAAAATCCAGCGGGCAATTGCTGATGTGATTCGGGATGGGAAGTCGGTTACAAGAGACCTGAATCCCGACAATTATGTCGGAACAGTGGCCATGACAGACGCCATCGTCAGGAGAGTTGAAGAACTGTAACCTGGTGCAGGTAGAACGCAGTTGTTTGAACAAAGAGCCTTCAGATGCGCATAGGAACACTTGACATAGAGCGACCGATAGCCCTGGCTCCGATGGAGGACGTCACCGATCAGCCATACCGATTGGTGTGCAAACGCCTTGGTGCGGACATCGTCTATACAGAATTTGTGAACTCAGAAGGCTTGGTGCGCGACTCGGCGAAGACCCTCCGCAAGATGGAATTCAGCGAAGAGGAACGGCCGTTCGGCATACAGATCTACGGCAACGAAGAATCATCGATGGAGCGGGCAGCGTCGATCGCGGAAAGCTACAGTCCTGATCTGATCGACATCAACTGCGGGTGCTGGGTGAAAGATGTCGCGAACAGAGGTGCAGGAGCCGGATTGCTGAAAGATCCTCCGAAAATGGAACGCATTATTCGCAGCGTTGTGGAGAGCGTGCGCTTGCCTGTGACCGTGAAGACCAGGTTGGGTTGGGACAGTGAGAGCATCCGGATCGTTGAAGTGGCCAAGATGGTTGAGGGTGCAGGTGCAAAGGCGCTCACCATTCATTGCCGTACGCGCGCGCAGGGACACAGCGGCGAGCCCGATTTCTCCTGGATCCCTTCGGTGAAAGAGAGTGTCTCCATTCCCATCATCGTAAATGGCGGACTGAACACCCCGGAGAAGATTCATCGCGTGTTCGAAGAGACAGGTTGCGACGGCGTCATGATTGCCCGCGCTGCAATCGACAATCCATGGATCTTCAATCAGGCGAAGCATTTCTCGAAGGTCGGAGAAATGCCGCCGCTACCCGGCATCGATGAACGCGTTCGAGTCCTTTTTGAGCACCTTGGCCTTTCGATCGAGTACAACGGCGAGCGACGGGCGGTAATAGAATTCCGCAAGTACTATGCAGGCTACCTCCGAAACCTGCCGAATGCCTCGAAGATTCGGAGCGAGCTCATGCATTTCCTCGAACGCACACCTATCGAAGAGCACATCATGCGTTACATCGGCTGGCTCAAGACCCTTGAGCCGGTTGGAGTATCGCTCTAGCCCTTTCAAACGAAATCATGGACAAGAAACAAATTGCCGCCCTCCTCGATGAGATGGGAACTCTCTTCGAACTGAAGGGTGAGAATCCTTTTAAGTGTCGCGCCTTCCATAATGCCGCCCGGGTTGTCGAAGGATTGACCGTTGACATCGCGGGATTAGTGGCGAACGGAGATATCCGTTCTGTAAAAGGAATTGGAGAGCATCTCTCAAAGCTGATTGCAGAATTGGTGCAGACGGGAAAGTGCAAGGAATATGAGGAAATCAAGTCATCACTCCCCGATGGCCTGCTGCAAATGATCCGCATCCCGGGACTGGGTCCGAAGCGGGTGAAGATGTTGTACGACAAGTTAAAGATCCAGTCGATAGAAGGTCTTCAGAAGGCTTGTAGTGAGCATCGGCTTGCAGATCTGGAAGGTTTCGGAGAGAAGACTGAAGAAAATATTCTGAAGGGAATCCAACTGCTGGCCAGTGTCAGCGATAAGCACCTGTATCCGCAGGCGAAGAAGGAGGCGGAGCCGATCGTCGAAGCTCTTCGGAGGCTGAAAGGTGTCAAGCGATGCGAAGTCGCCGGGAGCCTCAGGCGGAGAAAAGAGATCATTGGCGATATCGATATCCTTGCGATTGCGGCTGAAAAGGATCGCGCCAAGATCTCCGAAGCGTTTGTGACGCTTCCAAGCGTTCAGAGGGTGATCGGGCGCGGAGACACAAAATCATCTGTTTTGCTCGGTTCGGGGATCCAATGTGACCTGCGGGTTGTGAGCGGGGAAGAATACCCATTTGCGCTCAACTATTTCACCGGGAGCAAAGAGCACAATGTCGCAATGAGGTCGAGAGCGAATTCGTTTGGCCTGAGCCTCAATGAATATGGGTTCTCAAGGCTCGAGGGGAAACGTGGAAAGAAACCGCTACGCTGTGCCGACGAGGCCGATATCTATCGCTCTCTGAAACTGGACTATGTGCCCCCCGAGTTGCGGGAGAATATGGGTGAGATTGAGGAGGCCGCCAAAGGCACGCTGCCAGATCTCGTCGAAGACGAGGACATTTGCGGTACTTTTCACTGCCACACGAATTACAGCGATGGGCTCAACACTCTTGAGCAGATGGCGGAAGCCGCAAAGGCCCTGGGCTGGAAGTACCTTGGCATCGCCGATCATAGTAAGGTAGCCGCATACGCTGGCGGTCTGTCTCCTGAGAAAGTAAAACAGCAGCTGAAGGCGATCGACTCGATCAATAACCGGTCGAAACAATTCCGGCTCTTCAAAGGGACGGAAGTGGACATCATGGCAGACGGCTCACTTGACTATTCTGACAAGATCCTTGCCTCCTTTGACTATGTGGTTGCCGCGATCCATAGCAAATTCAAGATGACCGAGGAAGAGGCAACCAAGCGGGTGATCAAGGCGCTGAAGAATAGGTACGTCACCCTCATCGGTCATCCGACGGGTCGGCTTCTCCTGAGCCGGGAGGGTTACCCGATCAACATGATCAAGGTGATCGACGCTGCTTCGGATTATGGAAAAGGGATTGAAATCAATGCTCATCCGTTCCGTCTCGATCTCGATTGGCGTTTCGTGAAGTATGCGAAGCAAAAACATGTACCGATTTACATCAACCCTGACGCGCACACCATCGAGGGACTCTCAGACGTTTTCTACGGAGTCGGAATCGCGCGGAAGGGATGGCTCGAATCCAAAAATGTCGTGAACACATGGAGCGTTCAAAAAGTTGAAACGCTATTCGATTCAATCCGCGCAAAGGGGTGACCATGGCTCCGTCAAAGAAACAAAAGAACTCAGACGCCGTTCGCCGCATCGGCAAGATACTGGCTCAACTCAAGGAGGATTATCCTGATTCATCTATCGCACTGGACTACTCCAATCCGCTTCAGCTTCTCATCGCCACCATCCTCTCCGCCCAGTGCACCGATGTGCGCGTGAATAAGGTGACTCCCGATCTTTTCAAGAAGTATAAGTCGGCGCGTGATTTTGCGAACGCGAATCAGGCCGACCTCGAGCGAGAAATTCGGTCCACCGGCTTCTTCCGAAATAAGGCAAAAAGCATCATTACATGTTGCCGGGCATTGGTCGAGAGACATAACGGGCAAGTTCCGAAATCGATGGAAGAATTGGTCGAACTCGGCGGTGTCGGACGGAAAACAGCGAACTGCGTACTGGGCGAGGCGTATGGGATCAACTCGGGTGTGATTGTTGATACGCATGTCAGAAGAGTCTCCCAAAGGTTGGGGCTCACAGAAGGAGAAGATCCCGAGAAGATCGAGTCTGATCTCATGCAACTCTTGCCGCAGGATGAATGGTACAGGTTCAGCTCCACCATCATCTTGCACGGGAGAAACGTCTGCGACGCGCGAAAGCCGGATTGTCAAAACTGTTCGCTCTTCAGCCTCTGCCCTTCGGGTGAAGAACTCATGAAGGCGCGTGCGTAATTCGAATGTGGATTTCTCAAAGCTGGCGGGCTGCGTTCTTGCTTTTCGGCGCTTTTTTGGACACCTTAGGCGCACATTTGCAAGTAGATAAGGAATGAGTCGATGAGCTACCAGGAAGCTTTGGATCTGATGCACGAATACACGAAGAATGAGGCTTTGCGGAAGCACATGTATGCGGTTGAATCTGCAATGCGTGCGTATGCCAGGAAACTTGGCGAGGATGAAGAGAAGTGGGCCATCGTTGGCATCTTGCATGATTTTGATTATGAAATGTACCCGAACCCTCCGGAACATCCGCAAAAGGGGTCGGTGATTTTGCAGGAAAAGGGCTATCCCGAAGATGTACGGGTCGCCATTCTCGGCCACGCTTCCTTTACGAATGTTCCTCGCGAGTCGACGATGGCCAAGGTGCTCTATGCGTGCGACGAGCTCTGCGGTTTCATCAGTGCCTGTTCCATCGTTCGGCCAAACAAGATCGCAGATTTGGAAGTATCCTCTGTGAAGAAGAAACTCAAAGACAAAGCGTTTGCCAGGAATGTGAGCCGGGAGGATATTCAACAGGGGATCCAGGAAATTGGCATCCCGTTGGATGAGCACATTAAGTTCGTCATCGAAGCAATGAAAAGTGACGCCGCGAGACTTGGACTTGCCTGAAGCATCCTGGGCAGATTCTCATCGACAGACCCGCGCGTGAAGCATCACTTCACCTCATCTTGTCATTGATCCCAGAACTTACATCCGCAGAGCGCAATCGCTACGCCCGTCACCTTGTCCTGCCGGAGATTGGCGAGGCCGGGCAATTGAAGCTCAAGAGCGCTCGCGTGGTCATTGTCGGTCTTGGTGGTCTGGGTTCGCCAGCAGCGCTCTACCTTGCAGCAGCAGGAGTGGGAACGCTCGGCCTCATCGACGACGAGATCGTGGAACTCTCGAATCTCCAACGGCAGGTTCTTCATGCCTCATCTGCGGAAGGGACTCCCAAGGTTCAGTCGGCCGCTGAACGCCTGAAGGCGCTCAATCCCGAAATTCGGATCGAAGCGAAGCAGGTGCGGATGACTTCAGCGAATGCGTTGAATCTGCTCAGAGGGTTTGACATCGTCATCGACGGATCGGACAATCTGCCAACTCGCTACCTGGTGAATGATGCATGTGCACTTCTGGGATTGCCGGATGTTTACGGGAGCGTGATCGGCTTTGAAGGGCAGCTTTCTGTCTTCGACGCATCTCGCGGACCATGTTATCGCTGCTTGTATCCAAATCCGCCGCAGCCAGGCTCCGTCCGGTCGTGTGCGGAAGCGGGGGTCCTCGGTGGACAAACGGGAGTGATTGGGACACTGCAGTCGATCGAGGCGCTGAAGATGATACTGGGGGAAGGGGAGCCGTTGATCGGCAGGGTCCTGCTGTTCGATTCGCTCACAGCCAGATTTGATGAGATGCGTCTTCAAAAAGACGTGAATTGTGCGCTTTGCGGGACTCACCCGTCGATACATGATTTGAGAGACTATGAAGCATTCTGCTCACACAACGGAGGGAGAGGGATTTCCATGGAGAGCACATTTTCGGCGATTTCTGTTCATCAACTCAAACAAAAGATCGAGAAGGGGGAGAAGGTCTTCCTTCTGGATGTTCGCGAACCGTACGAATACAAAGTCGCGAACCTGAGCGGTCATCTCATTCCGCTGGGGCAACTTGCGGACCGGGTTCATGAATTGGACCCCGAACGAGAGATTGTGGTATACTGTCACCACGGGAACAGAAGTGCCTTTGCCGTGCAGTTTCTGAAGAATCAGGGATTCGAAAGTGTCGTGAATCTTGCAGGGGGGATAGACGCGTGGTCACAAGAAGTCGATCCGAGTTTACCGCGGTACTAGAAATCTCCAATCCTCTTCACTCTTCTCACCGTCTGAAAGATTTCTGCACGCTTTGAGACAGCACGGGGGCATTTGGTAAACGCCCCCGTCCCGCACTCAGCGGAGTCTCTCAAATCTCGCCTGGAAGAACCTGAGGTACTTAGGTTCATAGACCAGTTTGAGGCCCTTGACGGCTTTTCGAGTCTCGTAGACGGCCTCGACCGATTCAGCCGTGACATCGCAATGCGCCTGCGTATAGACGCGGCGGGGGAACGTGAGCCGGACGAGTTCCAGCTTCGGATAGTAATGATCACCGGTCTGCTTGTTACGGCCTGCCGAGACTATGCCGCGTTCCATGGCGCGAATGCCTGAATCAAGATATAGCTCAGCCGCAAGCGTTTGTGCCGGGAACTCGATTTGCTTCAGCTGCGGGAGAAACTGTTTTGCATCGAGGAAGATTGCGTGACCGCCGATCGGCTGAACGATCGGCACGCCGATACTCAGAAGCTTCTCGCCGACATACTCAATCTGACCGACACGTGCCCTGATATGGTCCAGATTGACCGCTTCCTCAATCCCGCGTGACATCGCCTCCATGTCCCGGCCTGCGAGTCCTCCGTACGTGTGGAGCCCTTCGTAGATGACGACCATATTGCGGGCTTCCTCGAAGACTTCCCGCTCGTGTTCCTGGAGGGCGAGAAAACCGCCGATATTGACCAGAAGATCCTTCTTTCCGCTCATGGTGCATCCATCAGAAAGCGAACAGATCTCCCGGAGAATCTCGGCAATGGACTTATCCTGATAACCCTTTTCCCGAATCTTGTTAAAGTACGCATTCTCAACCATGCGCGTCGCATCGAGAATTACGCGAATCCCATTCTTCTTGCAGAAGGCGTGAACCTGCCTGAGGTTCTCGATGGAAAAAGGCTGTCCGCCGGCCATGTTGACCGTCCCGGCCACAGAGATGTACGGTACTTTGGCTGCACCGACTTTCTTGACGAGATCCTCAAGCTTTTGAAGATCGACATTTCCTTTGAACGGGTGCTGGTTATTCGGATCGTGCGCTTCATCAATAATGACGTCGACGAACGTCCCGCCAGCAAGCTCCTGATGGAGCCTGGTCGTGGTGAAATACATGTTGCCGGGGATGAAGTCCCCCGGTTTAATGAGGATCTTTGATATGAGGTGCTCGGCTGCGCGTCCCTGGTGTGTGGGGACGAGATGCTTGTAGCCGTAAAACTTCTGAACGTTTGCCTCGAGGTTGTAGAAATTCTTGCTCCCGGCATAGGCCTCGTCGCCAATCATCATTCCTGCCCACTGGTAATCGCTCATGGCGTTCGTGCCGCTATCGGTTAAGAGGTCGATGTACACATCTTCCGATCGAAGGAGGAAAGTATTGTAGCCTGAGGCCGTCAGTGCCTTCTCCCGGTCGCTGCGGCTTGTCATCTTCAGCAACTCAACAGTCTTGATCTTGAATGGCTCGGCCCAAGATCGTTTCTTCAGTTTCTCCATGGATATTCTCTTGCGCTGGTTGTGGAACACAAAAATGTTTCGATAATGTTAATCCAAAAATGGTCGAGATACAAGATCGGTTGCACGGACCTCGAGTCCACTTACCTTGCTTTTGTTGGCTTGTTCTTCTATCTTGATCAACAATGATACCTCAAAACACTCTCTCCCGGATACGATCGATTTTCGGAACTGCCGGCTATCTCGATTCTGCCGAAGATCGGATTTCCTACTCGTACGACGGCACGCCTCTTCTGAAACAACTACCGGACGCCATAGTCCTCCCTAGAAGTGTCGATCAGATATCTCAGTTGCTGAAACTGGCAAATGAAGAACGATTCGCCGTCGTACCTCGTGGTTCGGGCTCGGGCTTGAGTGGCGGTTCAATCCCGGTCGAAAACTCGGTCGTCGTACTCACCAATCACTGGGATCGGATACTCGAAATCGACGAAAAGAACCTTAGCGTGTGGGTGGAACCTGGCGTTATTACTGCCAAACTGCACGCAGCTGTAGAGAGTCTTGGCCTTTTCTATCCTCCGGATCCAGGAAGTGCGGCAATCTGCACAATCGGCGGAAACGTCGCTGAAAACGCGGGAGGCCTGAGAGGATTGAAATACGGCGTTACCAAGAACTACGTTATGGGTATGGAAGTCGTTCTGCCGAACGGTGAAGTGATTGTGACGGGCGGGAAATCGGTAAAAGATGTCGCAGGCTACAGCCTGAAGGACTTTCTCATTGGCTCCGAAGGGACATTAGGAATCATCACGAGGGTGCTTTTGCGCCTGATCCCCAAACCGCCGGCGACGAAAACCATGCTTGCTTTTTACGGCAAGTTGAGCGATTCCGCGGAAACGGTTTCAGAGATAATCGCCGCGAAGATTACCCCCGCGGCGCTTGAGTTTCTGGACAACACGACGATTCGCAGCGTAGAAGACTACGCCAAACTTGGCTTGCCGACCGAGATAGAGTCATTGTTGCTCATCGAAGTCGATGGGAGGTCGGCAGAAGTCGAGGAGGACGCACAGAAGATTATCAGCATCTGCAAGCGTCACGGTGCGAGTGAAATAAGAGTCGCGGCTGATGAAGCGGAAGCAGTGAAATTGCGGACCGCACGCAAAGCTGCATTTTCTGCTCTTGCACGAGTCCGGCCGACCACTATCCTCGAAGATGCAACGGTTCCAAGAAGCGAAGTCGCTCCTATGCTCGAGAGCATTAACCGCATTGTAAGGAAACACGGTCTGACATTCGGCAACTTCGGCCATGCAGGCGACGGGAATCTGCATCCGACATGCCTGACGGACGAACGAGATACGAAGCAGATCCATCTGGCGGAACGGGCATTTGATGAGATTTTCAGTGAGGCGGTCCGTTTCGGGGGAACGATCACCGGTGAACATGGTGTAGGTCTTGCCAAGCTGCGGTTCCTTGAAAAAGCGGTAGGGGAGCCGGCGATTGAGATGATGCGGCGAATCAAAGCATCAATTGATCCAAATGCTGTTCTGAATCCCGGCAAGATCTTTTCCCTTCGGCCGAGGTGCGAAGGACCGCTGCCGACAAACAGAGATCAGATCAAAAAGTTCGTAGACGCGGGAGCATTTACCTGAGCTGTGACAGTCCCTGCCCGAACATACCCCCGTCAGACCCGCCGAATTGATCATCCTCTGCTCGAGAAACTCCTCGAGAGTCGTCATCCGTCGATCGCCGTTCTGGTCGACGCCCTGAGTACGGAAGCTGGCACGATCCCTCGTTTCACGAGCGAATTTTGGACCTCCAAACAGCGACAAGCATCATCGCTTCACGAGATTTCCTACCGCGCTTGCTTCAAACCGCATCTCCCGAGATTCTTCATAGAGCGATTCACGCGGCCCGGTGACGTGGTGTTCGATCCTTTTATGGGGAGAGGCACGACACTCGTCGAGGCGGCATTGCTCGGACGAGCGGCATGGGGCAACGACGTCAATCCGCTGAGTAAGATTCTCGTGCGGCCGCGGTTTCACCCTCCGCTCTTGGCGGAGGTCGAGAAAAGAATTGCCGATCTGAACCTGAACAGCCGGGGCCGTGCCTCCGTTGATCTTTCGATGTTCTACCACGTCCGCACAGAAGCGGAAATTGTGTCCTTGCGGCGTTACCTCCTGGAGCGACAAGCGTCGGGCAGGGCGGATGCCGTCGATCGATGGATTCGCATGGTGGCTACGAACAGACTGACGGGGCACTCAAAGGGTTTCTTCTCTGTGTACACGCTGCCGCCGAATCAAGCTCTTTCACCGGACAACCAGCGACGGATCAACAGGTTGCGAAAGCAGAAACCGGAATACCGCGATGTGCGAGAACTTATCCTGAGGAAGACCAAATCGTTGTTGCGAAACTTATCCGTTCAGGATAGAGGCACGCTTGGAGCGGTCGCACACGCGGTCAGAATTGTCACCCACCAGGCATGCCATACCGGAATCATCGCCAATGGCACCGTTCAGCTCACAGTCACTTCGCCGCCGTTTCTGGATACGGTAAATTACGCCCAGGATAATTGGCTTCGATGTTGGTTCAACAACATCGATCAAATGAGAGTTGCCGATCGCATGACGGTTGTTCGATCATTGGAAGATTGGTCCGCAGCCATGAGCAGGGTCCTTTGTGAACTATACAGGATAACAGTCCCGAATGGCGTTGTCGCGTTCGAAGTTGGTGAGATTCGGAAGCGAAACTTGAGGCTCGACGAAATTGTTGTTCCTCTAGGCACAAGAGCCGGGTTTCGATGTGTTGGTATTCTTATCAACCTGCAGCGATTTACGAAAACCTCAAATATATGGGGTGTTTCGAACAACCGCGCAGGGACGAACACCAACAGAATCGTCATCTTCCAAAAATCTCACTGATCAAGCAAAGCTCAAAGGCCTGAATGGCCCTGTGCTCGGAATCTTCGCGGTGAGGGATGGCTGGATCACGCCGGCCAAAGTGAAGGAGTTCGAGGTAACCATGAAAAAGGCATCAAAGCGGATCACCGTGAAAATGTATGACGCGGATCATGCTTTCGCCAATCCGAGTAACCCGAAATTTGACAAAACCGCGACTGCCGATGCTCACAAACACGTCGTGGAGTTCTTGAAAAAGTATCTCGCCAGTTGATTCCGCTGAAGGACAGGAATCCGACGCGAAGGATTCCAATCGTCACAATTGCACTCATAGCGATGAACGTCGCTGTGTTTGTCTATGAGATTGGCCTTGGAGAGAACCTCGGTTCGTTCTTTCAGAACTTCGGTGCGGTGCCAAGAAGTGTAGTATCATCATTGACATTCGGCCATTTCGTGCCGGGTGTCGTTTTCCCTTTCTTAACCGCGATGTTTGTTCATGGCGGATGGCTGCATCTTGGTGGGAACATGTTGTACATGTGGGTGTTTGGGGATAACGTTGAGGACAAACTCGGCCGGTCCAGATTTCTCGTATTTTATGTGTTGTGCGGGTTTGCCGCGTCGAGTCTTCACGTCTTCGTCGATCCCATGTCGGCCACGCCGATGGTTGGAGCCAGTGGGGCGATTTCAGGTGTACTCGGAGCGTACATCGTGATGTTTCCCGGCGCCCGAGTGGTGACACTGATACCGATTTTTATCTTTCTACAGATTGCGGAACTTCCTGCTCTCGTCGTGCTGGGATTCTGGTTTGTTATGCAATTCTTCACCGGCGTTCTCTCTCTCGGTCATGAAACAGGAGGGATGGGGGGCGTTGCTTGGTGGGCGCACATTGGAGGATTCGTTTCAGGCATCGCCCTCGTACTTCCATTTCGGCGATTTCGGTAATCTACTATGGATGAGAAAGCAACGGTTCTGTCCGCGTTCCAGGGTGTAGACATCCCGAACTACGATGTGATCATCAACTGCATGCATTGCGGGCTCTGTCTCCCGACGTGTCCGACGTATGCACTGACGGGACTCGAAAAATCCTCGCCGAGAGGCAGAATCCGCCTCATCAAGGCGGTCGCAGATGGGGAATTGCCGATTACGGACGGCTTTGTCCGTGAAATGAATTTTTGTCTCGACTGCCAGGCTTGCGAGACGGCTTGTCCCGCCGGAGTAAAATACGGCTCGCTTGTGGAGGCCGCACGGACACAGATCTATCGTGAAAAGTACGAAAGCCTTCTTACACGTCTGATCAAGAAGACGATGCTTGACTGGGCTTTCATCAGACAGCGGCGCCTCAAATTGCTCGCCAGATCTCTCCGGTTTTACGAACGATCCGGATTCAAGTGGTTTGTCGAGAAGTCAGGAGTACTCGGTCTGATGTCGCGAAAGTTCCAGGCGATACAACCCTTGACTCCGACGATTTCGACGGAGTTTTCGAGCGATGTGCTTCCGGAATTGCTACGTCCCACACATGAACCTCGGTACCGGGTTGGGTTCCTGACCGGGTGCATCATGGATGTCGCCTTTGCTGATGTCAACCTCGACACCGTCAAATTGCTGCTACACCATGATTGCGAAGTGGTAGTGCCGGGAAATCAGGCCTGTTGCGGATCGCTGCAAGCCCACAACGGCGTGCTTGATGCGGCGCGTGAGATGGCGAAGCGGAACATGCTCCTTTTCGACCGGGATGATCTTGATTTCATTGTGATGAATTCCGCGGGTTGCGGTGCGTTCATGAAGGAGTATGCGCATGTCTTCGCTGATGATCACGATTGGAGCGAGCGAGCGAAGCGGATTTCGGCCAAGGTACTTGATATAACGGAGTTTCTGGCACGAACGGGATACACGCCCGCAAGCAGCGTGCCAAGTCATCGGGGAGATGACGGGGGATTTCTTCGGACAGCGAGGCGCACGGACTCATTTCGGGGTAAGCGTGTCGGGTACCACGATGCCTGCCACCTCGCTCACACCCAGAAAATCACACAACAGCCAAGGCAGCTGATCAAGATGGTGCCCGGCATTGATTTCGTAGAGATCCCGGAATCAACCTGGTGTTGCGGCAGCGCGGGAATCTACAATATCGTACACCATGACGATTCAATGAAACTGCTTGATAGGAAAGTTGAGAACATCGCGAAAGTCGCCCCGGATATCATCGTCACCGGAAATCCCGGATGCCTTCTTCAGATACAACACGGCCTTCGCGAAAGGGGTCTTAAGATAGAGTTGATGCACACAGCGACATTTCTCTGGAACGCATGTGAACGATAAGACCAATCTACGCACATATTTGTCCGGGGGAATGGAATATGCGAAGGGGGAGGGGGTGAACTGGAGGAGAGAGATGGAGCTTTGGATTGACGCAAATCTGAAGCATGCCGTCTTCAATCCGAATCGGGAAAGCGAACAATTTCTGGCACGGAGGCTTCCCGGTATGCAGTTCCGGGATCTCAAACAAAGGAACCTTGAGCAATACACAACTCTCGTAAGGGACTTGATCGATACTGATGTCCACGAGATCGCGGAGCGCTCGGACTATGTGATTTGTTATTGGGATTCAAGCGCCCAGAGGGGTGCCGGCACTACTGGAGAAGTCACCACGGCGCGGTTTGCCCGGAAACCGGTGTATCTTGTGACCGAACTGGATCTGCAGGAGATTCCGGGCTGGATTCTTGGGTGTGCAACGAAAGTGTTCTCTTCATTCGATGAACTCAGGACCTTTCTCTTAAGGACATACAAAGAAGGCAGTGAGGACTAAAACAATGAGCACGAATGTGTCTAAGCGGGAAGGGAAGTAGCGCTGGCGATGCCATGGACTCTTGTTGTCTCGCTCATTGTCTTTGTCCCGCTCGCCAGCATCAATATCTATGTCGGCAGAAGACTCTTCAAAGCGCTGACTCAGATTACAGCCTGGAATCGTGAAACTCTCCGGCTGGCGATCGTCAGTGTGTTGGTGTTCGTTAACCTCCTTCCGGTGGTCTTCCTCGCGGCGTATCTGGTGGGAGGGAGGAGTATCGTTCCAGCCTTTGCAGGTGACGCAGCTTTTATCGACGTCATTCTCACGTATCCGTTCTGGATAGCTCTGGTTATCTCTGTCCAACTGCTTGTCCTTTTTCTCCTGCTGGATATTACAGGATGGTTCCTCAAACGAGCGATCCCGCACTTCGCGGCATCCTGGAATCGGCGCCTTTCGGTCATAAGAGCTTGCATAGCTGGGTTTGTCGCGCTCTACTCTGTCATCGTTATCGTTCGTGACACCTGGACGGTTCGAATCGTCGAGCAGGAGGTTTTGCTTCCGGCGGAGTTCAATTCGCTCAGCGGATTCCGCATTGCACAGATTTCCGATGTGCAAGGCGATGGGAGGACGACGCCTCAGGTCCTTCGCGGGTACGTAGCGAAGGTCAATTCGCTCAATCCGGACTTGGTGCTCTTCGCAGGTGACCTGGTGACTTCCGGAACGCTCTACATTGACTCGACCGCGGCTATCTTGGGCAATCTGAGGGCACCCTATGGCTCGATCGCAGCAGTTGGGGATCATGATATCTTCTCAAGGAAATCGATGGTCCTCGAGGCACTCGCAAGAGCCGGCGTGAAAGTGGTGGAAGATTCAACTCTGATCGTGGGGTCGGATGCATCGAACCTCGCAATTACGGTAGTGACCTATACGTACTCCCAGAAGCCTTCAAACGGCCGAATTGAGAAACTTTTGAACACCGGCAATGAGAGGTATCGAATTCTGCTCGTCCACCAACCAGCCGAAATCTTGGTCTCTCTGGCGGAAAGGCAGGGATATCAGCTATTCCTTGCCGGGCACACGCATGGTGGAGGCATTTCCTTCGGGATTCCAGGTCTTTTCCTGCTTGCACCTGCAAACATCGAATCACATTACGTCAGCGGATTGTATCGTGTCGGCAAGCTTATCGTCAGCGTGACGAACGGATTAGGGTTCACGCTCGCACCAGTTCGTTTTCACGCCCCGGCAGAAATTGTCATGATAACATTGCGATGACAACGTCAATCTAGACCTTGAGTGACTTCGAGAAGATGGAGATTGGTGGATGAGAAGTTTCTTTATTAATGTGACAGGCAAGTCGATTGTGCGAATGTCAGGTCGCGACAGTCTTGATCTGCTCCAGCGGATCTCGACGAACGATCTTCTGCTCGTAAAATCAGGGGAAAAAGTGCAGACGATCCTGACAAACGACAAGGGGAGAATCGTTGACGTAGTCTCTGTCATTCCTCACGGGTTTGATAACCTGCTTCTCGCCGGAAGCAATCCGACCCCGGCCGTATTGAAAGGCTGGATCGAGAAGTTTGTGATAATGGAAGATATTACCGTCACCGACGTAACTGCCGAGTATTACGAACTTTTGGTCTTCGATCTAGAACCAAATGTTCAAGATTTTTATTCGCAACTCGGAGGAGATTTCGTTTTTGAAAAGTGGGGATCATCGACTTTGCTGAGACTTCTCGGCGATACCGGATCGATTGACTCCGTAATTCGTAAGCTCGGTGAGTGGGGGATCGGAAAGGAACTGCCCGGATTGTTCGAAAAGTACCGGATCTCGAACGGTATCCCCGCGTTTCCGTCAGAATTATCGACGACATACAATCCGCTTGAAGCGGGCTTGGATGGTATGATCAGTTGGACAAAAGGATGCTATGTTGGCCAGGAGGTTATAGCTCGCCTGGATACCTACAAGAAAGTGCAGCGGAAAATCGTAAGGCTGAGATTGGAGAAGCATCCCGGTGGATTACCCGCGGCGATCATGAGTCGCGAACATCAGGTCGGTTTGTTGACGAGTGCTTCGCGTCTGGACGATGCTGAGGGTCTCGTTGGTCTCGGCTACATAAAAACGAGTTTCCTGCAGACGGCCGATGAGCTGTCGATCCGTGGAGGTACGGAGCCTGTTAGGGTGACGTTGATGTGATCTAAGCAACGAATGCAGATTGATCGATCTCACTAGATTGTTCAAGATCTGGAGCTATTCAAGTCACGTCTATTTAATAGATTAGGCTCATATGATGAAAAAGAGATTCAAGGCAGAAAAAGCTTACAAGAATTTGGAGTTCCTCCTTAGTCCCGACGCCCGCGTGATTCGATTAATATCTGAATTTCTCGAGCCCATGCGCAGAATCAGACAGCAAGGAATCAGAGACACGATAGTGTTCTTCGGCTCAGCCCGGGTTTCTTCACGCTCAGATGCCTTGAAGCACCTTAGAACTCTGCAGCGGCAAAAGAAGGTTAATGTCCGACCAAACAAGAAGATGGATTATGATCTCGAAAGCGCTCACGTAGGCGTCACGATGTCGCGGTATTACGAGGATGCGGTGCAGTTGTCGAAAATGCTCACATCATGGTCGAGGCGTTTCAGGCAAAAGAATCGGCTCGTAGTCTGTTCAGGAGGCGGTCCGGGAATCATGGAAGCCGCCAACAAAGGAGCCGCGTTGGCCAAGGGGCGCTCGATAGGTTTGAACATAAGCTTACCGTTCGAACAATACTCGAATCGCTATGTTCCCAATGATCTCAATTTTGAGTTTCATTACTTCTTTATGCGAAAACTGTGGTTTGTGTATCTCTCCAAGGCACTGGTCATGTTTCCGGGTGGATTCGGGACGTTCGACGAGCTTTTCGAGGTTCTCACGCTCCTCCAAACGCGCAAGATCAAGAAAAAAGTCACTGTGGTCCTTTATGGCCGGGATCATTGGCAACAAACCGTGAATTTCGAAAACCTCGTGAAACTACGACTCATCAGCCCGGAGGACCTAAGCCTCTTCAAGTTTGCCGACACGCCCGCTGAGGCATTCGATATTCTCGTCCGCGACCTCAGAAAGAACTACCCCGTTGAAACGGCCGAGAAGAAAGGCTGATTGTCGACCTTTTGAGAGTCTTCTGCATTTTTAGTATATTGAATAGGAGCTGAAGGCAATGTCCGATCTTCTCTGACACTGTCTTCTCATCACCAGGGGGTGACTTGGATTCGACGGGGATGAGGAAGCTCAGAACTGCGTATCGTGGTCTCCGTGTCCACGTAAAAGAAGCGGTAAAAAATCAAGTGCCAACTACAACTACGCACTGGCTGCTTAATTAATTAAGCATCCCGTTCCTTCCGGTTCTCGCCCATTGGGGCTGGCTGGAACGTCGACTTAGATGGGATAGGGCGACCCTGATTCGAAGGGGGCCGGCCGAAATCCTGCCAAAAGCGGGATCTACTTCGGATAGTACGTGGCCAATCCTGCCAGTCCCGCGATGCGGGATCCCGTGCAAGCGGGACCGGAGTTTCCACGTGCGAATCTTAAAAGGCCGGCTATGTACGTAGACGTTTTGAGAATCTTCTCTTCGGACCGGGGTTCGACTCCCCGCACCTCCACTAATCAGGCCCTCGCCCTCATGGCGAGGGCTCTTTTGTTTCATCCCGATTCACGATCTTCGCCGCGATCTGAATTTCTTTTTCATCAGCCTTTCATTCCTGCTCGTTACGTGGCCATCGAATTGCACTCAAGCCCTACAAGGCGCCTGTTCCGAGCCGCCTTGGTTCACATCCTGCGAATCTTGTACGTAGTAACTCGCCTCAGGGCGACGATTGTGCCGCTACGTCCGGGAACCCGAATATGAACGAGAACGTTTGAGCCGTGGGCACTTGGTGGAGCATATTGGTTGAGTATGTCGGACCGTCTGTGTACATTGTTGCGGACTTTACCTCCAGGAAGTTCCCTTTGACTCTCATTCCCGCGGGGATGAATATAGTGCCCTGAGAGTCTGTCCTAAATGTGCGGCCTAAATCTGTTGAATCTCATCTCATTCATCAACAAGACCTCTGACGCTCGATGGCACCCACGGTACTCGTCGTCGATGACGAAAAAGATATTCTCGAGTTATTGAAGTACAATCTCGAGAAAGAAGGATATCGCGTTCTTACTGCACTGAACGGAAAAGAAGCGCTCAAGTCAGTGAAGCAACATCCGGATCTTGTCGTGCTTGATGTCATGATGCCAGAGCTCGATGGATGGGAGGTCTGCAAATCAATTCGCAGAGATCCCGCAACCGCGAAGACCCCTATTGTGTTCCTGACGGCGAGAGACAGCGAGGTCGACGAAGTTGTGGGGCTTGAATTGGGAGCGGATGATTACATTACGAAACCTGTGAAGGTGCGGACGTTTCTCGCACGGGTCAAACGTGCCCTGAGGGTACACAAGGGGGGAGAGGATGACGAGGCAGGTGCGGTCCTGAAAATTGGAGAACTGGAAATCCAAATGAACAATTATGTTGTGAGAGTGGGAGGTCGCGAGATCCATTTGCCGAAGAAAGAGTTCGAAGTCCTTCTCTTCCTGGCGCGACACCCGGAGCGCGTCGTATCCCGTGAGACGCTTCTGAACGAAATTTGGGGGCATGATGTGTACGTTGTCGACCGGACGATTGACGTGCACGTGCGGAAGATCCGCGAGAAGCTCGCCCGGCATGCTCACCATATCGAAACGGTAAAAGGTGTTGGGTACCGATTTCGAAAGGATGTGTGATGCGCAGCGTACGAACACAGATCACCCTCGCGTTTGTCGTATTCTCAGTTCTCGTCATCTCCATCCTTGGAGTAATACTGAGTTACGAGATTGAGAACTACTATTTTGAGCGGTTGCTCGCGAGTCTGCGTACGGAGACAAAGGTGATCGCCGCGTTATTGAAGGAATCCTCGTTGCGGTCCGAGTCGCGCATGGAATTGGAATCGCGCCTTAATGTCATTGCGTCGGCAGGCATGATGCGGATCACGCTGATTGATTCGTCAGGCGTGGTGCTCTATGATTCGGCTGTGCCCGATTCATTGCTCCCAACTCTCGAGAATCACTCCAACCGCCCGGAAGTCATTGCCGCACGAAAGAGCGGAACCGGGGCAAATGTGAGATATAGCAAATCCATCGACCATGACCTTGTCTATGTCGCGAGAAGCCTCTCATCGTCCGAGAGGAGCCGCGGGGGCTTCCAGAACCTGCAATTTGTCAGGATCTCCGTCGAACTCACAGAAGTGAACCGAATAATGTATGAGATCCGGTTTAAAATCGTCCTCGTCTCGATTTTCGTCCTCGTGTTAGTGCTGATCGTGGTTCAATTCATCTCGAGGCGGCTCACGAAGCCCCTGACGGAGATTGCGGACATGGTGAAGGAGATCAAGGCAGGCAACCTGGATCAGAAGCTGCCGGTTCGCACGCGCGACGAAATCGGACGACTGGCCAGCCTCATTAACGAGATGACCGACAAGCTCAAAGCCGATATCGAACAACTGAAAAAGCTCGAGAGAGTGAGGAGTGAATTTCTGGGGAACGTTTCTCACGAATTGCGCACTCCCATTTTCTCGCTCAAGGGATTCCTGGAAACCCTCCTTGAAGGAGCGATCGATGATCCCGCTGTGAACAAAAAGTTCATCGAGAAGGCATATCACCATGCGAATCGTCTCGATCATCTTTTGAGTGATCTCATCGAGATTTCGCGCATCGAGTCTGGTGAAATGAAGATGAGCTTCCGGTACTTTGATGTCGTGTCGTTTCTCCAGCAAGCAGTGCAGGATTCTGCAGATCAGTGTGCCGCGAAGAATCAACGCCTGGTTGTGCATGTGCCGGATGGAGAAGTCATGGTGCTGGGAGACAAAGACCGGCTCATGCTGGCTGTCGGCAACATTATTGATAACGCTTCGAAGTATAGCCCGGCTGAATCGGCCATCACTGTCGACGTCATTGACCGCGAACAGTTTGTAACAATCTCTATTTCAGACAACGGTCCCGGCATCGAGCCTGAGCACTTGCCGAGAATATTCGAACGGTTCTACCGTGTTGACAAGAATCGCTCCCGCGACGTGGGTGGAACAGGTTTGGGATTGGCGATTGTGAAACACATCATCGAGGCGCACGGCGGCAAGATCTCTGTTTCGAGTGAAGTCGGCAAGGGGACGAGTTTTTCTTTTGACCTGAAGAAGTAGTCCGGGTCACCTCCTCAATCCTCAACTCCTTACTCTTCGAGCGGGCTCTCGACAAACTTGGAGCGTCGAACAATATCCTGGGGCCCTTCTGACTGTCGGGCGACTTGGAGTGCCGATGGAATCGGATCTTCGAAAAAGTCTTTTGATGCCAGCATACATGTGATTATTCGCAGTATGCCTGGATTCGGCCTCGATCCTGGTATGTCGGATGGCGATGCTCGCGCCGGTCCACCGCTGTGCGATTCGAAACTCTCGCCTTGGCGCGCGATTTCATTACCTGCCGATTACCAACATCCCGGGACAGGCCCATCTTCGTGAGGGTCACCTTGGCCTCATGTCGCGACCGATTCCCCTTTTCAAGCCTCTCGATATTCCATTCCTGTTCCCTGCAAGAACTGGGACCAGGCGAGCGATCGCCTTCATCTCCCGCTTTGTTAGGGGATTGCACCCTTCTTAACAATTCCATAATACAATCCTAACAATTGACTAACGGCTGTTCGGTAATTTGAGGGACTGATAACCTATGGAGGGACATCCGATGCCTACCGCCGCAAAGAACAATGAGATAAAAGCAGAACAACGAGCAAAGAAACACATATGGTCTTTCTTAAAAGCCCCTTTCATGGGCAGTGTGGTTGACGAGTCAGACTGCGAACCGATCGGAGAGCGGGAGTTCAGACTTCTGATGGGTCTCGTTGCATTTGCTACGCTTGCCTTTGGATTCATCATGAACGGCTGGCTTGGTTGATTCTGGCTGGCAGTGAGGATCCTTGGTTTGGAAGCTGCACCGTT
>Ga0154319_1014_pt1 | contig 20213 bp, 11 predicted proteins | sample RifGroA2_FD_117659 | JGI IMG/M metagenome (GOLD analysis project Ga0154319, IMG submission 117659) | Ignavibacteria bacterium GWA2_54_16 | reverse complement strand
CTCCGGCGGACAAGTCAAAGGTCTCGAGCAAGGGTTTGGTGATTTAGCCCCCCCGCTGCTCATCGGGAGCAGATCTCCCGATGAGCAGTTCGTTTGGGAAAAAAAGAATCCCTGCCAGCGATGAGCTGGCAGGGATTTTCTCTGTGCTGACCCTTCAATCGCGTGCTTCGCTCGAAGTCTCTTTGCTTACTTCTCTTTCTTCAGCGAATGCCCCGTCACCAGCCCGACGACAAATAGCACCAATGCGACCGATCCGATGGCGAAGATCGTATCGCCGAAGACACGGGACCACTTGATCGTCTCTACAACCGGAGTGGCAAGGAACTCCGCGCTTCGGGCATACCAGTATCCGTACTTAACGGAAGCCCAGGTCTGCATCAGGCCGACGGGGAGAAGGCTGATGACGACCATGGCCATCAATCCGATATTGAGCGACCAGAACGAGAACCCGAGCATTTTTTCCTTCCACTCGTTCTGAACCCAGAGCACTCTCAGGCAGAAAAGCATCAACCCGATGCCGAGCATCCCGTAGACACCAAAGAGGGCAGCGTGTCCATGAACAGGAGTTGTGTTCAAGCCCTGCATGTAATAGAGGGCGATGGGCGGATTGATCATAAAACCGAACAGCCCCGCGCCGATCATATTCCAGAATGCCACCGCGATAAAATAATACACAGGCCACTTATAGCGCTTCACCCATTCGGCCGAACGTGAGAGCTTGATGTTTTCCCACGCCTCAAATCCGGCAAGGACGAGCGGCACAACTTCCAACGCACTGAACACGGCGCCAAGCGCCAGTACGGATGTGGGTGTGCCGGAGAAGTACAGATGATGCAATGTTCCGATAATGCCTCCGGAGAGATAGATGGCTGACGACAGGAGAACCGCCGCGCTCCCCGTGGACGGACGTATCAACCGCAGCCTTGTGAACATGAAGATGATGACGACCGTCGCGAAGACCTCGAAGAATCCTTCCACCCAAAGGTGTACCACCCACCAGCGCCAGTATTCCACAATACTCAGATTCGTGCTCTTTCCCCACATCAGGCCGGCAAAGTAGAAACCGCCGATGGCCACCGTTGCGATCAGAAAGAGCATCAGGATTGATTTGTGTTCGTCTCCCCGTCTGATTGCCGGGACGATCCCGCGTGCGACAAGGAAGACCCAGAATGCAAGCCCGCCGGAGAGTGCGACCTGCCAAACCCTTCCGAGGTCGACATACTCATAGCCCTGATGGCCGAAATAAAACCAGAGATCTCCAGACAGCTTGTTGTGAATGCTGAGCGCCTCGCCGACGAAGGAACCGACGACCACGAGAAGAAGCGCTCCAAAGAGGATGTTCACGCCGAGCTTCTGGTGCTTCGGCTCGTAGCCGCAGACAACCGGCACGATGTAAAGACCCGCCGCAAGCCACGCGGTGGCAATCCAGAAGATTCCAAGCTGTACATGCCATGTTCTCGATAAGACGTAGGGGATCCATTCGCTCAGAGGAATTCCGTAGAATCCTCCCCCCTCGACGCCAAAGTGAGCCGTAATGACACCCATGGCGATTTGCACGAGGATCAAGGCCGAGACGGTCCAGAAGTACTTGAGCGTCGCTCGTTGCGATGGAGTCGCCTGCGTGTTAAACAGCGGGTCGGATTTTGGTACCGATTCAGGTTCGGACTCAGCCGGCCTGGAGGCGTGATACCACACCATGCCGCCAATCCCCGCCAGCAGCAAGATAATGCTCACACCGGTCCAAACGACTGCATCAGCGGTTGGACGATTGTTGACGAGTTCCTCATGCGGCCAGTTGCTCGTGTAGGTAATATCATCTCCCGGCCGGTTCGTCGAGGCAGCCCACGATGTCCAGAAGAAGAATGCAGACATCTGACGCAGCTTCGCCGGATCGGTAACTGCTCCCTGCGGTATTGCATAATGCTCATTCCCTTCACTGAAGACCTTCGAATAGTGTTCTACGTTTGCCTGAAACGCTTTCGCGCGGACGGGATCGATCGTGATCCTGCCGGTCGCGGCATCATACGTGTTCCTCCTCATCATTTCCTGCAGGCGGTGCTGAAGCTGCGCTTGTGTCTCAGCATCGAGCGACTCATACGGCTTGCCGGATCTTTCGTTTGACCAGAAGTCCAGTATGGACACGCATTCTCGATGCAGCCAGTCGGCAGTCCAGTCGGGGGCGACGTAGCTTCCATGTCCCCACACTGATCCAAGCTCCATTCCTCCCATAGCCTGCCAAACATTCTGCCCCTCCGTCACTTCTCCCTGGGCTATCACCACGGTCCCGTCCGGGGTGGTAACTGCCTCAGGAATGGGTGGCTTTTCCTGATAGATGCGCCACCCCGCCCAACCAAGGACGGCAAACCCGACAACGATGACCGCCGCAAAAATGATCCACAGTTTCTTCATCCGTCACCTCGTGAGAATTCGTGTAGTTTCCCTGTTTAGCCGACCGATCCATGACGGGTCACCCCCGTTATACGCGCACCTTCCGGATGGCAATCGAGCCATCGGAATCAATGTCGACCTTTCTATCTGAAATTACTTTATACTTGGTATTGAGTCAAGCGAATAAGCGACAGGTCCTGATCGAAAAAAATCCCTGCCGGCGATGAACCAGCGGGGATTCTTGTTTCGCAGAGATCCGGGCAAGCCTACTTCAGGGCTCCCTTGATCTTGGTGAGCGCGTCGGTAGAATAGTAGCTGCAAGCCCCTTTCTTCGCTGTCGGCTTGATTTTCAAATCGGCGATAGCTTGTTTCACTTTCGGCACAGGCGATCCCAGCTTCAGCGCGATTGCGCCAGCCGTGAGCAGATCGGTTTTCGCTGACATAACAAAGCCTCCTTGATTGATTGAGTGGTTGATGATGTTGCACGGTGCAACGGCGGACCCGGAAAAGCTACGAGTGTCCAAAACTCATGCACTCCGCGCCCAAAGGCAATACGCTAGTAGGTTTGTATATATTCAACAATGCCACGCGGATGGTTTACCATGTGGTCCGGTTGTATGTTCCAGCGGGACGTGGCGCCATTTTCCGAACCGTAGAGTGCGGCTATGTTGATGATTCTTGCGTCCGAGTTTCTTCCTGCCAGCACCACATTTGTGTTATGTCCGCAAAGTGTGTCAGTTTCGTGGTCCCCGATGAAAAACACAAGTTCACGCGGGAGCGGCTCAATTTTGCTGAGGCATGCCAGCAACCCATCCGGTGCCGGCTTCTGACGGGCAGAGGCAACCTCCTCATATCCGACAACGTCGACGAAATGTTGCAGAAGTCCTTTCTTTTTCAGATCCCGCAAGATGTTGCTTCTTGAATTCTGTGAAAAAATCAGTTGGGCATATACGCTGAGGGCCGGTATGACTTCTTCGATACCTTCAAAGAGGGTGCTCTCCCCGTCATCCGTTAGTTGAAACTCGGTCCATAACCTGCCCGCCTCATCAATCTCACCTTCCGTCATGCCGAATTCGTTTCTGTACAGTGCCCTCCAGTTTTCTGCTGTTCTGGTCGCCTGGACGTATTGATCGAGCCGTCGTAAGGCCGGAAATTCCCCCGACCTGGCACCCAGCAGCCGGTGCATGAGTCTCTTCGTAACTTCGAAGTTCTTCACCCGCGTATCGACGAGAGTGCCGTCGTAGTCCCATATGATGGCCTTGTTGCTCATGAAATGTTGCCTGGGCAACAGCCCGCTCCGGCCCTCACGGATCGAAGGCCATTGAATCATGGTCAGGATCGCATGAAGGTGCAGGAGCGGATTGTCGTTTCTCGAAAAGCGACTCAGACCGTTAGATTACGGCCGAATTGTTCATGCCAACTCCGCGCTCAATTGAAGGAATAGCGAAGGCCGATTTGCATCTGCCAGCGCGAGAAGAGTCCCGGGTCATCAATATACGTTGACTTCGCCGTTCCCTTGAAATTGAACCGGGGAGCCTGAGACGGTCCGTTGAAATCCACCAGCTGGATTGGAGATGTTGCGGCGACATTTGCGACACTTCGAACTCCCCATTCCGAATTCAGCATGTTGCCGAAGTTCAGAATATCGATGCTCAGCTGGAACGTGTGTGGTCGCTCGCCCATCATCAGCGTGAAATCCTGCAACAGCTTCAGGTCGATGTTGGTAAACCAGGGATTCAATGCACCGAACCGGTCGGCAATTTGTCCCCGATGCTCTTTCAGGTAATCATCCTGCTCGATGAAAGCATTGAACGCTGTCCACTGTTCGGCGGCGGTGACAGTGCGTCCTGCAGCATCAGTGTAAGAAGCGAAGTTGATCTCACTCTGGCTTCTCGGAATGTAGATCAGATCGTTTCCTGCGTTAGCGTCACCATTCACATCGCCGGAATAGAGGAATGAATACCGATTACCTCCGGCGCCTCCGAACCTGTTACCCTCGGCGACTTCGACGAAGACTCCGACACTTGTCGCGAACCTGTCCGACCAGCGATGACGATAGGTCGCGGTTGCGGTGATTCTGTTCCGCATGCCGAACTCGGAGAATCCAATCTCGGCCTTGTTGGGATCTCCCTTGACCGGATTTTCCGCCCATAGCACGCTGGCGATTTCCGTCGACTTGAGCGTGTTCTTTGCCATAAGGTACGTATACGCCACACTGGCGTTCAAACCGGATGCGAATTGTTTGCGCAGCTGCGCAGTAATTGTGTAGTTGGACCCTTCACTCGTATTGTCGATGACGTAGACGCCTCCGAAAAAGCCTTTGGAGACATTCAGCGTATTACCGCCGTAATAGGGTCTTCCATCCGGCAACGTGCGCAACGGCGCTGCGAGGTTGGAATTTCTCACATACACGGCGTTGATGTCTTTGCCGTAGAGAACTTCAAGAGAGCCAAGCAGATCCCACGGAAGCCTGTGGTCAATCGCTATGTTTGTGGTCCATACCTGCGGCCATACAAAGTCCGGGTCCGCTGCATTGATGTCGAAGGACTGCATGTGGGCGGGCAGGTTTGGATTTGGACCGGGATTCGAAATGACGTTTCCAACCCACACAAAGGGGATTCGTCCGGTAAAGATTCCTGTGCCTCCGCGGAGTTGCATCGATCGATCACCATGGACATCCCAGTTGAAACCAACGCGCGGTGAAAATAACGCTTTGGTATCGGGAAGCTTGCTCTGGTCAATCGTCTCCGCCTTGCCGTCCGCGTCACGCAGCGTCAGCGACGTAGAGTAGGGATTGGCAACGGGTTTGGTGAAATACATCGGGAAATCGACGCGCACGCCGTACGTCACATTCAGCCTTTCCGACACCGTATAGGAATCCTGAGCGTAGAGCGCGAGTTGACCGACACTGATGTCCTCACCTTTGAAAGGTACTTTCAGCGCATCATTCGCCACCTTGTTGAAATTGAAGAAATTCGCAGGATCGCCCGGATTGGTATGCAGGAAGAAGTCAGCCGGCGATGCAAAGAGCGGGTTGCTTTCCGTGGTACCCAGGAAGCCGAGAAACGTGCCAAACTTGAAGATATTGAACGCGTTGAAGAACGCGAATGTCTCGAACGTCCCACCGACGGTCAGTGAGTGGCTTCCGACGAAGTAGGTGAAATTGTTTGTGAACTGCCACACGTCCTGATCAAGGATATTGTGAATCGAGAATGGTTCGTGACCAGCAGTCGTGTACGTGATTCCATCCTGGGCGATCTCAATGGTCGGGAATGGAGTGCTGAATGGATCGCGGTAGTCGCGGAACCGATTGTAGCTTACGAAGAACCTGTTGGCGAACTTTTCATATCGGCTGCTCACCTCCAGGGCAAACGAATTGAGCTTGTTGTTGATCCGATAGCCCGAGTTCCTGAACGGGAGGCTGTTTTCATTCGGTCCCCGCCCGGTGCCGTTGTAGCTCAACACGAATGGATGGGGCGGCAGATCGCGAAAGGCCGTCAGCAGGTTGTATCGGAACGTCAGGTTGTTGTTTTCATTGATGTTCCAGTCCAGCTTCAGGAGCAGCTTCTCGTTATTCGTTTCGTTTATGTAGCCATCGTACGGACCCGGATCATACCCATAGGCACTGATCAGCCGGTTCCGTATGGAATCCATGACACTCGCCCTCACCCGGGAAATCCCGAAGCCGGTGGCGCCCCTGTTTGCGGCGAAATTCGTGCCCGGATCGGACCTCCGCTCGATTTCGCCATTGAGGAAGAAGAAGAGTTTGTCCTGTATGATCGGTCCGCTCACGGAGAATCCAGACTGGCTGAATTTCATGTCTGGATTCGCCACGACTTGTGCGCCTTTCACCGTATTGCCGACCAGGTCCTGATTCCTGATAAAAGAGTAGAGCGAGCCTTTATACTGGTTGGTTCCGCTTTTTGTGACGGTGTTGATGCCCGCACCCGTAAAACCGCCTTCTCGGACATCGAAGGGGGCCAGGGACACCTGCACTTGCTCAACGGCATCAAATGGAACCGGCTCTGCATTGGTCTGCCCGCCCGGAGCGGGATCGTCCAAACCGAAAGGATTGTTGAAATACGATCCATCCAGCGAGATATTGTTGAACAGCCAGTTCTTTCCTCCAAAACTGAAATTGCCGTCGCTCCGTGGATCCAACCTGGTGAGGTCCCGAGTGCTTCTCTTGACCGTGGGCAGCTCGCTTACTTCCACGCGATCGATGTAGGTCGCGGCCCCTGTCCGGCCGCTGTTGAGAACCTTGTCCACTTTTCCGACAATGACTACCTCAGGGCCGGCGATGGGCTGCTCGACCAACCGGAAGTCGATTCTCAAATCCTGACCGATACTAAGGGAGATGCCGGATTGGCTTTCCTTCTTGTAACCCAGAATCGACGCCGTCACAACGTACGGGCCGCCGATCTTCACGTTCAGAATGTTGAATTGGCCGTTCGTCCTGGATGTCGCACCAAAGCGGGTGCCGCTTGGCACGTGGACAGCAACGACATTTGCACCCGGCAACGGTTCGCCCTTGTCCGTAGCGACGGTGCCGTTGAGAGACGCGGTTGTCACTCCTTGCGCCTGAACGTTTGTGCCCCAGAATACCAGAGCCAACGCCACGACGAGAAAAAGAGCAGACGCCCGGTTGAAGAATTCGTGGAATTGTTTCATTAGTGTGCCTCCTTCTTGGATGATGAGAGGATAGGTAGGTTACTATGAAACCAAGAGGACCTGCATACAGTCTAAGAGGAGCAACTCGAAAAAAGTTCCCGCACGAGGGCGCATCGCCCACCGGCATCGGCGGACCGAGCGCACGACACGATTCGTGCCAGCACCGGTCGGCTGTTTGAAACTGAGATCGTGAATCACCTCCCAGAAATCTGGAATTTCTGGGAGGGCGTTTTTAGTGATCTGAGGAACGGATACTCCATCGGAAAAAACTTGAGATCATCTCCGCCCCGCTTGCGCCGTGTTCGGTGCCACAGCCCGGAACGTCAACGCGCTCTCATTCCCCATGCGATCAACGGCCGAGACAGCGATGTTCATCAGCGTGTCCGTTCTCGTTTGGTAGTTCGTATCTCCCTGCCGCAGACGCGGCCTGTCACGGAAGATTCTGGCCGTCGGCACGACCAACGTCCGTTCATGGCTGCTCACAATCGCGTAATCCCACGTCCTGCCAAACTGATAATATATCACCCATCGGAAGACATCAGACAGATTCTCATGTGACCAGGAAATGGTCAGCGACGAGTCATTCGTCACGGCGACCGTCACGCCCGGTGCTGCCGGTGCTTTGTCGTCGAGCCATGGTGTAGGCGGAACAAGGGCCATTTTTTGATACGGACCGTTGATGAGAGCGGAATTGAGGAATGTCGAATCTCTCATGAATCCCTTCATACTGAAATGTACATGCCCCGGGGCATCGGGCACGAATCCGCGTTCAATCATGATCTGATTGATTATTTCGTCAGAACCTTTCTCGTCGGTCATGCGGCCGATGATCATGCCCGGCCAGAGGTTACGACCATTGACATTCTCCCGAGTCCACCAGCCGAGTAGAACCGGGAAGCTCTGAGGAATCTGGTTGACCCTCCAGTAAAGCTGCGGCGTCCAGTAGTCAATCCAGCCTTTCTTGAACCACAACCGCGCGTCGGCATAGAGGCCGCTGTACTGATCGAAACCCTGAATGGAGGGCGGGTCTCCCGGCTTGCCGATGCCGAACGGACTGATGCCGAACTTCACGTACGATTTTTCTTTCTTGATCCCTTCATAGACGCGTTCAATGAGCGCATTGACCGCGGCCCGTCGCCAATCATCGCGACCCAGAGAGCCGCCTGATTTTGTGTACTCAGCCCATGAATCGTCATCCGGAAAACCGGCGTTTCCGCCGGGATAGGGGTAGAAGTAGTCGTCAAAATGAATTCCATCCACATCGTACCGCTTCACGACGTCCATAATGACATTGAAGGAAATGTCCTGTACTTCCTTTTTGGCAGGATCGAGCCAGTAGGTGCCGTTGCTGAGCTTTTTTGCCAGATCGGGACGTGTTTTCACGATGGACTTCTCGGAGATCTCGCCTCCACGCGGCATAAAAGCACGATAGGGATTGAACCATGCGTGAAGTTCCAGTCCACGCTTGTGCGACTCTTCCACCCAGAACGTCAGTGGATCGTAATATGGATCCGGAGCCTTCCCCTGCATGCCGGTCAGGTAAGAGGACCAGGGCTCGAGCTTGCTGTCGTACATCGCATCGGCATGCGGCCGCACTTGGAACACAACGGCATTCATGTGAAGCGCGGCAACGGTATCGAGAATAGCGAGAGCTTCTTGCTTCTGCTCTTCGGTTGAAAGTCCCGGCTTGCTGGGCCAATCGATATTGGCTACCGTCGCAACCCACACACCGCGGAATTCCCGTTCCGCACTCGGAACACGATAGGTTCTTTCCTTGGTCGGTTGAAATATGGAACAGCCCGCCAGCAGCAGCATCAATGCCGCAAGCAGCGACAGAACGATTCTTTTTATCATGGAACAATTCCTTGAATTGAGATTGGCACGGTACGAGGAGAGTCACGCGGTGGCTAAGGAGCACATATCTCGCACACACCGGTGTGTGAAATGGTACAAAAGGGAAGAGTGAATAGCAAGGAAGAAGCCACGCTTCGTCCTGCAATCTGCAAGTCGGGGAAGCAGAACTTCGTCCTACAAAGCCGGCAAATTGACGAAGTTCGATTCGTTCAGGATTTTGCTCAGGGTGTGCAATGGCCTCGAAATGAATTTCGAGGCTACGCATCGTATCGTGCTTTTCGCCTTCCGTCTACCGTCTTACCACCCGAGCTGCACCTGAGCCCTCACTTCTCACCTATTCTCCCACCGTTGTCATCACCAGGCGCGTTTCGGCCTGAAGTGTGTCCCGTTTCACTTTTTTCATACCCCGTTGACTGGCAAGGAAGCGCTCAAGGTCCTCCTGAAGAATCTTGTAGCCCTCTACCTCTTGAGTATGGACCGGTTCGAATTCTTCAGTACGGGCGAACGCCTGGAGGAACTCCGCACCGAACGGTTCATCGCACTCGAACTCTTCTGGTATCGGATACACCCGGTTTACTTTCGATTGATCGATATAGTGATTGTCGACCAACAGAGCGCGCTTTCCGTCCGCCAGGTGATATATGAACCGAATGTAGCACGGCATGTTGACGCGCACGTACGCCTGCATACGCTCCCCTTTCGAAAACACCAGATCGTCCGTCCCTTTGTTTGTCCATACCTCGAGGCTCAGACCGCTGGGCAGCGCCTCGTCCTTCCCAAACTGTTTCTGATCGCTCAGCGCCGCGGCAAAATTCTGAGGCTTCAGGCTCAGAGGGGTTTTCTCCAGGATCGAGGTATCAATGACAGCTTCCGCACTTCCGATCATCTTTCCGTCCGACACCCGCTGGAACGTCGAGATGAACTTGATCCCGTTCTCGCGCTCCCAATATGTTCCGCGCAAGATATAGTCTGCCTGTGGCGAGCGTATGGTATCGCCAACAATTTCCAGCGAACGAGATTTCAGATCTTGCTGCACAGGAGTCCACCTTGCCACCTCGGCGACTCGTGACTCGAGGACTTGTTTGAAAAACCTCGAGAACGGGCTTCCCATTTTCGTGTCGCGATAGGTAAAGGGGGTCACCAGGAGTGTCGCCTCTTTGAGATTCAATTGTTCTTTGAGGCAGTAAGCGAGGTACCAGGCAAGATCCTCAGCACTCACCATCGGCCTCTGTACGAGCCTCCGCACCGCTTCCCGAATGGCGGACTCATCCACTTCGTCTTTCGCCATATCACCTTCCAGCTCCGCAATCGCTTTCACCGTGCCGGTCCTGACTGCGAGAAGGATTGCCTGCGCTTCCTCCAGCTGACGAAAAAGCGGGTAACAGGCCAGGTACTCATCCAGCGCTTTCGTTTTCAATCCCTGCTCTTCGTCCGTTTTCCCCGCATCCAAAGATTGACGAATACTCTTTCTGAGTTTCGACTCCTTTTCTTTGTAGAGGCTTGCCAGATGTGCCCGCGAAACGTACGCAAGGGCGTAGGACATTTCTTCGTCGTCATCATAGAACGTTTTAAGCTCGAGCCCCTGGATCTCCATCGACGACGTGGCTTGAGTTGCGCTGCTGAAGTACGATGAGATCCGTTGATTGCGCTCCTCGACTATCATCCCCGACGTGCTCTGGAGACTGACGCGCACACTCTGAATGAGATTGCCCCGGGCGCTTTCCGTGGCCTTCCGAAGACTTGTAGCACGGTCGATGCCTCCGGTGACTTTGTGCATACCAAAACCCGTGAGGTAGAGCTGCTCAGGGTAGGATATGCTCTTGCCGTACTCTTTTACCCAGTCCGGCTTCTGCGCAAAGGCTGCGGCTGAGAAGTAAAGCAAGAGCAAGACGATTCTCAGAATTCTCTGCATTCGAGCTGCGTTTCGTTGGTTGTTCGGGCTATTCGTCGGGAGCAGAACTCCCGACGACGGGAGATGGGGCCGCTATTGCTTCTTCGACTCCTCGTACTTCTTCACCTCGTCATCCAGCTCTTTGAATGTCTGCGAGGCCCGGAAGCGCGTGTACAGGTCATCGTTGGCCTTGATCCGCTGCGCCAGGGCGGCAGATGCTGCTCCGGTCGGATACTCGACGAGCACATACGCACGCCAGTTGTTACCGTCCTTCATCTGCTTTTGTTTGCTCACACGGCTCCCTGTAAGCGAGGAGGCAACCACCGACTTATTCGCCTGGGTGAACATATCGAGCAATTGGGCGTTGTTGGCAGTGCCCGTCTCTTCTGTGAACCTCGCCTGCAAGCCCGTGATCTTCGTCTCGACCATCCGGCTGATTTCTGTCCTTGCCCCCTGTGTCGCCTTGTCAATCGCAAGCTGGAGATCCTGGGAAACTTGCGTGTTGGCAGCATAGAACACAGCGGGATCTTTCGGAATGCTCGTGAACCAATCTGGAATTGCTCCAGCATCAGCCGACTGCATCGACTGCGATGCGCTGCCGCATCCGAATAGCGTGACGGTCGCCAGAACGGCGATGGCAGTGAAGCTGAGTGTGCGCATACGACCTCCCAAGTGGTGAGTAGAATAATCGGTAAGCTCGTTAATTGGTTAAATGGTTAATTCGAAATCACGATGACATTTGGTACAATTTCCTTGAACTGCGGCATGCACATTCCAATATCGGCATTGATGTACGTCGGATCGCAGATGGTGTATGTCGCTCCCCGAAACTGGACCGAGTCTCCGCTGATTGCACTGCCGAACTTCACCGCCGTGGCAATATGTCCAGGATAGTCAAGAGCGACGACATCGAGGCCAAAGAGATTCTTCACGAGATAAGCGAAGAGTATCGAGCGGTCCTCGCAATCACAGTACGGGTAGAAAAGCGTCTCGTCCGGAAACAGGGGTTTCTCTCTTCCAAACTGCTCGGGATCGGTTTTGTAATCGAACGCCGTCTGGACAAACCGAAGAAGCATGTTCACAGCTTCTCGTTCGGTCTTCCCCTGGACAACCGGTTTCCATTGCGAGAGCAGTGTCTGAGCCGCTTCGGGAGATGAGGCGCTCCCAAAATACACCTCGAAATTCATCAGCGGGTATTCCCGGAAGAAGTCGACGGCATCCCTGCTCAGCTTGACGTTGAAAGAATATTCTTTCCCGCCATACTCGAATTTGAGTTTCCTTTCCAAGATGACATGGTTCAGAGTCGGTGCGCTCTTGACAACATAATCCGTATTCTTCTCGGCACCGGGATATTTTCCTTCATAGCTGAAGAGATGACCGTCGTACGGCTTTTCGCCCGGGTTCAATGCGGCGACGTAAAATTTCCTCTGGTCGTTGTCAAACGTCAGATATGGGACATAGAAGAGTCTGTTCGTTGTGGGAAGTAAGAGATGAAGCTGATTCGTACTGTAGCCGATCTTTGCGTCATACCCCGATTTCGCGAGCATGAACCAGACAAACAGTCTCGCCTCGTTTGGTGCGCCAAAAACCTTGCGCCCGACCTGGTTCAGCAAAAGCGCAAACCCCCAGTCGTTGAGCTTCATCTCATTTCGTTTGCGCTGGAGCTGCGCCAGCAGCTCTTCATAGTTGGATCGGCTAAGCGCCGCCCAACAATCGCTTATCGCGTCCTTGTCAATCGTTCCGGAAAGCTTCATCCTGAGCGAGTCATCGCGCTCGAGTGACAGCGTTGTATTGAAGAACGGCACGTCGAGAGGTGTGAGATGCCTGGGGTTTAGAGGAACCGGCGCTGGAGCGATCAACGGAGGGGGTTCCACGCGTTGGGGGATTGGAGTCTCCTTGATGATGACCGGTTTTGACTCCGCATCTTTCGTAACCTGGGGACGCGGTGGAGGGATTATTGCCGGCGGCGCTTCCTCGCGTTTCGGGGCTGGCGCTTCTTTGATGATCACAGGCTTTGACGCTGTATCTCTCGATGCTTGCGGACACGGCGAAGGGATTTGTTCCGGGGGCGCTTTCTCAGGCTTTGGCGCCGGCGGTTCCTTGATAATGACAGGTTTGGACACCGTGTCCTTCGGGACCTGGGGATGCGGCTTGTAGATCGGCACCTGCAACGGTTTCGGGGTTGTATCCGGCACAATCCCGTGCATCGCCTGCATCTCTTTCCACTCCCGTTTCAGAAACTCAGTAAACTCCTTGTCGCGCTCATCCTTAAACTGTTGAAACTTCTCCTGCTCTTTCTTCAGCCACTTCTCGTACTCCGTCTCCTGGCCAAGAAGCGTCGCACTTGCGAGACCAGAGAGAAGAAACACGAAGAGTAATCGAATTGTGATTTTTGGCTTCATCTTGTGACTGATGGTCGATTCTCAACTAGTCATGAACTCTGACGATTGGCCGTTTTCAAGCCGCCTGGGTCACCGTCATTTCTCTTCGACCACAATCGAAAACGGGAGATTTCTGTCCCACGGTGTCGGACTCGGTGTCGGGTGCTGCATGGATTTTGTATCGCGCCTCACGTTGAGGTTGACATAGTCGACGAGTTCTCCCAACCGGACAATTTGATCGGAGTCAGAGTCAGCTTTTCCCTTCAGCCCTTCGAGTATGTGGTACGTGAAGACTCCATGACCACCGCCCCAGTTCTGTGATTCCTGCGAGAATTCGTTAGACTCACTTGCACTGAACGTTAAGACGCTGTTGCCGGCTTTTGCGATTTCCTCAAGGAACTGGTTGATCAACCCTGCGTTGGCTGTGCCTCGCATCGCAACGTTTGTGCTGACACCCGCGCTGTGACACGCATCGGCGAAGACAACGATCTTCCTCGCCTTGATGTAGTCACGTATGGCGTCCTGAACTTCCTGCATCTTGACTGCTGTGGCAGCTGGTCTCGCCAGATCGGAATCGTACGCGAGGAGGTACGGCACATTTGGCCGTGTCGGATCGGGCGCACCGTGACCCGCAAAGTAGATGATGGCTATATCTTCCTCCAGGGCGCTCTTCATGAAATCGAAGATCGCCTCCTGGATGTTGGTCTTCGTCGCCTCTTTGTTGAGGAGCTTGCGCACATTTCCCTTGGGGACACCTCTTCCTCCCGCTTCAAGAGGGGTCACGAGAAAATTATAGAATGCTTCGGCGTCCCGATCGGCATAGCGCAAGGAGGGAATATCCGGGCTTTTATACTCTGAGATTCCGACGACAGCCGCCCACACCTGGTAGCCCTTGAAGAGCTTCGTCTCGGGAAGCTTGCTCTCACTTTTGGCGATGACCACCTCTCGCATTACTCTGATCGTCTCCTTGCCGACGTTCTGATTTGCATCGATCGCGTCTATCTCGATGACATTCGCTCCAAACACCAGCAGGACATCCGCTGTGAATTCCACGCCTCCTTTGACCGGTTTCAAGACCGCATCACGATCGTTCACTCTCACGATCGCCACGCCACTCGAGTCGAGCGCTATGCCGCGAACTGAGATGGCACCAACCTTGGCTACAATCCCTGAATCACGCGCGATCTTCATGCCTCGCTGCACAACCTCGATCGGCTCGAGAATCGTGATCGCCGGAGGCGTTGCGTCTTTCGATTTCTTGGCCAGAAAAATCAACGATCCGGATTTACTCCGCTCCGCTGCAGTCTGTCCAAACGCCCCATGGGCAGCACACATCAACAGAATGAGGCATCCCACAGTAATTTTCGAGCTCATGACGACTCCTCTACAATGCAAAACATATGATCGTTCAGTTCCCTGTCGGCCTGCCGATGGGTTTAGGGAAGACTTCCAACGTGGGAGTTGCCGCTTCGCTCCCCCCCTTCGACAGCACGTATCCAACTACACCTCCTACGATGCCCAGGCCTCCACCGATGTACCACAATGGACTGATCCCGCTTGAAACGATTTCCACTTCGATCACGAAGTAGTAGTCATCCCCCTCCAGCCCCTGCGGAAACTCCTTGAGAAAATCCCACGTGACCTGACGGTTCTGACCTGCATAACGGCCCTCTCCGATTTCTCCTGCCACCGATCGCGGGATGTGCAGGAAGGACTGGTTGCGTTCTCTCCGGAGGATGATCTTGACCGTATAGTCCTTGTTTGCCTCACCTTCCAGATCGTACCGAACAACGATCCTCGTTCCGACAATCTCGAATCGGACATTCACCACTTTGACATTATCGGCAGATCGCACTGATGAGGATGCTACCGATGGCACGAGCACCGAGACAATCAACAGGTAACAGAGACATTTCGATTTTCGAAAGAATCGGATCATGACACCTCCTGCCTCATTTGACCAATAGCATTCTCGTAACGAGTGATTTTCCTTCGGGACTTGTCATGCGACAAAAATAGGCTCCGCTTGGAAGGCTATTCCGCGATTCATCTCTCGCGTCCCATTGGAACCAATGCCGGCCGGGCTGAAGGACGCCAGCCTGCAGCGTGCGCACCTCCTCACCCAGCGTGTTGTAGATCTTGAGCGTAATCATTGTGGCGCGTGGAACGTCCACCGAAAACGAGGTGGACGGATTGAACGGATTGGGGAAATTCTGGCTCAACAAGAACTCTTTCGGACCGATCTCCCTCAGCTTCGGGCCGATCATCTCCATGGAGCCAACAATCACGGAAAACTTCGAGATTGCTGTCAATGGCACGAATTGGTACGTAGAATCGCGCCGAAGATTGATGCTTTTTGCTCTTGCCTCGTCGATGAGATAGACCTCGAGCCCGTTCGGAACACCTCGTATCCCGCTGAACATCACTGTGGAAGGCTCTGAGACAATACAGACTGCAGTAAAATCCCATCGTTCAACCTCATTTACTTCTCGGCGGATATCTGTGGCGAATGCCGGATAGTCTGGATCCCATTCCGATCGCTCGAAATACGCGGCCGTCGTTGTCGACAGACCACGAGGTTTACGGAAATCAAGATGATCGAGGCCGCTTCTCGCTTGCCTCGATACACCAAACGATGTTCCACCATCTGTGATCTCCCCAGCCGACAGAAGAACTCCGACTTCCCAGTCCCCCGGGACAAGATCCTTGACATCAGCAGTCTTCGAAAAAACGCTTGCGTATGGAACCTTCAGCGTCGTCAACGTGGTATTCGGTGAGCCGTTGAAGAGATAATACCCGACGTACGGATCAAAAGTCGTCGAGGTGCTGAATGACCCACTATATGTGTAGATCGGCGCGTTGATTCCGTTAGCACTCTGTACCTTTGACCACGAGATCGCCGAAGTATAAGGATTGGTGATCAGGTTCCATCCGGCATTCAGGGGAATCTCGACCTCTTGTGAGGCGTTCAACGATGCGCTTGTGACTGTCCTGCTGACGCTCAGCGCCCCTTTGGATATAATCCAGAACGCGTGTCCAACGGTAAAGCGGAACGTTGACGAGGCGTCGAATTCGACGAGATAGTTCGTGGCTGCCCCGTTATCCCAGTACGCCTGCCAATCAATGTTTCGCGTTCCTGCAAAGATTGAATTCACAGCCAGGTCACTGGCACCCGGCAAGCCAACGAGTTTGTAGTCAGTCGCTGAGTAATCCGAGGATTTTGCTTTCGCGGGGAAACTGACATTGGTTGATGCAGTCAGCGACGTCGAATACGAGACAAACGTCTGGTCCACACCGTTGGCTGTCCCGGCACTGTTTGTTGCCACGACTCGATAATGATACGTAGTTCCAGCCGACAACCCCGACAGCAAAGCACTGACAGAGACCGCGCTTGCTCCGTTCACAGGGCTTTGCGTCGCCGTAACCTGGTTCCCGTAGCCGGTTGATGTCCCGTATTGAAAGACGACCGATGTGCTCAGGCCATTCGGGTTCACACTGCCTGTCAGCGTTGCAGATGTGGTAGAAATGCTCATTGGAGAGCCGGTTGTGACTGTCGGCGCGACTCCCGCTCCCTTTGTTGTGAAGCTCACGATAGAACCCTTCTGTGTACCGGCACCATTCACACCAACTGCCCGATAGTAGTATGTCGTATTTGCATTCAGGCCCGACAGGGTGTCTGCCACGGCCACATCGCTTGTGCCAGAGCCGATGGATCGTGAAGTCGTTGAAGCAGCGGATGAAAGTGTGCTGATTGTTCCCCATTCGAAAGAAGCTGCTGTCAGAGCGCCGCTCGGATTCACCGTGCCGTTGAGCACTGCGGTGGTAGATGTGATTGAACTTGCTGACGCGGTTGTCACAGCCGGCAATGGAGGCGTTGTTGTAAAACTCAGGGCTGACCCGCTCGACGTACCCCCGCTGTTTTGTGCGACCACCCGATAGTAGTACTTCCGGTTCTGATTGAGACCTGAGAGATTTGCCGTCACTGAGATCGCGCTTGTTCCCGAGCCGATGGATTGAGATGGTGTACTACTGTATGCTCTAAACAGACTATCAACTCCCCACTCGAACCATATGGTGGTCGCCAAGCCAGCCGGATTGACCGAACCGTTTACAGTTGCCGACGTTCCGGTGATATTTGTTGCCGCGGTTGTTGTGACTACAAGTGAAGAGCTGATGAGTGCACTGGCTGCGTAGCTCTTCGCACCTTCGAACCCCGTGGAGTCGACGGCGCTGACGCGGTAGAAGTACTTTGCCCCTGAAATAAGACCCACACTAGAATAGATTAGTGAAGTGGTGGAGTCAATGAGAGAAACACTCGTAGAATCCGCACCGCGGTAAATCTTGTAGCGAAGCAAGCCGACCGCGCCGCCTCCGTTTTGCCAGCTCAGATTAATCGTAGTGCCCGAAGGTGTGGTCTTCAGAGTCGTCGGCGGAAGCTGGAGATTGAATTCGTCAGGCGCGCGGGCCTTGTTGGAGATGCGGACTTCATCGATGAGACCATTCAAGTATTCTCCATACACATCGTTGGCTCCGATGCTAACAGGGTCGGTCGAGTTCGTCCCAATGGTCACCCCAAACACGTCTTGGTCAATGAGCACCCCATCTATGTAGACTCTTGCAGCGCTGCCATCATAGGTCCCAGCGATGTGATGCCATTTCCCATCAAGGAATAATGCAGGGTTTATGGTTGTATTAGTGCCCAAACCCATCTTCGTATTGACGGCCATATGCAAGATGGTGCCGCTACCTGCAAAGCCGAGGTAGTATCCATTCTGTTCATTCGGGCCATTTTTCCTTAAAACCATGTTGTTGCCGGAAAAGGCGGCCATCTTTATCCACGCTTCGAGAGTCAAATTAGGAGATACATTCAGAACTGTTGAGCTAGGAATAGATATCCTTTCCGATACGCCATTGAAACTCCTCGTTTTCCCAAATCTCCCATCCACGATAGTCGTTCCGATCGCAAGCCCGCTGCTGCTATACGTACTCGCATCATTCAACACCGAGCCGCTGGTTTCGTTCATGTGGAGAAGGAGGACGGTGCTGGCATCAGTAGCGTATTCACCCGGTAAGCGAGCACTTGCCGATGTCGTGAAGCTCCACGCTGTCGACCACCCGCTCGTCCCCGCGGGATTTGCCGCGTTGACGCGCCAATAGTAAACCGTGTTTGTTGCCAGGCCACTCGCCGTAAACGAAGCTCCCGCGAGACCGGTTTGATCGATGATGTTTGTAGCAAATGTCGCCGACGTAGACACTTGCAGCGTGTATGAAGCGGCCCCACTGTCCGAATTCCACGTGAGCGTTGGACTCATGGACACACCGCTGGCGCCGTTTGACGGAGATACGAGGGTTGGAATCGAAGGTAGCGTACCGATCGTCGTGAATGACCAGCTTGCACTGAAAGCACTCCAACCACCCGAATTGCCAGCCCTCACACGCCAGTAGTATGTGGTATTGTTAACCAGCGGGCCGACCGACTTGGACGTCCCGGAAAGTGAAGAATCATTTACGACCAAACTCGAAAATGCAGAGGTAATCGAGACCTGAAGATGGTACTTTGTTGCCCCCGCGGAACTTCCCCAGCTCAAGCTAAGTGTTGTCGGCTGGAGATTGGCATTATTGGCCGGAGAAGATAGTGACGGCGCCGATGGTATCGTTGTGACCGGTGTATAATATAATGCGCCGATGTCAGCTCGTGACCCATCAGCATCAAAAGGACTACCGGGATCTCCAGAGTTGATGGCAGGAGATCCAAATCGCAGACGATAATCTCCGTTGGTTTTGTCCACAAACAACGGATCTCCGTCAATGTTATTCTTACATTCCGCGACCACGCTGTTCAATGTGGCCGAGGTGTAGTAACCCGTTTTTCCTTCATCATAGTAGAGTCCAGAACCATTGGAGTAAAAGAGGTTGTACCAAACCCTTACGGGTTCCGTTGCTAAGCCTAGCTCATAGATTCCATATTCAGTATTGTGCGAAATTATGTTATTTAATACGGAATCGGCACTACAACTTTCGTATGATTGAAAACCGAATCGAATCCCATTTCTGCCATTGTCCGAGATAGTATTGTTTATTATTGTTGGTAAAGTGGTTTGATAAGAAGATGTAACATAGATACCATTCATGTTGCTTTTAGCAATTACGTTGTTCTTAACAGTCGGAGAACAGTTGTTGATAAAGATATCTCCCGTGCTAATGGCATAATCGCTCGACGTATTATTAATTAGCCTATTTCCTTGAATAAATGTACCTGAAGCGCCAACGACAACAATTGTACCACACTCAAAACCAAATCCGCCACCGGCTTCTGTACTATTCCCCGTCATAGAATTATTTGTAATAATTGGAGCAGAAGTCGAACCAGTTATGTAGATAGCACCCGCACTACTAACGCGACCGCGGTTTTCAGAAATCATATTGTCATTTATCCTCGGAGAGGAGTTTGATACGTATATTGCACCAGCAGAAGAACTGCCACCGTAATAGCCCCCAGAGTTTCCGGTTAAAAGATTCTTATTGATTAGCAATGTTGAACCGGCACTAATATGGATTCCACCACCACCTACATCGCCAACAAAGCCTTTCTTTATCGTAAATCCCTCGATCCTTGTTAATGGATCAACTATGCTCACACATCTTATTACAGTCGCGTTGGCACCAGTTGCGTCTATTGTACTCAAATCTATTCCTGCGCCAACCAACGAAACCCCATTCTTCATCAGAATCGGGAACGCCTCTCCCAGGTTCGTATCATAGGTGCCGGCTGCAACATTCAGGGTGTTTCCAGTGCCCGAAATCTGGTTTAGAGCATACGTGATCGTCTTCCAGGGACCAGCCAGGGTGCCGTTGCCTGATGCATTGCTTCCCGTTGCCGCGTCCACATAGTAATTTTGTCCACTAGCCGCGGTTGTTGTGAAGCTCATTATGCCGCCACGTTGGGTGCCTGCGCTGTTCTGTCCAACCGCTCGGAAGTAATATGTCGTACTCGGATTCAACCCCGTAACGCTGATTGTCTGTGCAAC
>Ga0154319_1093_pt2 | contig 20813 bp, 13 predicted proteins | sample RifGroA2_FD_117659 | JGI IMG/M metagenome (GOLD analysis project Ga0154319, IMG submission 117659) | Ignavibacteria bacterium GWA2_54_16 | reverse complement strand
ATCGTACAAGAAGAAGAGGTGAGATCAGAGTCAGGATTTGAAGATCGCAGGGTAACTATTTCTGAAGGTACTTCAGGACCGCTTCAGTCCGAGAACGGACGTGCAGCTTTTCATAAACCCGCCGCAAATGACTCCTGACTGTCTCGACGCTGATGAAGAGCGCATCGGCAATTTCTTTGTACCGGAGCCCTTTGGCGAGATACGAGAGGATTTCTTGTTCGCGCTTGGTAAGGTTCGCAGATTCATCGAGGGAATTGCCGTACTGATGGAATGACTGTACTACCATGCGCGCGATCTGCATCGTCATCGGCGAGCCGCCGTGATGGACTTCCTGAATGGCTTCAAGCAATTTGGAAGGGGGTGTTCTCTTGAGGATGTAACCGGATGCGCCGGCCTGGAGTGCCTTGAAGACCTGTTCGCTGTCCTCGTACATCGTCACCATCATGACCTGAAGCGACGGATCGATGTCCTTGAGCTTCCGCACACAATCGATGCCTGACATGGCAGGAAGATTGATGTCCATCAAGAGCACATCGGGTTTCCGGACAGTCAGGCCGCGGATGGCATCCTCGGCGCTGCCGTACGTCTCGATGCAGTCGAAGCCCTCCGACCCACCGATCAGGGCTGCAAGACTCTCACGAATCTGTTCAACATCTTCTACTATGGAAACCCTGATAGGCACTGCTGTCTCGATGGTTTGTCGCATCATGATACGCAATGTGAAATGACAGGCGCAATCACCCAAACGTGTGAATTAAGATGTCATACTCTGACGTTCACGTTGACACTCGTTCCCCTCTGCAGCTCGCTCTCTATGGCGAAAGAGCCTCCGATTTCCTCTATCCGCTTGCGCATATTGTCCAACCCATTGCTGAATCTGTCGGCGGAGGCACCGGTGAATCCTCTTCCATCATCTTTGAGAGTGATGGTCATCACGGGATCCTCAAACCGGAACGCGATGTTCACGTGCCTGGCCTGGGCATGCTTGGCGATGTTCGTGAGCGCCTCCTTGAAGACGAGGAAGACATTGTGGCGAATCTCTGCAGAGACGTGTCTCGCCGGCAGATCTTCCGGCACGTCGGTCTGGAGCTGAAGAGTGGAGACGGAGAGGTACTCCGTTGTGTAGTCGATGAGGTATGCCGCAAGATTATCGACGGTGTCGTTCCGTGGATTCACCGCCCAGACGATTTCGTCCATCGTCCCGGCGACGTCGCGCGAGGCATTTGCGATGAGATCGAGGTGCTGCTCCATCTTCCCGGGATTGCTCACATCTCTTTTTGCCAACTCCCCGAGAAGCGTAATCTTCGTCAAACTGGCGCCCAGTTCGTCATGCATATCCTTCGAAATGCGAACCCGCTCACGCTCCAACGTCGTCTGGGATTCGGCTGTTTTCAGCTTCCGCTTGAGCTTCTGCGTTGAGAAAAAACGGACGGTGCCTGCCACCAGTCCGGCCGCGCAAAGACCGAGCAGCACCCGAAACCAGCCGGTCATCCAGAAGGGAGGCTTAATGGTGAATCGGAGGGAAGCGCGCTGAGTCAACGACGATCCGTCATCCGGCTCTGCCTCGACGTGGAAGACGTAGTTGCCGGGCGGGACATTGGTGTAGAATGCCGTCCGCCTGTTTCCCGCGCCCTGCCAGGAAGCCTCAAATCCCTCGAGGCGGTATTGAAATTGGAGCTTTCTGGCGTGGTTGAAGGAAAGTGCTGTGTAACGGACCTCGATGTCTCCATTGCCATACTCTGCTGTGATCAAAGGTGTGAATTTCGCCGGTTTCTTGTCGATCAGGAGCTGCTCTATTATAAAGAGGGAATCGAAGGGAGTCTTTCCTGATAGACCGGGGATCGACGACGACGAGGCTGTCGACGGTGGGTATCCAGATTCTTCCGTCGTTCGTCCGGCACCCTGCATTCTGTGAGCCGCTGCTGCACTCGCTGCTTCTCATGCCATCGGTCTCATCGAAGCTGACGACACTCAGTTGAGGCAGCGTGCCATTCGAGAACGCTTCTAGCTGTTGTTTGCTGACGCGGGAGATTCCGCGGGGGCCGCTCAACCAGAAGTTACCCTCCTTATCGTCGACGATGGCGAAGATGACGTCATCGACGAGGCCCGCGGCAGTTGACCATGAATCGGTGCGCCCGCGACGGAATCGGCAAAGTCCGCCGCCGTTCGTTCCGATCCATAGTGTCTCGTCGGCATCGACGTGCAGGGCGGTGACAAAATCGCTGGTAATCCCTCCGCGACTTCTGAATGTCGTCACGGAGTCGTCTCTCAGCCGGTTAAGTCCTCCACCCGATGTTCCGATCCATATGGTGCCTGATGAATCTTCTGCGATGCATGACACGAAATCATTCGACAGGCCGTGCTTCGAATCGTAAATCGTCCGGTGCCCATTCGCAAACTTGTGGGCGCCTTCGCCGTTGGTCCCTATCCAGATGCCGCCGAGGCGGTCCTCAACGATCGCCCGGATATGCCGGCCCGGAAAATTCCGGAGCAGCCCCGGTCGTGTCACGCGACCGTTCTCGTAGACTCCAACGCCCCCGCCCCATGTCCCTATCCAGAGTTTCCCAGACCGATCCTGCAAGAGGGGTCGGACAATCTCATTGGAGAGAGTCTCCCTGAGCGGGATCGTCGTGAAATTCCCTTCTTTGAGGAAACTCAGTCCACCCCCGTTTGTTCCGGCCCACACGACACCGTCGCGGCCTTGGTACACAGAACGGACAAAATCGCTTCCCAATCCATTCCGCGTCGTGAGAGTCACGAGCTTGGTCTTCTGCAGCATGTTTAAGCCGCCGCGTTCGGTACCAATCCATACATTTCCCTCGCGGTCTTGTCTCAACGCGGTCACGAAGTTCTTGTTCAAACCGTCGATGACCGAGTACGTCTGGAGGGTGTTGTCAACGTATCTGCACAGCCCGCCGCCGGACGTCCCGATCCAGACTACGCCTTCGTTGTCCACAAGAAGGGCAGTCGTGAAAGGTGAGGGCACGCGGGTCAAAGCTCCGTCTCTCGCGATTCTCCCGTTCCTGAGCCGGACAATTCCGCTGACGGTTCCGATCAAGAGCGTTCCATCACGATCCTCACAAATCGTTTCTACGTCGTTGCTGGGAAGTCCGTCCCGGTTGGTGAAGTGCTCCATCGATCCGTTGAAGAACCCCGTCAATCCTCCTCCGTTCGAACCGATCCACAAGACCCCATTGCGATCGACGACTAGATGCTTAACAAAATCGCTCGGAAGTCCAGTTTTCTTTGTCAAGTGTGCCAATGTCCCCGCAAGGAATCTGGTCACGCCTCCGCCTGCAGTCCCGACCCAGATCGCGCCGGACGGATCTTCGCAGATGGAAGCGACGTAGTTGCTCAGAAGACCCTCAGTCGTCGTGATCGTGGAAAAGCCGGCGGAATCGAGGCGCGTGACTCCACCGCCGCCGGTTCCTATCCAAAGCGTTTTTGTTCGATCTTCACAAAGGGAACTGATGGCGTTATTCCGGAGGGCGGGGGTGTTGCTTGTATTGAAGGTGGTAAACCGGATCCCGTCGAAGCGTGCGAGGCCGCGCTGTGTTCCGAGCCAGAGATAGCCGTCACTGGTCTGGAGAAGTGCATTGATCGTGTTGTCGGGCAGCCCGTCGTCTGTCCGCCAGTGATCGAATCGATAGCTGGAGGAGGCGATCGAAGACGGAAGAAGAGATGACCCAAGCTGCTGAGACAGCATGACCGGGGGTACTAACCACAGGCAGATGAACGACAAGCCAATAAGGAGTCGCCGGAAATCGAAGATTTCCTGTCGATACAAGGTCATGGAGAATGGTCTGGCGGATGTGACGAAGTTAAAACATCAAGGTCGGTACGTCGGTTCCCATGAGCTCGCGGGGGCGGCTCGCCGAATGTTGCGGTGCGACGAGCCAGGAGTTCTCCTCACAACTCAGAACTCAAACACTGGCGTCGCTCGATATGTGGATCGAGTTTCACCTCCGACGGTCAGATGCCACACGATGCTCCCGCTGCTCTCCACCTCGTAGACTTCTATCGGACCCGTAGCTCCCGGCACCAGTCCTGCGCTGAGCCCGAATGCGATTACGGTGTTACCGTTGACGAGACGCCGAGCCGATCCGATTGCCGGAGCCCAGTTGTCCTTTGCCGGCCGCCACTCCCAGACTGTGCGGGCGATTTGTCCACTGATCTCAATCTCAACCGCCCTCGAGAACTTCTCTCCCGCTCGATCAGCTCCGTTATCGAACATCAGAACCCGTCCGGGTTGAATCTCCTGTGCGGTGTGCTGTCCGCTGAAAAAGTCGGTCACCGGTATTGTAGCCCTGATCCCTCCAAGACGCCACTCGATCGACTGCCAATCTGAGGAGATTGAGATCACCTGATTGAGAAAATACATGCTCAGAAGGATGTTGCCTCTCGGCCCGATCGAAAGAGAATTTTGATGCACCCAGTCCGCCGGCACCGTGCGCTGTCCGCGATCCAGGTCAGGATTGAGCGGACCAAAGGAGCTCCACCGCTTCGTGACAATACCCGATTCAGGACTCCATTCCCAGATGCTGGCTCCGTTTATCAGTGTGTCGTGCCACACCTGCCAATCGTCGGCCACGAACAGGATTCTGTCTGATGGATCTGCAATGACATCGTGGTGGATACGGCGGCCGGGCGCCGCTTGCTGGGGGAGTTCATGCACGACAGATGTGTCCGGGGTTACTTCGATGAGGCCGCGCTGGCTGTCGAGAAGCACAAAGTTTCCATTCCGCCTCCTCGTGAATCCGTTCGGGCCGCCCCTGGTCCGGAAATACCAGACAGGCCGTGCGTCCCGGTTCAGAGCAACAAAACCGCTGAAACCGCCCGGACGATTCAGCTCGAGCATGACATAGGGAGCCGTGGGTGAGCCTTCGGATGTAAATTTGACCGCAGCCAGATCCGCCGGAATCTCTGCGAGGGCCGGTCTCAAATTGATCTCGACCGGTATTTCGCTTTCGCATCCCGTCAAGAGCAGACCCAACAACGCGGCGCAGCAAACATATCCTGGTCTCAACGTGGCCTCGTGTCTGCGCATCCTCTGTCTTCTCCGCGCGTATCTGTGGAAACTGAGCCAGGGGATCCCGGCAGGGTTGAGCGCCATGATGCATGGAAAACAGAACTTGAAGCCGAGTGGTTCCAGCGGTGGTGGCGCTGTGTGCTGATTCACCCTCGGTGTTGCAGAAACAGGTGCTGTCCCATTCCCCATTCTGATTTCGGAATTCGATATTCCTCAATCCGCAATCCGCACTCCTCAATCCGCAATCGATTCTTGCCTTTCACCTTATTCTAAAGTAGCTTTTCCCAATCAATCCCCGCACCGTACCACCCCAGGCAGACTCGATGCAGAGAAAAGTCCGGGCTTGGGTCTGAAGCACGGTACTCGAAATCCGATCGGTTTTCGAACTTCCCTCGGATTTCGGTTTCAGGATTTCGGATTTCTTCTCTCGGAGGATATAATGCATCCCGCTGAAAAACCAAAGCGAATCGATCGAAGAGAATTTGTCAAATTGGCGGCCGCCGGCGGTTTGGCTGCAGCTATCCCCGCTGTTGTTCCAGGTACACTGCTCGGACAGGAAAAAGCGCTGCCTGCGAAACCGGCAACGAATATCAAAGACGCACAGAAGATTCCGAGGAGCGCGGGCTCGATGCCCGGCAAATTCCCCGGCGCTGTGGTTCAGGCAAACCACGATAGATCAATCGCCAACGACAAAGTCGATCTCGCTGTTGTCGATGGGATGGTCCGAAAGAGCCTCATGGAGCTGACGGGCGCTTCGACGGCCGCAGCCGCGTGGAAAGAATTCGTGACGCCCGATGACATCATCGGATTGAAGGTAAATCCGGTTGCGGGTAAGACGCTCTCGACAAGCCCCGAGATTACACACGCGGTCATCAAGCAGCTCGTCGAAGCCGGAATTCCCATGAAGAACATCGTGATATGGGACCGGCGTGAATTTGAACTGCATGAGGTGGGATTTACATCGGAGAACTTCCCCGGCGTCAAGATCATTGGGACAGAGCGAAAAGACGAAAAAGGCTCGTACTATGATGCAAATGGCGTGCTGTACGGGAAGCAGATGATCGACGAGTCGTGGTACTATTGGGCTGACGTTGAACAAAAGTACGATGCGGAGACGATTCCGTATATGGTGAACGAAGGGAAGTACTCGTACTTCGGCACGATCTGCACAAAGGATGTCACGAAGATCATCAACATCCCGATACTCAAGAACGCAGGGCCAACCGTCACGTTGTGTTTGAAGAATCTTGCTTTCGGATGCATTTCCAACACGGGTCGCCTCCACAAGAACCTCTGGGCCGAAACATGCGCCGAGGTGCCGGCGTTCGCACCGATCCGGGACAAGGTGGTTCTCAATATCGTCGACGGCATCAAGGGCTGCTTCCATGGCGGACCCGGAGCTGATCCGAAGTTCTTCACGGAGTATAAAACGGTTCTCGTTGGGACAGACCCTGTAGCTGTCGACAGGATCGGGTACGAGATCGTTCTGAAGAAAAGACTCGACGAAAACGTGCAGAAGGCCGAAGCCCCCGTCGGACGGAAATTCATGGATCTTGCACGCGACCTCGGGCTCGGCGTGTCTGATCTCGAGAAAATCAATCTGAAGAAGCTGAGTCTTTCCTGATGAAGCGTTTAATAGAACACAGAAAACACTGATGCTACAGATGGTCACAGTTTGTTTTTATCAGTGGCTATCACGTAGCATCTGTGTATTCAGTGTGCCAATCACCGGAACTGCGCGATAAATGAACAACGTCTTTGTAGTCATTTTGATCCTTTTGCTTGGAATCATCTCTCCCTGCATCGGCCAGGATGTCGTATCGCTTGATGCGAAAGATCTCCAAGGCGCGAAGGTTCTGAAGTCCGATTCGTACGCAGGCCGGGCGCTCTTCGGCTACATCGACGGAGGAGCGGAGCTGTATCTCGAGTACGGCTTCAAGAAGCTCGGGCGGCAGGAGGTTCTCTATTCGAGCGAAAAATTCGTCGTCGAGATCTATCAGATGGCGGGTCCGAACGAGGCATACGGGATATTCTCCGTCCAGCGTTTCAAATGCGTCCCAGTGGATTCTCTCCTGCCAAACACCTGCTTATCAAAATACCAGCTTCAGGCTGTCGTAGGCGATTGCTATCTGAGCATTGTCAACGAGTCGGGCTCGGAGGCGGCGCGGCGGGGGAGTATTGCACTCCTTCGAGTCCTCATGTCCAGGATAAAAGCTCGACCACCAAGATGGCCTTCGATCTTCAGCGATGAGAAGTTGAAGCCGCAGATGAGGGGACTCGTCGTCGCATACGGACACCTCGGTCTGCAGAACGGCTATTCGGGTTGGACTCCGTTGTTCGAGAGTTTTGAGAACTTCACGGTTATGGTTGTGCCGGTGGCGACCGGCGAACAGCACCTGGCCATCGCGTACGTGAACATCTCATGCTGCGGCGAAATCGATGAATTCTGTCGATTGGTCGGCTTCGAGCGCAAGGCGGGAGAGGAGCTGATGTCGCTCACGAAGGATGGCAGTCAGTACGTTGCGCGGCAGATTGGAAAGCAGGTGCTCCTGTTTGCAGTCAGTTCGCCATCGTTTCCCGGACTTGCTGCCTATGTCGATCTGCTTTCAAGATAACAATCGCACTTCACGCGTGCTCCGATCGGGAGCCACAGACCCAAGCCGGCCGAGGATTCGCAGATTGATTGCCGCGTAGAGTAACCGGTCCCCGCTTCGCAACTTTGAGAACCTGCCTCCGTAGGATATCACGTCCTGTTGTTTCATCTCGACTACCTTCACAGCGATATCCGCCCGCGAATCGCTTCTCCAATCCCGCAGAAAGGACAGCAAGAAATGAGTCGCACGTTCATCATTGTCTTTGTCGTCTGTCTTCTGGTGACCTCGGTCGACGTCGGAACCGCTCAGCAACAGAGCCCGATGTTCCAAACCAATTCCCGGCACACGGGCGTCTACAAGACCACACCGGCGTACCGTTTCAGCGGCGTCAAGTTCGTCTTCAAGACCGGAGGCCCCATCCGAAGCTCGGCGGCGCTCGCTCAGGGAGTTCTCTTCTTTGGAAGCGGTGATGGTTGCCTGTACGCCGTGGAGGCATCGACAGGGAAAGAGCGATGGAGGTTCAAAACCGGGGGTGCCGTGCATTCCTCGCCTGCCGTGATGGACGGGGTTGTGTATTTCACGAGCCGGGACGGCGGCCTGTATGCGCTCGACAGAGCAAAAGGAAGACTCGTTTGGAAACACCAGATGGGGGGCGATCTCCCGTACGCCAATGGCTTCGACTACTACCTCTCTTCGCCTACCATGGCAGGAGCGATATTGTACGTCGGCGGGGGGGACGGCAATCTCTACGCTATTGACACTCGCACGCGAAAAATTGTTTGGGAATACACAGCCGGTTCGCGGATCAGGGGCACACCTGCCGTCGATGAGAATGCGGTCTTCGTCGGAACGATGGATGGTTACCTCCTGGCAATCGACAAGAAGAAGGGCTCCCTTCTCTGGAAGTTCGCCACGCTGGGATCGACACTGAAGATCGAGGATTTCGGATATGACCGCACGGCGCTCGTCTCTTCTCCCTCGCTTGCGAATGGAATAGTCACGGTGGGTTGCCGCGATGGATTCCTCTACGCGGTTGACGCAGCGACCGGCAAACAGAAATGGTCAAACAATCATGAAATTTCGTGGGTGCTCTCAACGCCGGCAATCGATGATGGAAAGGTCTTTGTCGGAAGCTCCGACGCTCAGTTTTTTCAGGCTGTCGACCAGGCATCGGGTCAGGAGATATGGCGCTACAGGGGCGGCGGACCGATCTGGTCTTCCGCAGCCGTGGCGGGACCGCTCCTCTACTTTGGAGTCAATGACGGCCACATTGTCGCCGTCGATAAGGAAACCGGAGTCGAGAGGTGGAGATTCAAGACCGGCGACAGAATCTTCTCGTCGCCGCTGGTGGACAATGGAATGGTTTTCTGCGGAAGCGACGACGGGAACTTCTATGCGATAGAAGGCACAAGAGAACCTGATCCGCCGGCTCCGTCAGTACGCCGAGCCGTGTTCTGGGAGACGCGTCCGGGATTTTCGGGCCGATGGTTCTCGGGTGGGACAGACGAGTGGATACGAGACTACTTCAAGCGCGAAGGGTACGAGGTCATTGACGCAAAGGGCCTGGAAGTCCTGATGGAACAGGAGGCATCAGCGGGGTCCGGCTCTGTCGTGGTGTTCGCGGACAATCGCGCCCCGCAATCGGTTGTGAAGGAGGAATCGGAGAAAGCTCTTCTTCGGAAGTACCTCAACGCCGGCGGAAAGATTGTCTGGCTCGGTCCTGACCCGATTGCGTGGAAACGGGATTCGCTCGGCAAGTTCGAAGGGATCAACTACGATCGCTCGGTCAGGATTTTGGGGATTCGTTACCCGGGGAAGAGCCTGGAGGGAATCGGTTGGTACAACTCCACCGTGACAGGCGAAGGGAAAAAGTGGGGATTGAGCGGCTGGGGTGTCGGCCTCGGCTGTGTTGATCCTTCCCAGGTGTCGACAGTTCTGGCAAGAGATGAGCACGGCATGGCCGGTGCGTGGGTCAAGAATTTCGGAGGTAAGGAAGGCACGGGGTTGGTGCAGTTGTTCATTCCGCGTGACAAGATCATCGATCTGTATCACGTGAAGCGGGTGGCGGAGTACGGATTGGGCAGGTGAAGGTGGATCCTCCCACCTTCGATTCGCAATTCGGTGTTCCTTAGTCGATATTCGCGGCGCATGGCCCCGGAAGGTGCCATACAGCCCATGAGAGGTCCGACTTCTCCATCCCGCCTTTCTCGTTCCGCAATCCACAACCCGAAATCCGCAATCTCCACTTATTCCGTCCTCTTTTTTGTTGACATTAGGTCTGCACCGTCGTTTGCCTGAAATTGAGAAACCAATCGGCTCTCCGGCCGTTCTGCTCCTTTTGCCGGATCATTCCTTTCAGACGTACAAACCATCAACCACCCAATTCATAGGAAGGGCATCATGAAACGAGAAGTCATTGCCTTGCTATGTCTTCTTTTGAGCGTTGCGGTTGTCATCTCCGCAGCTGAAAAGAAGGAGTTCAAGATCCCGTATGAGAAGTACGTTCCTTTAAATGGAATGAACGTTATCCTCCACGTCGATCGATCGAATCCGATTGCGGCCGTTTATATTGTCTACCATGTCGGTTCCGGCCGTGAAGAAAAAGGGCGCACCGGTTTCGCGCACCTGTTTGAACACCTCCGGTTCAACGAGTCGCAAAACGTCCCGCAAGGACAGTGGTTTAGCAGGCTTCAGTCCGCGGGCGCGACCAACATCAATGGCTCGACGAGCAATGATCGGACGAATTACTTTGAGGTGATACCGAAGAACGCTCTCGAGATGGCGTTATGGATGGAGTCGGACAGAATGGGATTCCTCCTGAGCAAATTCACGCCGCAGACGTTCATCACGCAGCAGAACGTCGTGCAGAACGAAAAGCGCCGCGGTGACAACAGCCCGTACTCCCAGTCGGGCTAGATCATGGGAAAACTGATGTACCCTGAGAACCATCCGTACAACTGGACGGTCATCGGTTCTCTCGAAGACCTTTCGAACGCCAAAATCCAGGATGCTGTCGATTTTCACAACAAGTACTATGGTCCGAGCAACGCGACGCTCGTGGTGGCGGGCGATATCGATGTTGCCCAGACCAAAAAGTGGATCGACAAGTATTTAGCGGAAATTCCATCGTCACCGAAGCCCCAGAACCTCGCCAAGATGCCCGTGACGCTGACCGAGACGAAGCGGGCGTACTACGAAGACAACCTGGCGACTGCTCCGATGTTGACAATGTCATTCCCGACCGTCGAAGAGTACAGCAAGGATTCATATGCCCTCTCGTTCCTTGCGAGGATTCTTGCGGGAAGCAAGAAGTCGCCGCTTTACAAGGTCCTCGTGGAAGAAAGAAAACTCGCTCTATCCGGATCCGGCGGCGGAGGTTTTGGCCGCGGCGGCGGAGGAGCGTCGGTCGGGGCATTCCAGCGCAGCATGGAGGTTGCCGGGGCGTTCGCGGTGACCGTCCGGGCGTTCCCAACAGTGAAGCTGGCTGATGTCGAAGATGCGATTAAAGAAGGATTTTCACGATTCGAGAAAGAGGGATTTTCTGACCAGGATGTCGAGCGGCAGAAGGCCGGCCTGGAGTACCGGTTCTACATGACAATCGGCAGCATCTTCGGGAAGGCTGCGCGTCTTGGCGACTACAACATGATGAACGGCTCTCCAGACTTCCTGGCGACTGATCTGCAGAACACCATGAGTGTTACGAAAGACGATGTCTGGCGTGTATACAACAAATACATCAAAGGCCGGAACCATGTGCTTGTGAGCATGGTGCCGAAAGGAAAAGCCGACCTTGCAGCAGCGAACTCGATACGGTTCACGGTACCGGAAGAATCAGTGGCCAAGGCTGGCGCGAAAAAGGATGTCGGGACATATAATCCAGCCCCGATCCCTTCGAAGATTGACAGAGCGAAGGAGCCGGTGAAAGGACCCGATCCGACTGTCAAGGTCCCCGCGATCTGGACGGCCAAGACATCAAACGGCATCGCGATATTCGGGATTAAGAAGAGCGATCTTCCGCTGGCGGAGTTTTCGATCGTCATCAAGGGAGGCATGCTCCTCGACGCTCCCGGAAAAATCGGAACGGCTTACCTGACCGCGCGTTTGATGAACGAAGGTACACGCACAAAAACCCCGATCGAACTTCGCGAGGCCATCGAAGACCTGGGCGCGAATATCAGCATCTCCGGCGGCGAAGAGTCGATTACACTGAGCGGCAGCTGCCTGTCGGGCAAACTCAATGACGTGATGGCGCTGGCCGGGGAAATGCTCTTCGAACCGCGCTGGGACGAGAGGGAGTTTGCCCTCACCAAGGCGCAGACTATTGAGTCGCTGAAGAGGACCGAGACCACACCGAGTGCGATGGCATCGAGCGCGTTCGACAAGCTGATCTACGGTTCCGATCATATCCTGGCCAACCAGGCGATGGGAACGCAAAAGTCGATTGAGGGCATTACGCTCGATGATCTGAAGGCGTACTATGAAAAGCACTGTTCGCCCAGCGTCGCGAAGATCATGGTGCTCGGCGACCTTTCACAAAGAGAATGCGGTGAAGCTGTTCAACGGCCTGAAGGAGTGGAAGCCAAAAGAGGTGAAGATGCCCGATGTGAAGATTACCCATGCGGCAAAGCCGGGAGTGTACTTTATCAACGTCCCGGGTGCAAAGCAATCCGTTTTCAACGTGGGGCACCTGGGTCTTGCGGCGTCTGATCCCGGATTCTACCCGGCAACCGTGATGAATCACAAGCTCGGCGGGGATTTCTCCAGCATCCTGAACATGATTCTCAGGGAAACGAAGTCGTTCACCTACGGCGCGCGGTCGGGATTCTCGGGCAGCTCGTTCCCCGGCTCGTTCAAAGCGACGGTCGATGTGCAGACGAACGCGACATTCGAAACCGCTCAAATCCTGAGGGACGAAATCACAAAATACCGGGAGGGGATCTCCGCAGACAATCTCGGTTTCGTGAAGAGCGCTTTCCTCAAGAGCATGGCGGGACGGTTCGAGACGCTCGGGCAGCTGAGCGGCATGCTGACGCCCATCGTCATGAACGGTTTGCCGTTCGACTACGTCAAGCAGCGTGAGGCGTTTGTGAAAAAGCTGTCGCTCGCTGGCCACAAGGCACTTTCGCAAAAGTACCTTCATCCGGAAAAGCTCGTCTTCGTGGTTGCCGGCGACAAGGAGACGCAGTTCGACAAGCTGAAGGAACTGGGTCTCGGCGATCCGATCCTGGTGGACAAGGACGCTCAGCCGGCAGGGAAGTAGTCCTTCCTTCATCCTGCAAGCCTCAACGATTCACGCAACGCCCCCGGACCCCGGGGGCGTTGCTGCTTCATGCAGCATCGGTGATCCTTTCTCTGCGCTTCCCCCCAGCAACCCACTCAACTTCGTTATTCGAAATTCGGAGTTCTTCAATCGATATTCTCCTGGACAAGCGTTCGAGCGCAGAGAATATCGAACACCGAACGTCGAATTCAGATCGAAGAAGGTGTGATACTCATCCCATCCCCCAGGAAAGCCCCCGCTGTCACTGAATTCTGATCGAAGAAGGTGTGGTACTCATCCCTTCTCCCGCTCATGCCCGCGCTGCCACTTTACTCAGGGAAAGCACTCGGCACGCTCTTCGGGGGTTTCATCCCTGAAAACCGGATGTCCATCCCAAAATACTTTCCTCCCGCCCATCAATGGCGTATCATCCTGCAGTTGGTGAGCATTACGCGTGGTGTTTTCATGAGCACCGTGCACAGACCGTGAGGATCTCAGTAGAGCAGGTGCAGGACGGACGTCTGTGACTACTGCCGGGCAGTGAGCGGTGCTGAATTGTTTTCACGACATCTATTCGAACAATCAACCAAGGAGGCTCCATGAGACCATCATTACAACGTTTCACCGTTGGCGCAGGCCTGGTGCTGATCGCACTCGCGATGTTTTTTCCGGCAGCGCTGGCACAGCAGCTCAGCGGGACCGTCAAGGGGAAAGCGACCGATGCAGCGACAAAAGAAGCGCTTGTCGGCGCCAATGTGCTCGTTCTCGGGACAACCCGGGGCACCGCGACCGACGTCGACGGCAAGTTCACATTGACGCTCCCCCCGGGGGATTACACACTCGAAGTGAGAAGCATCGGTTACACCAAGAAGTCACAGACTTTTACGCTCGGGGCCGGCCAGAATCTCGATCTCACCTATGAACTCCAGCAGGATGTCCTGAAAATGGATGAGGTCGTGGTGACAGGGACGGGCGGGTTGGCTCCGTCAAAGGCGAGACTCGGCAATTCGATCGGCACGATCAGTACGGAGAGCCTGAAAAAGGCATCGATCACGAATATCCAGCAGGTGCTGGACGGCAAAACAACGGGTGTGCAGATCCTCAACAGCAGCGGCATGGCGGGCGTAAACTCGATCATCCAGCTGCGGGGAGTCGGCTCGATTACCGGCAACAACTCGCCGCTGATCATGGTTGACGGCGTGCGGATGACGCAGCTGAACACGTGGTCGAATGACGGCAACAACTCGAGCGGCGGGACGTACGACGGCCGCGGCGGGCAGGTGGTCGGTACCCTGAACATGATCAATCCGGGGGACATCGACCGCGTCGAGATCCTGAAAGGCGCTTCGGCGGCAACGCTGTATGGCTCGGACGCTGCGAACGGCGTGATCCAGATCTTCACGAAATCAGGTGCCGGCCTCGCGCCGGGAGTCACGAAATTCCAGTACTCCACTGAATACAAGATCGCCGACTGGTCGATTTACAACAGCCAGTTCTCCACCGCCGCGAAAGAAGTCGTCGCATCGAACCCCGGCGTCACGAACAACAATCAGTTCAGCATCATGGGTGCGGGAGCGCAGTACCGGTTCTACACGGCGGCGTCCGTGAGCGATGCGCAAACCGGCGTGATGTACAACAGGAACATGAACCGCGACTTCAAAGCTAATTTCACGTACTTCATCGATGACGCCAATCAGTTAAAAGTCGGGGCGGGATATGTGAGCGATGACGTGCAGCGGCCCGACGCCGACAACTCGACCTGGTCGCCCTGGTATCATGCACTCTACAAGCACGATTCCATCGCGGCGAACCGGGAGTGGAGAAATCCCAATGACGGTCGCACCTACCGCGACGTCAACATCTTCTCCCAGTACAAGATCAACTACGCGAACAAGCGGTACAGCGGCAATGTTGAGTACGCTCTGAAGCTTCCGTACAGGCACAATCTCGAGGTCCGCATCGGATACGAGAATCTCTCGGCCCAGCAGGTCGTCGCGCGCAATGCGGGATTCGTCCTCTCGCCTGCAGGTTTCCGCCTGTTCGACAATCGCGCCATATCAGCGTTCAACGGTCAAGTCATCCTCAGCGGCAGCTATCAGCTGATGGACCAGGTTTCCGCCGATGTCTCCTACGGAGCCGATTACTACAAGACCGCCAACGACTTCCTCTCCAACAGCAGCGGCACTTTCACGGCCGGTGCCGACCAGAAACAGGAGGATGGCGATCCCACGAGTTTCGCACCCGTTGAGGCGCACACGTCGTTTTCTTCAGGTTCCATGTTCGTTCAATCTCAGTTTGATGTCTACAAGTCCCTCTTCCTGACGCTTGGCGGAAGAATCGACAAGTCGAGCGCGTTCGGCTCTGATGCGAGTCCGCAGTTCTATCCGAAAGCGAGTGCGTCGTATCTCCTGCCCGTCCAGAGTCTCAATCCTTATGTGTCTCTCGCAAAAGTGCGGGGCAGTTTCGGAAAAGCGGGCCGGCAGCCTGATGTGGGCGCGGCTCTCATTGCTCTGCGCAAGGAAGCACTCAATGCGGCAAACCAATCGTTCGTGTTCCTGCGTCCCGGAAATCCTCAGTTGAAACCGGCCGTCACATCCGAATACGAGGTAGGCGGTGATCTGGCATTTCTCGACAACCGCCTCGGCGTGGAAGTGACCTACTACCGGCAGCATACGACCGATGATCTGTTTGCAGTCGAGACGAAACCGTCCGATGGATACGGCAACCGGATCCAGATGCTCAACGTCGGTGAGGTGGAAAGCAAAGGATTCGAGATTTCCGTGTTCGGAACTCCGATCATGACAGACCAGGTCCGGATGGATTCCCGTCTCAATGTCACGACCGTTGACAACAAGGTTCTCGATGACGGCGGCTTTCCGTTCAATAAGACTCCGTTCGGCGCGCTGGTGATCCTGCGCGTCGAGAAGGGGCACTCGGTTCCGGAGTTCTATTACGGCAACCAGGTGTTCGATCAATACGGAAACCTGACGATCGGGCCGTCTGAATTCCGGGGACAAGTCATCCCCACGCTTACCGGGAACTTCACAACATCATTGACGCTGTTCCGCGATTTGTCGTTTTCCTTCAACTTCGTCGGAGCGACGGGTCACAAGATCCTGAATCTCACGAAGGAAGCTCTGCGACTTGCCGGGCGGTTTGACGGCGAATTCACGCCGGAGATCCGGGCAGCATTCCTTACGGCGAACGCCAAGGCGAACACCCAGCGTACGCCTGACGAAATTCAGGCAATCAAAACATACTGGACGCTCGCCAACAGGTACAGCGATGAGTTCCTCGAGGATGGATCCTACATCAAGCTGCGGGAAGTATCGGTGTCGTACTCGCTTCCACAATCATGGGTTTCGTCGGTAGGATTGAAGAATGTCGATCTGATGTTCTCAGCCTACAATGTTTTCATGATCACGAAGTATGAGGGATTCGATCCCGAAGTGTCGGTCGGCGGAGCCAGCGTTCTGCACCGCGGATCGGACTCGCAGTCGATTCCGAGCCCGCGGTTCTTCGCCCTGAAAACATCCATCAACTTCTAAATGACAGGAGTGACTATCATGCTGAATAAGAATCATGTGTCTGCGCTGGTCGGTTGCCTCCTTGTCGTTGCCCTGGTAGTGGCTTCGTGTGACAACGCATTTGAGGCAAAAGAATCAACCATTATCTCTCCGGACAATGTCGTGCAAAGCGGGTACCCCGGAGCAACGGTCATGCTGCTCGGTCCGTGGGCGAGGCTGGTGAACGCCATGGACGACGTGAGCTACATGCCCGAAGTCGCCACCGACAATGTCGATGAAACGGATTCCTTCCAGTCGTCGGCCGACTTCGACCGGGGTGTCTGGCATTCCGGCCTTCTGGAGCTCAACTACATCTACGCGGGCCTGCACGATGCGCGAAAGGAAGCGGATCTCTTCCTCACCAAGTACCTCGATGAATTCAATCTGAACAGTCAGTATCCGACCACAAGCGGGACGCCTCCGGTGGCGACGCGGGCCAATACGTTCCGCGCTTACGCGACGTTGATACGCGGATGGTCTACTCTGTATCTCGGACTCCTCTTCGATCAGGTGAACTTCGACCAGGGAGAGAAGGTGAGTCCTCAGGTTGCCATCGACCGTGCCATTGTTGACCTGATCGCCGTGGACGCCATGTACAATCTGACCTCCAATGCGCCTGAAGCGAGATGGAACGGATTGAACATCCGCAAGGCGGCGAACACACTGCTGGCGAAGGCGTACCTGCAGTCAGGCAGGTATCAAGAGGCGCTCGCTGCGAGCGCAAAGGGATTGCAGAAGACAGATTCGCAGGCCGATCGCACTGTGCTGGCGCCGTACGAACAGGCAGTCGGCAGCGGGTCCGGTACGGGGGCCAATGCGCTCTACACCGCCGCTGTGGCCAATGCCACGGTGACCAACAAGCGGTACTCGATGAACAAGTTCTTCATCGCCGAGGATCCGAAGGACAATCGTGTCGATCTCGATTCGGTGACGACGTCCGGGCAGCGATTTGTGCAATTTGGCGGCAACGATAGGAACATCAACGAAGGATACGTGCTTGGTTTCAACGCCCCACGGGTGCTCCGCAAGCTGGCATCAACGACGCTCGCAGGATCTTTCATCAGAGTCCTTTCATGGCAGGACAACGCCCTGATGTCGGCCGAAGCGAAAATCCGTACCGGCAATATTGCCGGCGCCATCGCCGACATCAACCTGATCAGGGTGGACGCGAAAACGGATGCGGGGCAGGCGGTTCCGCTCGCTGCCGCAGCGGACCAGCAGTCGGCCCTGGCTGCACTCGAATACGAGATCCGGATGGAGTTCTGCGGCGAAGTGGCGCACTACTTCATCGCCCTCCATCGATGGGATCGGAACCACAGTGTGAATGCGGCAAGAAAGTACGTGCTTGTTCTTCCGCAAGCTGAGTAGGCATGTCCTGGACGAAAGAGACGTCTCTGAGAAGCTCCGGCCGCGATCTCCCCGGGCCGGAGCCTCCGGGACCTCGAAGAAGGAGAGAAGCTATGGAGAGCGTGAGGCGAAACACCAAATCGATTGCTCTTGGATTATTGATGCTCCTCGTCGTGCAAACGACCGGCTGCAACACTTTTGTACCCCTGTCAGAGAATCTGCCGGCCGGCAGGGACGCGAAGATCGATGCGCGTTTGCGGGTTCACACGAGAGATGAGGCCACATACGTGTTCCCTGCGAACGAGTACATCGTGCGTTACAACGCCGATTCGACGATCGCGCGTGTCCGCGGATGGGGGGACAAATACACCTCGTTCGGACTCGTGGATCGGGGCGAGTTTGAGTTGACCAGCCTGCAGATTAGGGACGTGCAAATCGAGAGACTCAGCTCCGGCCGCGTTGCCCTGATTGCAGGCGCCGTCGTCGGCTTGTCCGTCCTGACGTTTCTGGGCGTCAAAGCGGTTGGCGGCGACGCGGGATCGGGCGGTGGAAGGGTTGAAGGTCCTGCGGCGGGGGACTGACGATCCACCTTTGCCAGAAGGAGCCCTTCATCACGGGTCAATCTCAGATGAAGGACTCCTTCTTCGTGTTGACCCCGCTCTTCATTGCTTTTTGCTTTGCCAATCGCTATGTTAGCCGAAACTCGTGCTGTGTGATAGAAGGGGAGACCTCTCCAAACATATACTCACCCACGACGATGGCCACTTCCAGCGTTTCCCGACGCAGATTCATCCGCGATATGAGCCTTGGGGCCGCATCCCTGGCTCTTCTGCCCCCGTTCACGCTGAACAAAACGAGGGCTCCCCGGCCGAACATACTCTATATAATGTCGGATGATCACGCCTACCAGGCGATCTCATGTTATGGAACCGGGTTGAACAAAACACCGAACATTGATCGACTTGCTCAGGAGGGTGTCCGCTTTTCAAGGAGTTTCTGCACGAATTCGGTTTGCGCGCCGTGCAGGGCTGTGCTTCTGACCGGCAAATACAGCCACCTGAACGGTGTGCTCGACAACGTCCTGGCATTCGACGGGGCGCAGGAAACGTTTCCGAAACTCCTGCAGCGGTCGGGATATTTCACGGCGCTCTTTGGCAAGTGGCATTTGAAAAGCGATCCGACCGGTTTCGATTACTGGAACATACTGCCCGGGCAGGGAGTTTACTACAATCCCGATTTCATCGATATGGGAAAGAGAATCCGGCGTCCGGGATATGTCACGGACCTCATCACCGATGATTGCATCAACTGGATTCGCCAGCAAAAATCGGGCAAGCCGTTTTGCGCCCTCCTCCATCACAAGGCGCCGCACCGGAACTGGATGCCGGATCTCAAGCACCTCTCGATGTTTGAAGGAGAGGACCTCCCCGTGCCGGGGACATTCGACGATGACTATGCGACCCGCAGCGATGCCGCACGGCGACAGGAGATGCGAATCGCCGATCATCTCACCCTTTCTACAGATCTGAAATTCGAGCCTGATACGACGAGCGGAATGGTGTCGCCGGCCGACAGGGCCAACTTGCGGGACTGGGGCATGATGTTCAGACGCCTCGATGAAGATCAGAAGAAAGCCTGGCAGGCCGCGTACGGACCCCGCAACGAGGAGTTCAAGAAAGCCGGACTCAAAGGCGAGGCTCTCGCGCGATGGAAATACGAACGCTACATCAAGGATTACCTCCGCTGCATCGCATCGATCGACGAAAACGTCGGACGCGTGCTCGACTATCTCGATCAAAGCGGGCTGGCCGAAAACACTATTGTGGTCTACACATCCGATCAGGGATTCTATCTCGGAGAGCACGGCTGGTTCGACAAGCGTTTCATGTACGAAGAATCGCTTCGTATGCCTCTCCTGATCCGATACCCGGCTGAGGTCAGGCCCCGCGTTTCAAACGACATGGTGCTGAACCTGGACTTCGCTCCGACGTTTCTCGATTACGCCGGCGCTTCAATCCCTGAAGAGATGCAGGGTGATTCGATGCGCGGCGTGTTGGGGGGAAAGACGCCCGAGAACTGGCGCAAGTCGATTTACTATCACTACTACGAATATCCAGGCTGGCACATGGTGAAGCGGCATTACGGAGTCAGGACGGATCGCTTCAAGTTGATGCACTTCTACTACGACATCGATGCCTGGGAGATGTACGATCTTCAGAATGATCCGCATGAGCTGAACAACATCTATGCGGATCCGCGGTACGCGGGCACCGTCGCCGAGCTGAAGACCGAACTGGAACGCCTGCGGCGAAAGTACAAGGACACGGACGAGAAGAAATTTCTTCCGAAAGAAGGGGAGGTGCGGGACCGCGATTGAAATATCGGTCACGGTTCTGGCCGGGAGGTGCTGCTATCCTACAGCGATGATCTGACAGAGGATCATGATTTCGGAGTCATTAGCGGAAACAAGCGAAACCCACAGGTTCTGCTTTTCCGCACGAGAATTCCCCACCACGCCCATGAAGTGCCCGTCGAACCGCTCCCGAGTCACATGTCCCGATGGGACGATCCCCCATACGACGGCAGAAAAAGCTGTTTTCCGCACGATAATCCCCGCTTAGCGTATCAGAATCATCCGCTTCGTTACCGAGTGGCCGCCGGTCCAAAGGCGATAAAAATATATGCCGCTTGGCGACGATGATCCATCCCAACGTACGGTGTGAGAGCCCGCAGGCTGGAGATCGTTTACAAGCGTCGCAACCTCCCTCCCGAGAGCATCAAACACGTCCAGCCTTACATGGCTGACCGCTGACCCCTCGACTCCCAGCCCGCTAGCGGTCTGACGGGCGCTCGGGGCAGGCAGCTGATAGCTGATGGCAGTTGATGGATTTCCGCCATAGGCGCCGTGCCTGCCGGCAGGCAGGGATCCGCCTCCGGCGGAAAACGGATTTGGATAATTCTGTTCGAGTGTGAACTTCAGCCCTGCGTGCGATCCAATTTCTGGAATTGAAGTCACA
>Ga0154319_1109_pt5 | contig 20856 bp, 22 predicted proteins | sample RifGroA2_FD_117659 | JGI IMG/M metagenome (GOLD analysis project Ga0154319, IMG submission 117659) | Ignavibacteria bacterium GWA2_54_16 | reverse complement strand
CGATTGGTTGCGGTCGAATTTTGTCACCGCCTCGCGATAGCTGGTTTGCTGTAATTCAATTTCTTTTTCTGCCTTCGAGATAGATCCGCGGAGATCGTTCAGCATCACGTTGATGTTGCCGGAGATGCCGAGATCAAGACGTTCATCCGTCCCTCCGAATCCTGCCTCACGCGTGTCCTTGTCGAGCTTGGGGAGATCGACAAGAAGTCGAAGCTCGTTCCCCTGATCGCTCAGGGAAGAAAGCCGACCCTGGATGGCCTGGAGCCGTCCGGAAAACTGCCGAATCTGATCGCGCAGAACTGCATTCTCCGCAGCCAGCACTTTGCCGCGCTGAAGGCCGAGGCCGAGCACATCATCGTAGATCTGATTGGTCTCAAAGACGATCGCGAGAACGACCATCCCGAGCACCATCGAGAGCGCGGCAAACCGGGTCTTGAACCAGCGCGCCTCAACGAAGCTGAGGGTCTTGGACGAAAAATAGTAGAGTTTGAATCTACTCATCGTTTGTCGTTTCTTGCTAAATGAGAAATGTGCCGAAAAACGTGTTTCCTGACCGATGCGGAAGAAATCCTTAAAAAAGTTGACCGAAGTTAGAGAATATTTGAGGCTTTGTCAAGCCGTTTTGTCCCAATTACTCGAAATCGTGCTCGAAATAGTCGATCGCTCGTTTGCTTTTCGATTTCTCGGCGATGGCGGCATCAAGACGTTTTGAGAACTCCCTCGCGGCATCATACCCGTAATGCCGTAGCAGGTAATCAAGTGCAATGACCTCAACAATCACGGTAATGTTCTTGCCGGGGAATATTGGGAGCTTCACGTGGGGAATCTCAACTCCAAGAATGGAGATGTTCTCGTGATCCAGACCCGTGCGCGTGTACTCCACGTCACCGCTCCACTCCTGCAATTCAACGACAATCTCAGCGCGTTTCTGGAATCGAATCGACCGGATGCCGAATATCGAGCGCACGTCGATGAGTCCGAGCCCGCGGATTTCCATGAAATGTTTCACGACATCCGTGCCCGCGCCGATGAGAATTCCCTCTCCTTTTCGCGTGACCATGATGACATCGTCAGCCACGAGGCGGTGCCCTCGTTCAATGAGATCGAGCGCCACTTCACTCTTGCCGATACCGGACCGTCCCACGAGCAGCACACCTATCCCGTACACGTCGATGAACGACCCGTGTATGACTGTCTGCGGAGAGAACTGATCGTCGAGAAAATCGCTGACAAAATACACGAGTTTCGTCGTCTCAAGCGGTGTTTTGAAAACCGAGACGCCGTGCCTCGTTGCGATGGCGATGAGTTCGTCATCGAGAGTGTTTTCGCCCGAGATGACGACGCAAGGTATGTCGAATTTGAAAAGCGTTTCGAATGACTTGACGCGCTCCACGAGGCTCAGGTGTTTCAGGTAGCGGACTTCGGTGTTGCCGACAATCTGTACCCGGTCGAACGTGAACAACTCGACGTAGCCAGCGAGAGCCAGTCCCGGCCTGTGGATGCTCTTGTCCCGGATAACCTTCTCAAAACCCACCTCACCATTTACCGCCACCATTTTCAGACGGTTCTTGTTTCGCTCGAAGAAGAATCCGACGGTGATGCTCTCCCGCCGGGTCTCTTTCAGATTAGCAAGTGACATGAACGACTCCTCTGTGGCCGCTAGATTTTCGACCGAACCTCTCGGACCTGTTTCCGGTCCTTGGCGTGCAATTTGTCCTTGTACTTTTTGAGACGTGCCAGCACCTTGTCCACCGCACCGTCAATAGACTTGTGAAACTCTTCGCTTTCGTGAATCGCCGCGATTTTGTTCTTATAGACGCTCAGGATGATCTCGGCCCTCTTGACGCTGTTCGAGGCCTTTTCAAAACTCAGCTTCACTTCACACTTGATAATACCATCGTAGTAACGTTCGAGTTTCTCAACTGCGTCTTTCGCGTAGTCAATCAGCGTCGAATGTGCTTTGAAATGCCTGGACGTAACCGTCGTGTTCATAGAGAGCTCCTTATTTATCCGCATGGTTTAACCCTCTCCCTTCCCCTCCCTTACGCCTTCGGATGAGACTGTCGATACACCTTTTTCAGTTGCTCCGTTGACACATGCGTGTAGACCTGGGTCGTGGAAAGACTCTCGTGACCCAACAGCTCTTTCACAGCCCGGAGATCCGCCCCCCGATTCAGCAGGTGCGTGGCAAACGTATGGCGAATCACGTGCGGCGATTTCTTTTCAAGTTCCGACACCCGACTGATTGCCTTCTTCACCATCCGGCTGACGGCCTCGGGATACGTACGCACTCCCTTGGCCGTAATAAACAGAGCAGACTCGTCGGATGCAAGCCCCCTTTGAGTCAACAATCGCAAGCGATCACGAAGGTAGGAATTCATCGCCCGGAGCGCACGCCGTCCGACCGGGAGGATACGCTGCTTCGATCCTTTTCCTGTCACTTTCACGATCCCCTGGGCCACATCGAGATCGCCGACATCGAGATTCACCAGTTCACTCAGCCGCATGCCGGTAGAATAGAAGAGTTCGAGGATTGCTGCCTGCTGCCTCCCTTCCGGTGTGTCAGTATCGAGGCTGTCGAACATCCTTGTGATGGTCGTTTCATCCAGAAACGACGGCAGACGCTTCTCCAGCTTCGGTGAGATGAGTGTCAGCGTGGGGTTCTTCACGGTGATGCCGTGACGCTTCGCGTAGCGGAAAAATGAACGAAGGCATGCTGTTTTTCGCGCAACGCTTTTGCGAGAAACTCCGGCATCAAGCAAGCTGCTCAGGAATGAGCGCAGGTCGTCTTTTGAAACACCGTCGAAGGAATCGATACGGCGGGAGACAAGGAAGGTCGCGAATTGGTGAAGATCGACCTCGTACGAGCGGATGGTGTTTGGAGAATAGCGACGTTCGACTTCAAGGTATTCCAGGAACTTACGAACGCTGGTGTGCATACCGACAAGAACCTCACACAATCATGATCATCAACAGCGGACTTAGGCACCGACAGCCATTTGTTCCCTCACGAATTCCTCGCCGCATTCAGGACACTTGAGGTATTCCCCTTTCGCTTGTGAGTATTTTGCTACGAGATAGGTCGAGCCGCAATTCGAGCACGGCTGGTTGACCGGTTTATCCCACGATGCAAAGTCGCATTCGGGATATCGATTGCAGCCGTAGAACGTTCGCTTTCCTTTTTTCGTCTTCCGCTCGACTAGGTCTCCCTGCTTGCACTTGGGACAGGGGATGCCCATGCTGATCGGCTTTGTGTTCTTGCACGTCGGATAGTTTGAACAGCCAAGGAAGGTTCCAAACCGGCCCGACTTGACAACCATGTCGCCGCCGCAAAGGTCGCACTTCATCCCCGCGAGGTGCTGATGCTTCTCCTGATCCTCTGCAAGCGGCTTGCTGTTCTTGCACGCCGGATACCCCGCACAGGCCATGAACCTGCCATTGCGGCCCCATTTGATGATCATCTTGCGGCCGCAGATTTCGCAGACCTCGCTCGTTTCTTCCTGAAGTGATTTCTTGATCTTCTGTGCGTTCTTATCTACTTTTTCGAGCGCCCTGATGAACGGGTCATAGAAATCCTTCATGACCTTAACGTAGAGCTGTTTACCGGAAGCGATGGTGTCGAGTTCCTCCTCCATCCGCGCAGTGAATCTCACGTTGAAGACATCGGGGAAGTACTGAACCAGAAGCTTGTTCACTTGCATCCCAAGCTGTGTCGCAAAGAGCTTCCGTTCATTCTGCTCCACGTATTTTCGGTCGATCACCGTGCTCACGATCATTGCATACGTGCTCGGACGGCCGATGCCGAGAGATTCAAGTTCTTTTACAAGGCTGCTTTCCGTGTACCGGGCTGGGGGTTTTGTGAAATGCTGGCGAGGGATCAGATCCTTCAGCGATGCCTGCTGACCCTTTGCCAGGCTCTCCGGAAGTTTCGAGACTGGGTCGCTGTCGTCCTTCTCCCCGCCGTTTTCATCCGCCACATCGTCGTACACCTGAAGAAATCCTCTGAACAGCGGCCGTTGATCGGTCGCGCGGAAGAGATACTCCCCGCCCGCAACATCGACGGACATTTGCTCGAATTCTGCAGGCGACATCTGGCACGCGATGAATCGGTTCCAGATCAGCTCATAGAGCAGGTAAAGATCCTTGTCGAGATGCTTTTTTGCGTCCTTGGGCGTCAGCTTGATCGACGTCGGCCGGATGGCTTCGTGAGCATCTTGTGATGCCTTGCCCTTCTTGAACAGCCGCGGTTCCTTCGGCAGATACTCTTTGCCGTAGTTATCGAAGATGTACTCACGCACCTGAGCCACCGCGTCGGCGCTCAGTCGGGTTGAATCCGTACGCATATACGTGATGAGGCCGGTCGGACCTTCATCGCCGACATCAACGCCTTCATAGAGTTTCTGCGCCAGCATCATCGTCCGTTTCGCCGAGAAACGAAGCCTGCGCGCAGCTTCCTGCTGCAGCGTGCTGGTAATAAAAGGAGCAGGGGGATTTCTCTTGACCGGCTTCCGTTCAACTACCCCGATCTCGAATTGTTGTTTACGGATTTCCTCGAGATACCCCCGCATCGTTGTTTCGTCAGGGATTTTCGGATCGGACGCGGCAACTTTGAACAGCTTCGCGAGGAACGGCTCGCTCCGGTCGGTCTGGAACTCTCCGGTAATCGACCAGTACTCCTCCGCCACGAAGGCACCGATGGCAGTTTCTCGCTCGCAAATCAAGCGCAATGCCACCGATTGCACTCTTCCGGCGGACAATCCGTAGTACACCGTCTTCCACACGAAGGGGGTTACCTTGTACCCCACAATGCGATCCATCGCTCGCCGGGCTTGCTGCGAGAGGACCATGTGCGTATCGACCTTCTTCGGATGGCGCATCCCTTCCTTCACGCCTTCCGCTGTGATCTCATGAAACAGGACGCGTTTGATGTTCTTGTTGACACCTTTGATTTCATCGGCAAGATGCGCCGCGATCGCCTCCCCCTCACGATCGGGATCGGTTGCAAGGAAGACTGCCTTCGCCTTGCCAGCACGCTCACGGAGCCGCTGGATGACTTCGTCCTTCCCGGCGATATTTTCGTAGACCACCGCAAACTCGTTTTCGACATCCACGCCGAGCTTGCTCTTGGGAAGGTTTTTGATATGCCCGACCGAGGCCTCGACGATGTACTCTTTGCCGAGGTATTTGTTGATGGTCTTTGCTTTGGAAGGTGACTCTACAATGATGAGTGATTTTTCCATTAATCCCACTAGTGAATCGTATCGTCGCTGTTCAACGAGATGCGGCCATTCATTCCCGTCTGATTATCTGTATCAAGGAGCATGCCGGCCACAAAACTCTTCATCTCCGGCACACCGGCACTTGAAAATCCGGCGGCCATAATTCGCTCAATGATCGTTTCAATGTCTGCGTTCGAAAGAAGTCCGAGCTGGCGGCACTGCAGAAGGTACCCGAATCCCTCCGTCGTGATCACCATTTTCTCGGCTTCGTGGAGCACCCGATGGGAGCGCCCCGAATCCTGCTCCTTGACCAGAAGTTCCTGGCCGAACGACATCCGCTCAAACAGCCATGAAAAGGCTGTGGAAATTTCAGTCTGCGTATAACCGTTTTCGGTCAAGAGCGTGACGTCAACGTCATTGAGCTGTTTGTTCGATTTCAGCTCGCTGACGAGAAACAGGATGATTTCGACAATCCGTTCCTGCATTCAGATCTACCTTCTCGTGACTGACAATCGGGCGAGGATTTCATCCTCACGGCGCGTCATCACCGCCTTTGTCCGCGGTGTGGAGTCCTTGTAACCGAGCAGGTGCAGCGCCCCGTGAATCAGAAGACGCCGCGTTTCCTCGGCAAATGTGACTCCGTAGGTCTTGGCCTGGCTCCTGGCCCGGTCCAGATTAATATAGAGCTCGCCTTCGAGCGGGGAACTACCATCCTCCCCGAGCGGAAACGAGATGACATCGGTCGTATAGTCGTGTTGAAGAAATTTCTTGTTCACGCGCCGGATATACCGGTTTCCCACGAAGACAACCGATAGTTCAAAACGCCGGACAGCCTCCAGCTTCAGAACGCACTCAAGTGCTCGGAAAGTTTCCTTTTTAGGAAACCGAAGAGACGGGTGACTGTTTGTGACGAAAATCATCCAGTCTAGTTTCTTTGTCTCCGTGGAGTCTTTGCCTGCTTCGGCCCCTGGGTTTTTGAGGCCGGTCCCGGAGACCCTGCTTTCGGGAGGATATTCTCGGTCAGCGACAATGCAATCCCGGAAAGCATCACTTCCGGGCCGAGCGTCGTGAAATCGCCGGAGAGAATCCCACGGTCCACGTTCGCGTACAGAGAACACCCGCCTTCCCGTTCAACCGTGAGGCCCGACAGCTTCCCGTCTGACTCAGCGACAAACGTAATCTCCCCCAGGAGCTTGCTGACGACATACCCTGTGCAAAAATGAAGCTGAAGATGCGCCGTCGGTGTATAGACAGAGATGAGATTGCCTTTGCGTTGGCCGATATTGATGGAGGGATAAATTTCGAGGGAGAGTTTCCGGCTCAGGCTCTTGTTCTCAAGCTCGAACCGGTGGTTGCTTCCCCTGTGCTTCACCGTGACACCGAGGATCTGACCGATCTTCTTGATGTCCGATTCCTTGAATTCAAATTCTGTCAATGAGCGTCCTGGCATTTGAACCTACCAAATAAAAGCCCCGGAGGGTCTCTGTTCTGCAACCGCCAGCCATTGAGACACGGGGCTTTGACATGTCGAGATTACCAATTGTGTTCAACTCATCCACTAATCACCGCTCGTCGAGCCGCGCCGCGAACGATTGTACCGTCGAGAGCGCCGCTGCAGCGTCTTCAACCTGACCTGAATATAACCAAGCCAGGAGAGATTGTCAAGTTAGACCTTCAGAACCATCCCCTCAACCGCCGCTTCGCACTCAAACCGGTATCTTCGCGTTTTGATTTCCTTCTTACACTTCTGGAGCATGTCGTCGACTTTGTCGTCGTCATGCGTCGGATCATGGTGGAACAGAATCAGCCGCTTCACTTCCGCCTCCGCAGCGATACGCAAGGTGAAGAGATAGTGTGAGTGCCCCCATCCGACACGGTCGATGTACTCTTCAGGAGTGTACGTAGCGTCGTGCACGAGGACATCAGCGTCGCGGCAGAACTCGAAGATGCGGCGATTCGGATCGCCGGTCGTGGAATCAAATCTCTGCCTCACCTCAGGTTCGAAGTTGGCAAAGAATGCCCCTGCTCCCCGATCGTACGGTTCGTTGTCGCTGATGTAGACAAACGACTTCCCCTTGTATTCCAGACGATAGCCCAGCGTGAATCCGGGGTGATTGACATAGATCGTCTTCACGGTACAGCCCGGCAACTGAATCACACCCTCCTCCTTGAGGGGCTTGAAATGAATTTTCGCTTTCAGCTCGTTGAGCTGGACCGGGAAATAGATGCGATTCATTTGTTCCGCAATCACTTCGCTCAACGATTTCTCCGGCCGTTCGGTGGCAAAAATCGTCAGTTCATTCCCAGAGATAAAAGCCGGCTTGAAAAACGGGAAACCCTGGATATGATCCCAATGGGGATGCGTAATGAGCAAATGGGCCTTTACGGAAGCACCCTTGTTGATCAGGTCATCACCGAAATTGCGGATACCTGACCCGGCATCAAATATGATCAGTTCGTCGTCGTCCAGACGGATCTCGAGGCATGGCGTATTGCCGCCGTACCGAACTGTCTGTCTTCCCGGTGTCGGGATTGAACCGCGAACTCCCCAAAACTTAACCTTCATAACAATTTTCCGTAAGAATCATTATTCACGATACGACTTGACGTAGTTGATGTAGTTTTGTGCAGACTGTACAATCTGCCGGCGCTCTTCGTCCGTCAGCTTTCTCTTGATCTTTGCCGGGATACCAGCGACAAGCACTCCTTCGGGGACCTCAAATCCCTCCAGCACAAGTGCCCCCGCCGCTACGAGGGAATAGGATCCCACGGTTGCGTTGTCAAGGACTTTCGCTCCCATGCCGATGAGGCAATGATCCTTGATGGTGGCAGCATGGAGAATTGCACCGTGTCCCACGGTAACGCCGGATCCGACGACCAGAGGATAAGTCTCGTGTGTGACGTGAAGAACGCAATTGTCCTGAACGTTTGTCTTTTCACCTATTCTAATGTAGTGAACATCTCCCCGGATGACTGTGTTGAACCACACACTGCTTTCGGCACCAATTTCCACGTCGCCGATGATCTGAGCTCCCTCAGCGATGAATACGGAGGGGTGAATCCGAGGCCTGATTCCTCTGTATGGCAGGATCATTTTGCCGGGGTCTCCACATACTTCGGGGGCTGCCAGCCGGGACGGTTCCATTTGGCCAACTGGATCTTGATGCTCCCGAGGATCACATTCATCCGGGCAACGATTGGAACCTGGTGCTCGTCATTGCTGAACCAACCCCTGAACCCACCGGTCAAGCCGAAGATGCCGACATAATCCGCCTTGCCGTCGAACGCGACCACATCAACGGGATAGTCGACTGCATCGATCTCCATGTCGGTCCGTTTGTTGGTGAAATTGATGTAGGTGCTCGCTTGCTTGTCTTCGATGAGCGTCGGAATTCGGTCCTGGCCCACGTAGTGGACATGCTCGCGGGCGTAGAAGAACAATGAAAGGCCATCCTGGCACTGCCCCGTGATCTTCACGGTATCCGTTGATTCGACCTTTCGCACCCCGTCATTGATCCGTTTTCCGCGCTCGAGATAGGCCCGGTTGTTATCGTAGTCGAATCGAAAACGCCTGAAATTGACCTCTTTCGACGTGCTGTCGTCGGAGAGCCAGTAGTACGAGTAAATGGAGCCGTCCATCTCACTGTAAAACCGGATGTGGAGATCGACGAGCCAGCTCAAACTCGGATTGGACTCAATGAGGGCGCGCGTCTTGTAGACTATTCGCCCATTGCGAGTTTCTCTGGAGAGGACCTGTGTCCGAATCGTGCCGATGGTGAAAAAGGAATAGCTGACCTTATACTCGAGTTCTTCGCCCACTTCGAGCATTCGGCTTTGAAATGCAGAATGAGGATCGGAAACAACACGCGCTGGCGGTCCGTTTGCGCCGCTCCAACCCATCAGCAGAAGGCCGGTAACAGTAATCGCAAAGATCAACAAGACTCTCCGCTTTAATCCGTTCTCTCGCTTCGTCATCTTCGAGGCTTAATGCAACTCCGCAATCTTCTCAGCTTCTGGAAAGAGACCCATAGCTTTCTGGTACTGAGCATCCACCTGAAGCATGGTGGGGTACCAACCGTCATTCCCCCAGAAGCTCCTCGCGAATGTCGCCTTCAGCCTCGTCTTGATGAACGTGAGATCTTTCTCAAACTCCTTCTGATCGATTTTCACTTCGCTTTTCTGAAGGAATGCATGGAAATCGGCAATCATTGGCTCCGTGACGAAGAACGATGTGCGGAAAAGTTTCCAGTTCTTTGCAAATTCAGTTCGAATCGAAAGGCCCTTCCCGTCGAGGTAGCCGCTCACGAATAAATCAAACAGCCCCCTTCGCAGGATGGTTTGAGTCTGTGAAGCAAGCACGGCGTTTTTCACAACGTAATCCGGCGTGATTCCGCCCCCGCCGTACACGACCCGGCCTGCGTGCGTATGGAACACCGGACGGCTCGAATCACTTTCTGCCTTGTGCTCTATGTTCTCCCCTTCTTTTTCCTGACGCTCAAATGCCTCTCGTTGATAGGCATCTTTCTCCTTCCCTTCGTAATCTCGCTGGATGAGCCTCCCCGTGGGCGTGTAGTACCGTGCAATGGTCAGCCGCAGTGCGGACCCGTCCGTCAGGCGCCACTGGCGCTGGACCAGTCCTTTTCCAAAACTGGTCTCACCCACGATCAGGCCGCGGTCCCAATCCTGAATTGCACCGGCGACGATCTCGCTGGCACTTGCCGAGTAGTTCCCTAACAGAATGATCAACGGGAGGTTCTCATAGGCCTCGCCGGTTTTCGCAAAATACGCCTCATCAAACTCAGGCCTGCGTGCCTTCGTGTAGACAATCTTGTGCGGATGGTCTTTCGGGCCTGCGTCGAGGAAAAGGTCGGCCATCTCAAAAGCTTGTTCCAGCAATCCACCCGGGTTGCCGCGCAGATCAAGAATCAATCTCTTCATTCCCTGATCTTTGAGCTGTTTCAGGGCTCGCTTCATTTCATCGTCCGTGGTTTCACTGAACTTGCTCACGTTCACGTACCCGACATTGTCAGACACCATCGTGGCAATCTCGACGCTGTTCAACGCGATTTCATCGCGCGTGATCTCAAAGTCGAGAAGCTCTTTGATACCCGGCCGGTAGATACCGACCTTCACCCTTGTTCCTTTTGGCCCTCTGAGCCGCTGACGAACCTGGTCGTCACTGTAGCCAACAGCGGAGGAATCATTGATACGGACGATTCGATCATTGGATTGCAGTCCGACTCTGGCCGACGGACCGCCTCCGATGATTTCGACAACGAAGATCGAGTCGTTGCGGATCGTAAACCGGATGCCGATCCCTTCGAATTTTCCGCGGAATTCTTCAGCTACCTGTTCGAACGCTTTTGCCGGTATGTAGACCGAGTGCGGGTCTAGTTTATCCAACAGCCCTTCCACGGCTGCCTCCGTCAATTTCTTGACGTCAACCTCCTTAATGTAATTGTTCTCCACTTTACTCAAGACTTCATTGAATTTCTTGCTCTGGTCGATGACCAAGTCGCCGGAAATCAAGTGCTTGATTTCCATCCCGGCGAAGACGCTGACAGCCATCAGAGCGACGACCGTCCAGAGTGTAATCCTGCTTTTCATACGATGACCCCTCTTCAATACCCGTCAGAGAACGCTAGAGAATATATACTCAAATTAAAAATGCTCCAAAATCGCCTCAAAAGCAACAATCGCTGGCCCGGCTGTGATTGTCTTCACATGCTGCTGCATCGCAGGAGGCGACTGCCTCGGAAGGATCGAATTTGTACTGCAAACGTGAAGTTCGGTTCAGGATGCGGGGAGGACCCGGGCTTTCGTGGGCCCGGGCATGGATCACGGCTGATAGGAGAACCGGATTGACCTCGTCTTCTACTTTTCCGGCTTCATTTGCGGGAAGAAGATGACATCCCGGATGGAATCTTTGTTCGTCAGAAGCATCGTCAGGCGGTCGATCCCGATTCCGAGCCCGGCGGTCGGGGGCATACCATACTCCAGAGCCCTCAAGTAGTCTTCGTCCAACACCTGCGCCTCTTCATCTCCCCTTGCCCGAAGACTCATCTGGTCCTCAAAGCGGGCTCGCTGGTCGAGCGGATCATTCAATTCGGAAAACGCGTTGCAGATTTCGTGGCCGTTCACAATCCCCTCGAAGCGCTCTACCAGACCGGCTTCTGTCCGATGCTTCTTCGCGAGCGGCGACATCTCAACGGGATAATCGGTGACAAAGGTCGGCTGAATCAGGTGCGGCTCTGCTTTCTCGCTGAATATCTCGTCGATGACCGCGCCCGTGCCGAACGACGGCTCGACCTCAACGTGGAGTTCCTTTGCGATCGCACGCAGTTCCTGCTCGTTCTTCCCTCGAAGGTCTTTTCCCGTGAATTCATGGATGACTTCGAACATCGAAATGCGTTTCCAGGGCGGTGTGAAGTTGATTTCATTGCCGCCAAGCGAAGCGAGCGGCGTGCCATTGACCGCGAGGGCCACATCGTAAACCATCTGCTCGGTCAGCTCCATCATCCAGCGATAGTCTTTGTATGCGACGTAGAGCTCGAGCATCGTGAATTCCGGATTATGGGTTTTATCCATCCCTTCGTTCCGGAAATCCTTGGAGATTTCATATACCCCGTCATAGCCTCCGACGATCAAGCGCTTCAGGTAAAGCTCGTCGGCGATCCTGAGATAGAGATCGACGTCAAGCGCGTTATGATGAGACTTGAACGGCCTCGCCGACGCTCCTCCGTAGATCGGTTGCAGCACGGGAGTCTCGACCTCGAGATACCCGCGCTCATCCAGGAACTTCCGTATGGTACTGACCATGCGCGCCCGCTTGACAAACACCTCGCGAACGTCCTGGTTTACGATCAGATCAACGTAACGCTGACGATAGCGCAACTCCTTATCGGAAAACGGATCGTAGATCACCTTGTTGCCTTGCTCGTCAACTTTTTCTTTCACCACGGGAAGGGGGCGAAGCGACTTCGCCAGCAGTGTCAACTCCCGGGCGTGGATGGAAACCTCACCCATCTTCGTGCGAAAAACGTATCCCTTCACGCCAATGATGTCCCCAATATCCATCTGTTTGAAGGCGTCATAGGCGGCGAGACCTTCTTTCTTCAAGTAAAGTTGGATCTTCCCCTTCGAATCCTGTATATGACAGAATGATGCTTTACCCATTCTTCGAATGGAGGTGATACGCCCGGAGACGGCAACGATTCGCTGAGGCTCGTCGTCCTTGAACGCCGAGACGACGTCGGTGGAAAAGTCCGTGCGGTCGAATTCATACGCATAAGGATTGATGCCGACACTTTTCAGGTTTTCAAGTTCTTCTCTCCTTCGGACCATGAGGACATTGAGATCTTCATGCTCTGGAGTCGATGGCGAAGGAGCGGGGTGCTTCTGATTGTGTTGTTCGGTCATGTGATTGTTCAGGATCTTGCCGATGAGGTTCAGTTCATCGCGCTGTGGTTAGGGAAGTCGCCGGCCTTGCGGAAATGGCGGAAGTTGCAGCCTATCGGGGGCGACACGGCCGTGCAGCGCGGAAAGTTCATAGACCCGCATGGCGTGCTCGGGTCCGACCTGGTCCCAGGAAAATCTCCAATCCCAGTTCCCCAGCGCCTTGCCGGGGAAATTCATCCGTCCTTCCGTCCCAAGGCCAAGCACGTCCTGAAACGGGAAGATGGCAAGGTCGGCCACAGACCCCGATGCAAGCCGCATCAACTCAAAAGTGATCTCGGAAGGCTGGCAGCCGCAGTACTTCGTTGCGAACACACGTTCATGCTCAGTCGCACTTTCAAACCAGCCTCGTGTCGTGTCATTGTCATGCGTGCCCGTGTAGACGACGCTATTCGGTAGATATCGATGCGGAAGGAATGGATTGTCGGGGCCGCCGCCAAAAGCAAACTGCAGGACTTTCATCCCCGGGAATTCGAATTGACGACGCAGCTCGGTAACTTCCGGTGTTATGACACCGAGGTCCTCGGCAATGATCGGCAGCGTCACGAGCTTTTTTTGCACAGCCTTGAAGAGCTTCTCCTTCGGTCCATCCACCCAGCGACCCCTGACTGCCGTTTTTTCGGATGCCGGGATTTCCCAGTACCCGATGAATCCGCGGAAGTGATCAATGCGTGTGATATCGACGAGCTCAAATGCGCGCTGAAACCGGTCGATCCACCATTGATAGCGCTCCTCTTCCATCTTCGACCATCGATAGAGAGGATTCCCCCAGCGCTGACCCGTTGCACTGAAATAATCGGGCGGAACGCCGGCGACCACCGTTGGACGACCGCGCTTGTCGAGGAAGAACAGTTCGGGGTGCGACCATACATCCGCGCTCTGGTGGGCTACGAAGATCGGTATGTCACCGATGATTTTGATACCCCTGCTGTTCGCGTAATTTTTTACTTCTGCCCACTGTCTGTAAAATTGCCACTGCGAGAATTTCCAGAAACGGATCTCTCCTGCCAGTTCCTTCTTCGCCTGCCCTATGGAGCGAGGCTTCCGCTGAGCGAGATCGGCGTCCCACTCGGTCCAGACGGCAGCGCCGAAATGCTGCTCGAGCGCCCTGAAGAGCGTGAAATCGTCCAGCCAGGAGGCGTGGTCGTGACAAAACTTTTCATAGTCGGTCCAGTCAGCCCTGTTCGGCATCGAGAAGAATTTCTCTGCTGCGTGCCTGAGCGCCAGCATGCGAAAGGGGATTACTTTCATGAAGTCGATCCGGCGAGGATCGAATCCGGCGTTCGGCTCGAGCACACTTGGCGCGAGCCATCCCTTTGCCATCAATCCTTCGAGTCCGATCAGGAGTGGATTGCCGGCGAATGCGGACAGTGCCATATAAGGAGAGTTGCCATAGCCTGTCGGCTCGAGCGGCAGAATCTGCCAGACTTTTTGGCCCGCCACTATCAACCATTCGATGAAATGCCTTGCGACATCGCCAAGATCTCCGCAGCCGTACGGGCCAGGAAGAGATGTTGGATGAAGGAGGATGCCGCTGTTTCGTTCAAATCGCATACTGTCAGACTTCTGCTTGTTGTCTCAAATGGTTTACTTCGGACCGTGTCAGGTTTCTCCATCGCCCGCGTGGCACCCCTTGAGTTGTCAGGCCCGCAAACGCGATACGCTCAAGTCCTTTCACGTCATAACCCAGAGCCTCGATCATCCTTCTCACTTCCCTGTTTTTCCCCTCCCGCAGCGAAAGGTAGATCTCCGTCCGCTTGGTGCCGGGAACGACGTCCGTCCGCTCCGGTTTCGAAATACCGTCTTCCAGTTTCACACCTCGACGGAGCTTATTCATGTCCTCATCGAGAATCCCCCGCTCAAGCCGCGCACGGTACACGCGTTCAATCTCGTGTTTTGGATGAGTCAACGCCTGTGCGAGATCGCCGTCATTCGTGAGCAAGAGCACTCCCGTCGTATTACGGTCCAGCCTCCCAATGGGATAGATTCTCTCCTTCACCTTCACATAGTCCATGACCGTCATACGGCCGCGCTCGTCGCTCAGCGTTGTGATGCAGTCCTTGGGCTTATTGAACAGGATATAGAACGTCTTCTGCTGGATCGAGACCGGTCTTCCTTGAACGGTCACCCGGGCGGCGAGAGGATCGACCTTCACTCCAAGTTCTTGAACAACTTTCCCATTCACTTTGACGACACCGGAAAGAATCAGTTCATCATTCTTGCGGCGAGAGCCGACGCCAGCGAGCGAGAGATACCTGTTTAGCCGAATAGCTTTTTGATGAACCCTTGAATCTTCTCTTTCCACGATGTCCACCGGGACTTGGATTTAAGATCTTGATGGTGATCTTGCTCAATCTCAGGCACCTGCCTGAGACCGGGAGCTTGGGGCTCCACTGCTGGTTCGTCCGGAGGCTGATCGATTGGCTGAAAAACCTCGGACATGTCAATCTCTCTGGAATCGATAGAGACTTCTGCCGGACTTTCGTCCGGCGGACTGGCTTCAAAATGTTCGGGCTTCGGCGACGGCAAAGCGTCCGGAAGTAGCACATCCCGAGGAGGTGAAATCTCCGCGTTGGACTCGTCAGGCACAGCAACAAAGGCAGAGGTTGCGGACGGTTCGACCTGGTTCCTGGCGTCTGACTCAGCAATTAGTTCTTCGCCTGGAGCTTCAGACACAACCGGCTTTTCTTCTCCATGGTCAGTGGTTACGGGCACCGCCTCTTCCGTCACCTCACGAGATGCCGGAGGCTTCTGAGTCAGGTCGATGTACTTTAGCGACTCTGCAAGGATGGCCGGATCGGTCATCTCCGGGGGTGCTTCAGGCTCGGAAACCGACTCGCTGGCCTCGTTTTCAATAGTGGGAATCGTGAGGGATTCCACAGAGTCGACCGTGGTCTCCTCAACAACGTCTTCAGGGGGGACCGGAGCTGCCGCATCGGGAAGCAATGTCAATTGAGCATCCGCCTTCGATTTCCCAGTCTGATTCTCGGGCGCCTCTTCATTGTGGCGGACCTTGATCTCGCGAGTCCGTTTCTTCGGGACGATCTTTACATCGTCGTCCATGCCTGCTTTCCGCCTGGGAATATGAGGAAGCCGCGATTTGAAATCCTCTTCCTTCTTCTCTTCAAGAAGCCCCTGTTCAGCTTCCAGCATCCGCCGTTCAGTCTCGAACTGGCCATCGCCGAGAATTTCCTGGATCTCCCGGGGCCGTGGAAGGTCGTTCAGGTCGTTCAATCCAAAATGTTTGAGGAACTCCTTCGTCGTCCCATAGAGCAGCGGGCGCCCAACCGTCGGTGCCCGGCCGACAATGGTTGCCATGTCCTTCTCGAGCAACGTACTAAGAACGTAGTCGCAATTCACGCCGCGTATGGCCTCGATCTCCGGCTTTGTGATCGGCTGTTTGTAGGCAATAATCGCCAATGACTCAATGGACGATTGCGAGAGTTTCCTGCGGGTTTGCTCCTTGTAGAGCTTTCCGAGCCATTCGGCGTACGCAGGCTGCGTCGCGAACTGATATCCCCCTGCAACCTGCACAATGCGATAAGGTCGATCGGCTGCTGTGTATTCGCCGTTCAGCTCTTCGATGAACCGGGCTATGGAGTCGTAGTCAATCTTCCTCGGTTCGCTGCCTTCGGGTCCCTCCACTTCATAGAGGGCCTGGATCTGACGGACGCTCAATGGTTCGCGCGCACCGAAGATCAATGCCTCGATCAGGCTTCTGACCGTCGACGGCACCTGGAGGGCTACTGGTTGCGTTGTTGTGTTCTGTTCGGCCATATTCGCTTATGCGACATTCCTCATGATCGAGACCTCGCCAAACGGTTCTGCCTGGCGAACGACTATCCTCTGCGACCGGATTAATTCAAGCAACGCAATGAAGGTTACCACGACCCGGATCTTCTCCGACATTTCCTGGACGAGTTCATAGAACGTCGCCTCCGAACGGCGTGAGAAATAATCGAGGATAAAGTCTATCTGCTCGTCCACCGTCACATTCAGCCGGACGATTTCGTGAACAAACTTTTTCGGCATCCGCTCGATAGCAAACTTGAAGGACGAAATCAGATCGAAAAGCGAAACATCGCGGAGCGACGTGTCTTCTTCCGCCTCGGTCGTCACGCGGGGATCTGCTTCATAGTATCCGCGGTAGTACACTTTGCGCTGGGCCTCTTCCTGCACCGTCATCGTTACAGCGACTTCTTTGAATCTCTTGTACTCGACGAGTCGTTTTACGAGATTGGCGCGGGGATCCAGCTCCTCTTCCTGGCCAGGCTCGGGGGGCAGAAGCATGCGCACTTTGATCTGCATCAGTTCTGCAGCCATCACCAGAAATTCACCGGCGAGCTCAAGGTCGAGCGCTTCCATGTAGTGAACGTAGTCGAGAAACTCTTTCGTAATGCGCGAAATCGGTATATCGTAGATATCCAGCTCGTCCCGCTTGATAAAGAACAGAAGCAGGTCGAGAGGTCCTTCGAATTCGTTAAGTCTTATCGTATACATACGCTGGCCCGTTGGATCGAATCGTCGCCCTGCTATCCCATGTGCATAGCTTGATGCACTTCACTCATCGTGTGTTGTGCAACCGTACGCGCTTTCGTCTCGCCGTCGTGCAGGATGTTCTTCACCTCATCCAGGTGAGATTCGTAATATGCCCGCTTCTCACGATGAGGCGCCAGGGCATTCGTAATCCGCTCGGCGCAGCGCAACTTGCAATCGACACATCCGAGAGATCCGCTTTCGCATCCCGACCTGATCTCTGCGGTCTCCGTTGCATTGAACTTGTTGTGATACGAGAACACGAGACAAATATCGGGGCGTCCCGGATCCCCTTTGCGAACCTTCTGAGGATCGGTGACGGCACCCTTCATTTTCTTCTTGATTTCATCCGGTCCATCGGAAAGAAGAATCGTGTTTCCGATCGATTTGCTCATCCTGCGACCGTCGAGACCGGGAAGCCGGGCAAACTTTGTCAGCTTTCCTTCCGGTTCCGGGAAGACGGGTGCAGCTTCACAGTAAAGCACATTGAATCGCCTGGCAATTTCCCTCGTGATTTCGATATGGGGCAGTTGGTCTTCCCCAACCGGTACGACATCCCCCTTGTACAGAAGAATATCAGCGGCCTGCAGGACGGGATATCCCAGGTGACCATAGACGATCGTGTCCATCTCCAGGTCACGCACCTGCTCTTTGAGCGTCGGATTACGCTCCAGCCGCGACGTCGTCACGAGCATCGAGAAAATCAGGTGTAGTTCGGCATGTTCCTTGATCTGCGACTGCCGGAACATCGGGCTGATCTTCGGATCAAGCCCGGCTGAGAGCCAGTCAATGAGCATGTCGATGGAATGATCATAGATCTGCGACGAAACGGGATCCGTCGTCAGTGCATGATAGTCCGCTATGAGATGGTAGTTTTGATACTCCCCCTGAAGCGAAACCCAGTTTTCAAGCGCCCCGACAAGGTGTCCGAGATGCAACTTTCCTGTCGGGCGCATGCCGCTGAGAATGACCTTCTTCTTATCACTCAAATCTGGTTACATTCTCCTTTCAAAGCAGAACAACACGTGCCATGAACGCACTTCAATTCATGAACAAATACGGTCTCCAACAATCATCAACACTTCCGACAAAATCTCTGATGAACATGACATGATTCGGTCGGATGGGCCTCCTTGTAAGATTCATTTGCGCTTCTCCCGGGAGCCGATCACCTTTCTTGTTGTTACAACGCACACAAGCAGCGACGAGGTTTTCCCACGAGTCTTCGCCGCCTTTCGCACGCGGTATGACGTGATCAACTGTTAGTGGAACATCCGTTCTGCCGCAGTACTGACAGCGATGACCGTCACGGCGAAGGATATTCTTCCGGGAGAGGACAATCTTTTTGTAGGGGATCCGAACGTAGACAGAGAGGCGGACAATGCTTGGGAATGGCATCGTCAGCGAAACGGAGTGCAAAAATCGACCATTGGAAGCTTCGATCAACTCAGCCTTCCCAAGAAACAGAAGTACAACAGCTTTCTTGACGTTGCATACGCTCAATGGCTCGTAATTATGGTTGAGAACGAGCACTTTCCGGTTCATTTTCCCGTTGGAACGTACTGCGAGTTCTGCTGCGCTGAAGTCTTAAGCACCTCCTAACGTCGGCAAATAATCGCCTTTAGTGAACGGTTGCTTGAAGGTTTGTTGATTACGCCTTGCAAAATATAGCATATTCACGAGACAGAGTCAAGGTTCGGAATCTCAGGAATTCAATGAAATCAGTAGGATTTGGAGAGCCCGTTGCGTCCGGGTTGCGTAAAACGTTGAGCGGGTAGAATGGGTGAAGGAACAGCTTGTGGTGCACACCGAGCGCTGCCGGGCGCAAACATGTAAGTCAGCCACGTTTCTTGCAATGCAAGAGAACTTCTCCGAGCGAATCCCCGCCGAATTTCTCCAAAAACGCGTTAGCAAGGACCGGAGCAACCACAGCTTCGGCGATCACCGAAAAAGCGGGTACTGCGCACACATCCGAGCGCTCGTAGCGGGCCTTTACTCCCTTGAGGGTCTTCACATCAACCGATTGGAGGGGATGAGCGAGCGTGGAGATTGGCTTCATCGCGGCATGCAGTACGATGGCCTGTCCGTTTGTTACTCCGCCTTCCAGGCCGCCGGCCCGATTTGTCCTCCGGGTGATTCTTCCGTCGCGCATCTTGAATTCATCGTGCACATCCGATCCAAACTGCTTTGCCTGATGGAATCCACTCCCGATCTCCACTCCTTTCACGGCATGAATGGACATCAGTGCCTGCGCTAACTGACCGTCGAGTTTCCGATCGTAGTGAACGTGGCTGCCAAGACCGACAGGCACGCCGCTGACAAAGATCTCAGCAATGCCTCCCAGCGTATCGCCTGCCTTCTTGGTGCGTTTGATGAGGCTTATCGCCGCCCGAGAAACCGATCCATCAAGCATGCGCACTTCCGACTTGTCTGCCTGCTCGGTGATTTTGTAAGCACCACACGAGGCTTTCATATACCGCGCAATCATTCGGTCAATCGACCGACGGTTGCTGATCCCCACAGGGCCGATGGAAAGAACGTGGCTTCCAATGAATACTCCAACATCTTCAAGGAACTTCCGCACAATCGTGCAACATGCAACCCTCATCGCCGTCTCCCGCGCGCTTCCCCGCTCGATCGTATTCCGGATATCATCGAATCCATATTTCACAGATCCCGCAAAATCGACGTGGCCCGGCCTCGGAATCGTGATCTTCTCAATCTTTTTGCCGTCGCCATGAACCGACATGCGCTCCTTCCAATTGCTCCAATCGGCGTTCCGAATCAAGAGCGCAATTGGTGATCCAAGTGTCTTGCCGAAGCGAACACCGGAAAGGACTTCCACCTGATCCGATTCGATCCTCATTCTCCCGCCTCTTCCATATCCTTGTTGCCGGCGCCAGAGTTGATGATTGATATACTCCGCAGTAATGGAAACCCCCGCCGGAACACCTTCGAGGATGCCGACGAGCGCCTGACCGTGCGATTCACCAGCTGTGAGATATCGAATCACGGAAGATTCCTCTGTTGGACCTGCCCATACACGACGTGTATCTCAATAAAGCGAAATTCGCGGCGATTTTCAACGGAGAATGGCAGAAAAAAAGAAGCGCAAGCTCAAGGCCTCACACGGGTCTGATCCTGCGCTTCCACACCAGCGACGAGTCGATTTACTTCTCCGGAATCTCGATTGCAATGAAGCGCGTGGACTTGTCCGCCCCCTTCACACGCATCAGCACAGCTTCGCCGGGTTTCTTGCCTTTCAGCAAATTGTCGAATTGCGCCACCGAAGTAACCGTTTGCTCACCGACGCTCACGATGACATCGCTGGCACGCACGCCACGTTTTCCTGCTTCGCTCAACCGGTCCACGGATTCGACGAGCACACCATGCTCGATCCCGTACTGTTTCTTCGTTTTCGATTCGAGATTCTTCACCGTCATGCCGAGCTCCTCAAGTTCGAGTGAGTTCCTGGACCTGGCGTCTGTGACCTCATCTTCCTGATCCTGTTCCTCATTCGCCGCCGTCGTCTGCTCAACCTCGTCCCGCGATTTCAGCGTGACCTTCTTCTCGATCGTCTTTCCGTCGCGGAAAATCTTCAAGGTAACCGTCTCGCCCGGGTACTTCGACGCAATGATCGTCTGGA
>Ga0154319_1057_pt1 | contig 22198 bp, 14 predicted proteins | sample RifGroA2_FD_117659 | JGI IMG/M metagenome (GOLD analysis project Ga0154319, IMG submission 117659) | Ignavibacteria bacterium GWA2_54_16 | reverse complement strand
AGTTGACTAGCGTCGGATGTGAATACGTATGGTGTTTTCGATTTCGTCCTCCGCAATGAGAATCAGATACCCGCCGCCGCCTGCGCCGGAGAGTTTCCAGCCTGCGGCGCGTGAGCGATACTGTTCGATGACGGAGCGAATATTCTGATCTGCCATATGGGGGAACATGGAAACCTGGGCTTCAAACGAATCAGTGAAGGAGCGTCCAAATTCCAGAAGATCTTTGGCCAGAACCGCGTTCCAGCAATCCTCCGCAGCCTCCGCCAGTCTCTTCGCCCCGGTCCTGTCGATTCTAGTACCCTCGAGTACCGAGAAGGTGCTCTCCCGCGGCTCGAGGGTCACGAGAAAAAGGTGTTTTTCCACAAACGAGAGCACCGATTCGTCGAGAACAGAATCGATCTTGTGCGGCCAGTAGGACGCGTTGTAGGCCAGTCTGTTCATCCCGGGAAGCACAATGCCGAGTGCATCCTGAGAACCCGAGATAATTTCCGTGCCAGGGGGATTCTCGTAGCTGAAGAGCGTCCTTGCGAGCTTTTCCCTGTCTCCCGAAGGAATATCCGTGCTCCAGAGCTCAATGGCTTTGCGCCGGGTGCTCGATGCCATTCCGCTCCGGTCATTGAATTCGATCGTCGGTTCTATAGAAATCGTTATGACCGGGCCCGGGAAAAACTTCGAAACAAACGGCTGATCGAGCCAGCCTCCGGCGAGATCGATGCGAAACGGGATGTTGCATTCCGTCCGGAGCGTCGTCGTCGACCGCGTGGGCAGGTTCGCGTGGGGAATTCTCCTGCTGATAAGATACAGGAGCTCATGCCTGCGACAGTATTCCTCCTTGTCGGGACTGTGCCCGTCCTCGTTAACAAAGAGGATGTCCGCGTTCAAGGCATCTTCGTTTCCGGCAAAATCCATGATGCCCGATCCGCTGTTGATGGTGCAACGCGTGACACACCGCAGCGACTCGAGCATATACTTCCGTTCATCCTGATTGTTGATCGGATAGCGTCCTTTCAGACGGTATACCGTTTCATCTGATCCGATCCCGACGTACACATCGCCGTGAGTCGAAGCTTCCGTGAGAAAAGCGACGTGACCGCTGTGGAGCATATCGAAACAACCTGTGACGAAGACTCGTTTGCGACTCATGGGGGCGGAATAGTGAAATTGGTGAAGCGGTCGATTGATGAATCAGTTAGTTGGAGCATCGGCATCAGATGTTGGCGCTCGATCACTTTGATTACTCAATTCTACCGGAGAACAGCCACGGCACGAATCCACGGATATGCCCTCTCGCGCAATAACTCCCAGTCGAGTGACTAACTCCAGCGCCGAAGATCATTGCCACCGGGTCCGGCGTTGCCGCTTTCCGATGAAGTATCCGGCAGCGAGTATGGAGGTGGAATCAATACACCGTCGCGCTGCCAGATGAGAGCGCCGAGCATGCCGTTGCCCAAATTGAATTCGTGCGGTCATGAAATTCACCGAACGCATGGTGATCCGGTACTACCTCTGGAAGAAAAGCATCGACTCGGGAACCGGCTTTTTCTGATCATCGGGCTGCTGAATGAGCACTTTCAGATCACGGTTGCCGCCCTTCTGGAAATACTGAACTCGGAGAGGATGAAAGCCAGCCGCCAACGGAATCATCCCTTTCACCTCTCTTGTTCCATGTCGGCCATCGTTGTCCACGACCATTTTGTCTCCGACGAAGAGCCTGCTCCCGTCATCAGAGTCTGTGAAGAATCCATAAACTCCGTCTTGCGGCACCTTGATGAAACCATGGTACTCGATTCCAAAGTACTCTGGCACATTCCTCGGCGAAAGGTCGAAGGTGGAGAGTGTGCCTTCTTTCACGGGTTTCAGTTTTGTGAAATCCGGCAGCGCATCCCAATCCCCTTCATAGTAGGAGAAACGAACTCCGGGGAGAGGAGCACTGAGCGACCGGCCGGGGATCGGAGCGACTTTCGTGAACTTCGCCGACACGGGGCCGCTGACTGCTTTTCCGTTGCGGTAACAACGCGCGGTGATCGTCGTCGTAGTTGTGATTTTGATCGGACCGGTGACGACGCTGGAGCCGGTCGTCGGACTGCTCCCATCAGGCGTGTACTTCAAATCAACTTTCTCCCGATCGGTTTTCACGAGGACGTCGAGCGCATCGATAAAAATGCCGGCACCTGCAGTGATCTCCGGCGGACTTGTGACGTCCACGTTTCCACGAATGTCCACGACAACAACGCTGTTGATCGGATCCTGCGGTTTCGAGGGAAGATCGATGACGAGGGCATCATCCTGACGGCGGACGAGGAGATGGAGCTGCTCTTTGTCAGCGAGAAGATATGCTCGTTTCGGCTCATTGAGGATCCCCGGAACGATCAATTTGCCGTTCTTCGGCCAGTCGAACACATGCAAATAGAGTCTGAAACCGCCCTCAATCGGCTTCTGCGTGCAGCGACCCCAGTCGAGGGACTTGAACGGGCTGGCTTTCGTGTCGTAGATCGATTCTCCGTTGACCGCCATCCACGCCCCCATTTGGCCCAGCCGCTCGATCGCCTGCTGCGGGAAAAGACCCTCGGCGGTGGGACCGATATTCAACAGGAAATTTCCACCCTTCGATGCGATATCTGCCAGTTTGCGAATCAGATCCTCGGTGGACTTCCAGTTCTGGTCGTGCTTGTTGAACCCCCAATGGTCATTCATCGTCATGCAGGTTTCCCATGAAACTCCCGGCAATCCTGTTGCAGGTATTTCTTGTTCAGGTGTCCCAAAGTCACCCGCAAATTCGCCTGACTTGGTAAATCCCTCCATGCCTGAGCGCCCCGCCCCGACACGATTATTGATGATGATATTCGGCTGAAGGCTTCGCACATAATTATAGAGATCAGTGCCGTACATCGTGTTCCATGTAGATTCCCATTCACCATCGAACCAAAGGACGCCGATCTCCCCATAGTTGGAGAGGAGCTCCTTCAACTGGCTTTTCATGTGTTCGATATAGCGATCGAAATCCGCGCCCGTCGTCGGACGACCCGTTTCCCATTCGCGGCGCGGGAGGTAATCGGGATGATGCCAGTCCATGATCGAATGGTACCAGCAGATCTTGAGGCCTTCCTTGTGACACGCATCGGCAAGTTCCCTCATGATGTCGCGCTTGAACGGTGTCGACATCACGTCAAAGTCGGTGTTTTGGGAATCGAACAAACAGAAACCGTCGTGGTGCTTCGAAGTAATCACGATGTACTTCATGCCGGCGCTTTTTGCCATCCTCACAAATTCAGCCGCGTTGAACTTCACGGGATTGAATTGATCGACAAACTTGTCATACTCCTGCAACGGTATGCGGGCCGTTGTTCGTATCCACTCGGCGTGATCCGTGCTCCCCTTCCATTCTCCCGCCGGAATCGAATAAAGGCCCCAATGGATGAACATCCCGAACCGGGCCTCGGTCCACCACTTCATACGTTGCTCTTGCCGGACCTTTGACTCGTTGAGGAAGTCCCTTGGCGCGATATCTTGCGGCCTGGCCATACAGGCGACGGTGAGGAGAAGCGTGAGCAGGAACCTCATGGGAAGATTTCCTTTCTCCGGCTGAATCGGCTCGGGTGAATTCGCATGTACAGTGAAGCGACAAAAATCCGGGCCGGTTCCGTGACGGTGACTGAGTAAGTGCGAAGTTGAGCCGACAGTCAGCTCTGAAATGCGGATTGATGGACCGCCTGATACAGCCGAAATCTCTTGTGAGAAGCGAGTTGTGGCGCTATATTAGCCAAGAAAACGGAGTTAGTCAACAAACCACTTTGACCATGATTTCGAGAGATCCCAAAGTCTGCCTGATCACCGGAGCCACTTCCGGCATTGGGAAAGCGGCCGCCATCTCCCTAGCACGACAGGGGTTTAAGCTGGTGCTGGTGGGCCGGGCGCAGGAAAAGAGCGAGAAAGTCCGGCAAGGAATCAAGGAGGTCTTACCGAATTCGACACCCGAGGTCTACATCGGCGACCTCTCCTCGCGCCAATCCATCGGTGCACTCGCGAAGGATATTCGGTCAGCCCATCCCCGAATCGACGTACTGATCAATAATGCGGGCGGCATATTTGGAAGCCGGGTATTGACCGCCGAGGGAATCGAATATACATTTGCCCTCAATCACCTTGGTTACTTCTCGCTCACGAACCTGCTCCTCGACACGTTACAGGCTGCCGGGGATGCCCGGATCGTCAACGTGGGCTCGCAGGTTCATAAGTTCAGCAAGATCGATCTCGGCGATCTCAGTTCCAGCGGCGGCTACAATGCGATGAAAGCGTACGCTCAGTCGAAGCTCGCGAACTTGCTCTTCACGTACGAGCTTTCGCGCCGGCTCGCCGGCACGAAGATTACAGTCAATGCTCTCCATCCGGGCGGCGTTCGGACCAATTTCGGTCGCGAACTTCCCGGCCTCGCAGGGATCTTCTTCCGTCATTTCGGCCTTTTCCTCCGATCACCGGAGAAAGGGGCAGAGACGCTGATCTGGCTTGCATCATCGGACCAGGTTGCAGGTGTCACCGGCAAGTACTTCCTCGATAAGCGTGAGATTCGGTCCTCCAACATCTCGTACGATCTTGCTCTCGCCAAACAACTTTGGGACGTCAGCAGCAAGCTGACCGCGCTGGATTGACATGGAGACGATCGCGCAGACTTCCGCCGAACAATTTGCAGGCAAGACATACTCGTTGCGGCCGGATGGATCTGGTCCCGACGGGTACTACCGGTTGATCGAACAGGTTGCGGATTCATTGCTGCCGGGTGGAACTTCGCTCTCCGACCTGCTTGACACCGTCCGTTGGCTTGGAGCAGGCAAGCGAAACATCCGCCGGCTGCTCAAGTCAAATCGATCCACGCCCGACACCCGCCTGCTCGAGACTCTTCGTTCGACCCTTTCTCCTTACACAACGTCAACGTCAGGTCACCTCAAGCACCTGAGAGCGTTCGACAGGCTTGACCGAACTCTGACGACCACAGAGGAGCAGCACCACCTTTTCATGCTGGAGATTGAACTCGGCAACAGGCTTCATGCCGAACAGTTCCGCAGTGCGGACCTGAAAATTGCGATGCTCCCTCATTGCCTTCGGGATCTCGCTGCCGAGTGCCGCGCGGCCGAACGGGATATCGACTACGTGTGCAAAGGGTGCACGGACGCCTGCAACGTCAACCTCGCGAGCAGAGTGCTCCGCCTTCACAAGGTAAAACCATACATCTGGATGGAAGCAGATCTGAAGTCGCTCTTTCGGAAGATCAGGAAGAACGGAGAGACAGTTGGAGTTCTGGGGATAGCTTGCGTTCCTGAGCTTGCGAAGGGGATGAGGTTGTGTCACAAGTACGGGGTTCCGGCGGTCGGCGTACCTCTCGATGCCAATCGATGCGCCAGGTGGTGGGGAACGTTTTATCCGAACACGGTGAATCTGGAGAAATTGGAGAGTCTGCTAAGCTAGGAAGGTGCCACGCACCTCGACGGGGACTCTCCTAGGGTGCGTGGCACCTCGCTGAGAATCAACTCCCGTTCGAGCAAAGATGCGTTTTCTAGTCGAGGTAGATCTTCCGCAGCTTTTTTACCAGCTCATCCGGAGGTTCGTACTCAAGGACAAAACGTGAGTACTCAGCAGGCGAGGGAACGTATGTATTCCAGATAATCTCCGAACCAAACCCTCTCTTCCGCTTCCCGATCCATTCCAGGTAGTCAGAGAATCTCCAATCTTCCAAAGCACTAACTAAGCGAGCTTCGAGCGGATTCCGGTGGACATAGCGACAGAGGTAGATCAGGTACTCTTCACTATCAATTACCTTCGCTTTGAATCGTTCCTCAAATAGTGTCCCTCTTCTGTGGTACAATTCGTTGAAGGCTTTCACATAGCGATTGAAAATCTGCTGCATGTCAACGCTCAGAGGGCGTTCCGTCTCTTGACGTATCACAAAATGAAAGTGATTCGGCATCAGGCAGTACGCGATCATCGCGATACGATTTGATGCCAACGTACCGGCCACCAAATTCAACAAGAACTTGTAGTTTCGTTCTTCCTTGAAAATGTCCTGACGGTCACACCCACGATTGTAAACGTGATAGTATTTGCCCTGAATAAACTCTGCGTCCGTTCTTGCCACAATCGATGACTCCCAGATCGTTCAAGTCCGATTTCCTTCGTGTGAAGATGCCACGCACTTCAACGCGAACCCTCATGAAAGTGCGTGGCATCTCATCGGGCTATTGCGGTTCAAGAACCAGATACGCCGATCCATACCGCCCGACTCCGATCTTTCCCGGCACCTGATTCCCACGGCCGCCATCCACGTCGCTCAAGAAGACTTTCATTGCCTTTCCCCTCCACTTCAGCTCCACGGCTTGCGGTTTAGCCGTCGGATTGTAAAGAGTGACGTGCAGTGCAGAGCTTGACTCCAACGGTTTCGTGGAGAGAGAAAGCACCTCTGATGATCCCAGGTCGAACGAGAGGGTCTGCGCTGTCGCAGCCGAATCGGGAAATGATACGATCAAAGGCTGACGTTGCTCCACACCAAACCTCACAGCTGAAGCGGGATCGAACCTGCCGTGAGGACGAACAGCGAAACGAAAAGCAGCCGGGCCCTCCTGATCGGCTTTGTAATTCGTATGCCAGTAGTTGTTCATCAGATACGAATAGAAATTCTGAGCAGGCCCTATTTCCGACATCCAGGGTTTCTCGGCATTGATGCTGCCGATTTCTATGAGCGGGGCGTCGGGAGTAGCCCAGATCACACCGCGCTCGGCGTTCGAGACATCCACCCAGCTTTGAACCGAAAAGAAGTTCTTGCATGAACCTGGTATTTGCTCCAACTCCGGCCGGACGATTCCCCACGCAACGTCATACCGCAGTTCTCCTCCCGGCACGTCGAACGGAAACGCAAGATGAACAGCTTCCTTCGTCCGTATCGCTTTCTTGTCGATTCTGTTGATGATGTCCACCCGGTCCAGATCTTCAACGAGACGAACTTCGTACGAGTAGGCGCTGCATCCCGGCGCCTCGGCTTCGACGACGAGTGAGGAGATAAGTCCTCCTTTTTCACCCAGACGGATCTTCACCTTCTGGAGATGTTGGGAATCCTGAGGATCCTTCCCGGGCACATACACATACTCGTTCAGTCCGTTTCCCTTCCCCACATCGACGAGATTGATTCCATTTTTTCTCAACATCATCGATTCGAGCGCTCCGCTCCCTGGATTGATGGAAACGCGAATCGTCCTATTCTCAAGCGTGTTGCCAACAATCTGCACGGAACCCGGATCGAGCGCCTTGCCCTTCCTGATACGATATTGTTTCGATGAGAACGCTGGAAGATCCTTGATCAACACGGCCAATTCCCCAGTCGAAAGGCGTTGAGACGGCACCACATTCCCGAGTTGATCGACGACCATGTCGCCGGCGGAACTCTGCTCAGCCGGCAACATGACCAGATCGGTCCGCGGCCATGAATGAGTATTGATCACGATGAAACTGGAATCGATGCGAGTGGTCCCGCGATGGCCAAGCGCCCTCGCGAGAAGTGATCTGGACAAGCTATCGGCATCCGTTGCAAAGCGACGTTTGATTTCCCATTGCCCCCTGACAAACGGCAAATCGGGTTCAGAAACGCTGTTGTGAGCCCCCCAGGTGTGTTCGTCGTAGAGCACCACGTTTCTCCACGCCCAGGAAAAGTCCGCCGCAGGATACGAACGCGGATCGCGCATCGCCCAGACCGCACCGGCCTGAATGAGCCGATCGGCCGCCTGCCTGTTCAACATCGTCTCATACGCCGATGAAGCGGCTCCGTCTTCCCAGTACGGCGTGAAATCGCCCGAATAAACCGGCAAGGACGCTCCATAGCGGAGCTCGAACTCGTGGAACATCTCGGCGTGCGTGGCAATGAGTAGCTTGGGGCTTTCGTACGTTTCGTTCCACCTCTTTACGAAGTCTGAAAGCCTTGGATCAGGCGGCCCATTGTCTCCTCCGATGGTGTACGGAAGCTGGACAATTTCGTACGGATAGTTCGACTCATCAAGCTTGCGCAGAAGTTTGAAGATCTTGTCATCACCGAGTTTTGTAAGATCCCCTTCATGGAAACTGGCATAGCTGGCGGCAGCGACCCAGGTAAGGATCCGCTCCTGTCCCGATTGCGAAACCCAGTAGAACGGTTTATCACCCAGTGTTTCGATCGTGGAGCCGATTCGATCTCCTGGATTGGGTGAAATGGAAAAGTATTTCACGCCGCTGTGCGCCAATGCCGGTACAATTCCCCAAGTGAACCCGGGGACATCGGAAACGAGAGCTGATGTGATTTCGAACTGATATTTCGATTTCAGGCTGCGTGCAAACTCCGTGAAATGGTTCATCTCCTCCGTGCCCGCCAATCCCGTGAGAACATTGGCGTAAAGCCCGTTCAATCCGATTCTCCCGCTTCGAATCGCTTCGATGACGGCCCGGCGGTCTTCCTCGGGCCGTTCCCGGAGATATCCGTCGAGCGCCCAGAGAACTTCCATGTTCCACTTGAAGCGGGCCTCCGGGGGATAGTCTTTTGTTTGTGCGATGATCTGCAGAGCCTCGTCCAAGTTGCGCCATTGCTTCCTTTCGATGTTGGGCTGAAGGTCGGTGTAGCCAATATCGTTGTGCGAATAGGAAAGCAAATAAATATCTCGCCTTTTTACGGGTTTGGCAGTCACAGTCCTCATGGCAACCTGCACGCCATTCAGCGTGAGGGAAAGCGCAATCTTCCTCTCGGCCTTCACCGCCTGCAAAGGGATCAAGAACACATTCGAGCCGATCTCAAGCGGTTTCGACGTCACCACTCTGCTTCCGTACGAGATTTGGATCATCCTTCCCGGCTGTAGGTTGTCGAGGCTCAGGCGCAGCAATTGCGTTGCACCCAGCGGCCCACGGCGCAGGACGGGCTCCGTTCGCACGCGCGGTTCGGACGAAAAGGTGTACTGAAACGTCATGAACCAATCGGCGCTTTCTGCATCCTCACCGATCACTTCAAGCTTCAGCGGTTTTCCGGATGGAATCACCGCGCGTGGGATCTCAAGCAACATCGTCCCAAACAAGTCACCGACTCTGTCAACCACTGCAGCATCGAATGAAAGGATCGATCCGTTGGGAGCCTTCACAGACCAGTGTCTGGCTGTGCTGTCTTTTCGGTTTTGGAATGTGAACCAGCGCTCCCCGTTGACCAGCATGGTAAAGGAGTGAACCTCGCCCTGATTCTGGAAGCCTTCCCGCTCAAGCCCTGCAAGCCAGAGGAACCGGTAGAATTCTCCCGCATATCTTCGTGGAACAGAATCGGTTTCCCAGGCGATGCTCCTGACATCCTTCCGGGCTCGCGCCAATAACGCGATCTCGGCATCCGGATGCGACGACCGGTATTGAATCAGCTGGCCCGACAGCGTCCGCCGATAGCCGTTCAGATACGTCAAGGGCGGGGTGCCGCTCCTGGAGCCGGCGGCCTCGGAGATGTTCACGCGGATTTGATTGCCGGCCTGCCGCGCGAGAAGCGGCCCGACGAACATCACCGGGAAAAGTGCTGCAAGAAGGAATCGACGAATGGGCATAGCCATGCTCCAATGGTGGGCGGACTGAATCGGCGTTTGTGAGTTCACAGGGAATGGAGCATGAGCATACTGCAAGTACCAATCAACGAATCTCGGAGCGATCGAGAAAAGGGAGGGCGGGAAGATCGAAATCGTTCATCACTTCATTGCAGCGTCCCCGGAACCGACTATCGCCGGCGCGTAACGCGGAACACTTCCTCGATCGATGTGATGCCGGCAAGCGCCTTTTGGATTCCATCAAAGTACATATCGCGATATCCTCCGGCATCGGCTAGAGTTGTCAGTTTGCTGGTCGAGATCTCCGTTGCAATAAGATCGCGCATTTCATCAGTAACAACGAGGACTTCATGGATGGAGATTCTCCCCTTGTAGCCAAACCCGTTGCATGCATTACAGCCACGGGGCTTGAACAGAGTAATGCCGGGCGGCAGGTGCGCCAATCCCGCCGACTCCAGCAACGCCGAGTCAGGTTCGTACTCCTCATTACAGCGGGTGCACAGACGGCGCACCAGGCGTTGGGCCAAAACACCGACAACAGCGGAAGCCACGTAGAACGGCTCGATACCAAGGTTGATCATTCTCGGGATTGCCCCGATGGCATCGTTTGTATGAAGCGTACTCAGAACAAGGTGTCCGGTCAACGCGGCTTCAGTGGCAATCGTGCCCGTTTCCGCATCGCGGATCTCTCCGATGAGCACTACGTTGGGATCCTGGCGGAGAATAGAGCGAAGCGCTGTCGCAAACGTCAGTCCACGCTCAGCCATCACCTGCACCTGATTGACGAGGTCAAGCTTATACTCAACCGGGTTCTCCACGGTCGTGATGTTGCGACTGATGTTCTTTATTTCGTTGAGGCCGGCATAGAGCGTTGTCGTCTTGCCGCTGCCGGTAGGTCCAGTGACGAGAACGATTCCATTGGGATGGGAAAGAAGCGAGCGGAACTTGGTGACGTTCTCCTGAGAAAAGCCAAGGTTATCGAGGCTGTACATCATCGCGTTTTTGCCCAACAGACGGAGAACCATTTTTTCTCCGTGGAGGAGCGGCAGCGTGCTGACGCGGACGTCGAACACGCGGTCCGCAAACGTAAGGGAAATACGTCCGTCCTGTGGGATGGCGCGCTCGAACATGTCCATGGATGCGCGCGACTTTAGTACAGCGATGATTCCCTGGTGTGCATTCATGGGCAGGGAGACGATGCGCTGCAGGACTCCGTCCACACGGAATCGTACCATCATCTCACGTTCGCCTGGCTCGATGTGAATGTCGCTGGTGCCGGATTTCGCGGCACGAAGCAGCAACTCATCCACAATCTTCGACATCGTCGTTTCGCTGTCAGAGTCGATCTCGCGGACAGTTCCCTCGCCATCCCGATTCCGAACATCATACCTGGAAAGGTCGATCGCTGAGCCGATACGTCCGAGTTTATCGAGCGCCCCGCCGTATTTCTGAAGCGCGGCCTCGAAATCAGAGATGGAGGTAACAACAGGCAGAACGCGGGAACGGACGATCTTCTGAAGTTCTGCGCGCTGGGTCTGAGACGGCGGGTCGATGAACGCGATCGTCAGTTCGAGGCCAATCAGGAAGACGGGAAGTGCACGGTAACGGAGGATTTCATCTTCTGTCAATATATTCGATGGTGCGGCGTCCATCTCCGTCGCGATCTTCATCCGCGCGACGCCGGTCGCCTTCACGATGGCGTTGACCACGTCCTCTTCCGAAATTCCAAGGATCTCGACGAGGCTCCGCGCTATCCCCTTCTGCCGCGCCACATCTTCGATCATGGCGCGCTTGGAGTTCAACTGGTCGGATTGAACGATGCGGTCGGCCGAGAGAACTTCCAGGAGCTGCTGTTGCTCGCGGGTCAGTGCCATGGATTACCCAAACAGTTTATCGACGTCATCCTGCCGGAACGTCTTGATGATCGTTTCCTCTTTCTTGAGCGTCCTCCGGAGCGCGAGCAGAATCTCGATTTCCTGAGGTGTGTACTGCTTCATTGCAGCGGAAGATGGGGGGCCGGCGAGGGCGGGCGGTTCATCTTGAAGCGAGAGCGCCAGCGGAGAGCCGCATGATCCGCAGTAGCGATCATCCGGACGGCATGGGACATTGCATTCCGGACAGGCAGTACCAAGCGACGCCCCGCACGAACGGCAGTACCGGCCGTCGTCCGGATTCTCTGCATTGCATCGGCCGCAGATCATCATTCCACCTTCTGTCGGGTTGCGAGGAGGTTGAGGACTTTTTGTACCATTTCCTGAAGCTTGGATTCCTCAAATGGCTTCATCAGATAGTAATCCGCACCGCTTTCTTTGAACTGAAGAACTTTGTCACGTTCAGAGAGCGATGACGTAATGATGACGATGGTATTCACGTTGCGCTTTTTCACTTCGCGCAGGACGGAGAGTCCATCCATTTCGGGCATGATCCCGTCTAGAAAGATTGCGTCAGGCTTGAATGAATCGCATTTCTCCAGGCCGACTTTGCCGTTTTCTGCTGTCTCCACGCCCTCAAAGCCAAACCGCTTCAACAGTTTCGCCATGAGAATCCGGACGTGCGGAGAATCATCGATTGCGAGTGCACGGTAGCTAGTGGACATAGTCATATTCCTGGGGAATGTTCATTGCGATATTAAGTATTTTCTCCTCAGAATGCCACAAGTTTTTGAAAACTAACGCCCAAGCTCCTCCGCAACCGGTGATGCGTCGCACCTTGCCATGTGCTGGATTTACTTATTTTGATGCGGCCTTGCTATCGCAGGCACTACTCAGTATCCTAAAGCGCCCTTCCCATCCCTGGCATCGCCCGGCCGGGGAATTCCATTGAAGCGATTCAGAGAATCGCAACAACGGGAAGTTCGAGAACGAGGGGGCAGCATCGTCCCCACGTTGTGATGTGAAGCGCCCGGCAGTACAGCGAGGCGCTCAGAGGAAGGACTCACGAATATGAGCTTGCCAGGAAATACTGCAGAAAAAACCGCCGAGCAAAAAGAATCGCAGGCTCTCCGGCTTATTTCGCGTGCTCCTGAAAGACTCCCGACCGAGTTTGCGCCGGCAGAACGAGCCTCCAGGGAAGAAATTCTGGCTCAGGCCCGGAAGCTGCCTCAGATCCCCCTGCTTCATAGTTTCATCAGTTCCGTCTTCGATATCGTTCTGGTGCTCAACAAGGAACGACAGATTGTCCTCGCGAACGACAAGTTCCTGAAATTCGTTGGAGCGCGCGATTCAGGCGCGGCGCTCGGACAGCGGTTTGGCGAAGCGCTGAATTGCATTCACGCGAACGAAAGCCTCGGCGGGTGCGGGACGTCCGAGTTCTGCCGGGCGTGTGGAGGAATCGGAGCCATCCTCTCAAGCCAGCTCGGGAATGTCTCCGCGCAAGAGTGGCACCTTTCGATGAAAGATGTCGTGGAACCTCTTGAACTCAGAGTGTACGCCTCCCCGCTCAAAGAGAACGACTATCAGTTTACCATCTTTGCCGTCTCGGATGTGAGCCATGAAAAACGACGACGCGCGCTCGAGCGGATTTTCTTCCACGACGTTCTGAATACGGCGGGCGGCCTTCGTGGATTCGTCGAACTCTTGAAGCACTCCGATACATCAGAAGCCGAAGAACTCAAAGCTCCTCTCCTTGAACGCGCGACGCAGCTTGTCGAAGAAATCAAGGCACAGCGCGATCTGGTCGCTGCAGAAAACAACGAACTCTCGATCACGTTCATGCCCACGAAATCGGTTCTGTTCATGCAGGAGCTTCGCGAGACGTACAAGAACCATGACGCCGGCCGATCCAGGAATATCGAGATCGATGCCGACTCTGTCGACACGGAATTCCTGACCGACCAAACTCTGCTGCGACGTGTCGTCGGAAACATGGTAAAGAACGGACTCGAAGCATCAGGTGAAGGCGAGACGGTACGGTTGACATGCAAGACAAGCAAGACTGGCATCGAGTTCCTGGTCCTGAACCCGCGCTACATGCCCCGCCACATCCAGCTGCAGGTCTTCCAGCGATCGTTTTCAACGAAGGGGCCCAATCGTGGATTGGGAACCTACAGCATGAAGCTGCTCGGCGAGCAGTACCTCCGCGGAAAGGTCACGTTCACTACATCGGAGGAATTCGGCACCACGTTCAAGATCTGGCTGCCGCTGGTCCGATCGGGACGCCAGAGTGCTCTGGACGAGACTCTCTGGTGATTTCCAGAAAACGAAATTCAATACAAGGGGCGATGCAGTACAACGCATCGCCCTTTTGGTTTTCACGAGCCGACCGTCGACAGGAGACCACCAACACAACACTAGTTCGGTTCGAATGAAGAGCCTGAGTCTTTCAGGATGGAATACACCTGAATCAACAGAGCCAGATCCTGGTCGATCGAACTTCTTCCAAGGAGCGAGCCGGATAAACTCCCGTACAGATGTTTTTCAACTGCCTCTCTCTGCGGGACCGCCTGGTGGAAAACACCCGAGAGCCAGCGTGCTGCATCCGATGCTCCGGCTTTTGTCCAGGCACCGATGATCTCCTTCGCTTCGTCGGCCTGTCCCCGGGCCCGCAAGAGAAGCGCTGCAAAGAGCCGATTTATACTCCCGTCGCGAGAATTCTTGCGTGTGTAGGCAAGAACGGCATCCCCAAGAGTTTTTGCCTCCGCATGATCTCCCGATTTCTCCCTGCACTGCATCTCGAGGAAATCCTCAAACCTCGTATCGACGTCATATGGTTTCCCGACACCAAGACGCGCGGGCCATGTTTTCGCTTTCGAGAGATACACAATTGCATCCGCCAACCGGCCGGAACTCATCATCTCCGCGGCTGAGAGGACGCAAGCCTGTCGGTAGAGATCGCGCGAGTACCTCGCCCCTTCGAACGGAAGCACAGTCAGCGTATCGAGTATTCTTACGCAGGATTGAGCCTGCCCAACGTAAAGCGAAGTGCGGGAGAGGTCGAAGAGCGCAATGTAGCTGGCAGGAAACGCTTTCGCACCCGCCTGCGCGACCTGGAACGCCGAAGGAAACAAATTCCGGCTGATGTTGTATTCGACCAGTGAATGATAGGCCCTCCACTCGTTCTTGCCGAGCTCGAGCGCTCTCTTGTAGTCGTTCAGCGGATCGCCGGTTTTGAGCTGACGGAGGAAGTTGCCTCTGGTCGTGTAGAAGGACCATTCTGTCGGCTCGTTGCGGCAGGAGAGGAATTCATCTTTGGCCACGTCGGTTCTCTCCTTGCTCCAATAAGCAAGCGCGCGATAGTAGCTGGTCTTCCAATGCGGTTTGAGCTTCTTCGCCCACGTCAGGATTTCGGCAGTCTCCTGCCTGAACGGGAAAACCAGATATGTGGGGGCGGAAAGAGCCCTGGTGAGATTCCGATCGACGCTCGTCCGGTCACCATTGAGGCTGCCAAGATACCCCAGCCAGTAGGAAACGATCGGGTGCGTGGGCGCTTGTTCCAGAACCGTGATCGCATCGGCATACAATCTCAGGCTCAGGTAGAAGCTTGCCAGTTCGAGATAGCTTTCCGCGGGGAGCTCGCCCTTGAAGAGATCCCTGAAGGCCGAGAGACGCACAGGTGTTCTCTCAACCAGGTAGTGCTCGAACGCGGCAAGGGGACTCAAAGGATCAAGCGCAGCGAGATGATCCGCCGCGTTCTTCGCATCAGCAACATTGCTCTGCAGCCTGTACAGCACGGCGAGGAGGCGGCTGGCACGGATGCCGAAACGATCGTAGTCGAGCGACCGCAAGGCGTAAGCCTCCGACGCCGGCCAGTTGTTCTGGATAAACGCGATCTCCGCCATCTCGGCGTTCGCTGAAGCACGATATTTCATTGATCGGGCAGCGGCACCGAATCCGTCAAGAGCGTCGTAGAGTTTCCCGAGCTTCCGGCAAACAACCCCGTACACGAAGTTAGCATCGGGATCATACGCATCGTTGGCCAGTGCTTTGCTTGCATAGGCAAACGCTTTGTCGTATTCCATACGGCGGACGTAAATCTCCGCAGCCCCCGAAAGGGCGCCGGAATGCGCCGGGTCCTTTTTCAGGCAGGCCTCATACTGTGCCAGTGCGCCGCCGTAATCACGCTGCCGCGCATGCTCCACCGCACTCGTAGAGAGACCCTGGACGCTGTTCCAGTCGAAATCTTTGTTCGAGACTTCCGGACGGCTCAGTTTGCGTTCCGCTGCATCACGAGTTCGATACGTCAGCAGCTCACCGACCTGCACTTCGACCTCCCCTTCTCCATCCACGCGCACTGAATCACGATACACCTGCAGGGGCTTGAGATCGAGATTCTTGCGCATCACTTCCCTGCCCCGAAACTTCACAACCAGGGGCTGCATCGTCATTCCCAGCGGACAGAATCCGATCTTCAGCGTAGCTCCGGTGCGCTGAACGTTGAGCGTTCCGCTCAGGTTCGCCTCAACAATTCCACCAATATCCCGAAACGGATACCACGCCTCAACAAAATTCTCTTCACTTGCAGGGGCAAAGAACTGATGCTTGAACGGCGTCATCGTACTTCCGCCTGCAGCCTGATTGAAGAGCAGGCCTGATTGGATTTCAACGTATTGTTTGTTGCCCAGTTCCGGATCAGTCAGGAGGTCTTTCCAGATCTCTCCTTCCCGGGAAAGCGCCCAGATCCAGATCTTCTTGCCCGGTTTATCGGTGTAGGGAGACCAATGAACGACTCCAAAATCGTCCTTTGCCCAATAGGCGGCATAGGTGTCCGTGTACGTGCCAAGCACGTGGTACGATTTGCTCGATTCGAAGTCATTGCTCGCGTAGCGTGCAAGATCCCTTCCCTCTGCACTGGAAGGCCACGGGAACGCACCGCCGCCGTGGTCGATGTATCCCGTCCCGGGGTAGACAATACGCAGATCAGGCGACGCATCTGCGGCCGCGTTCATCCAGTGATAGAGCGAAGTGTTAAAATCTGTGGGGTTATACCAGAACGACTCCGTTTGGAAATACGCCTTGTCTCTCGGCAGCCTGATTTCCACACGCCATTCGGTTCTCGAGGGAAGATCGATCGAGCCGACGATGCAGCTCACACTGCTGTCGGCATTCGTTCGGATCCTGTAATCCACCGGCGTTGCCGTCGCCGGGGTGTGACCGATATCTCCGAAATTGAACTCGATTCCGCCGGAGGTCCACGGTCCCCGCATGGCAATCTCTCTGAATTTCACCACTTTGTTGAAGTAAATGAACGCCCTCCCTGTCGATTTCTCGAATGCCCCGAGGATCTTGCCGCCAATCTCAGGGGCTATGAGAACTTTGATGTACGGGTTTTCCAGCGTTACCACTTTCCATTCCTTGTCAACAGGCGCGACGCTGTATCCTTCAAATCGAAAATACGGATAGATATTCGACATACGCGCAACGGGATCGGGGTCACCGAAGGGATAGGTTCTGAAGACTTGCCGGCTCTCCGACACTGTGGCCTGCCGGCCAGGAAGCACCGAACAGGTGGTCATCGAGACAATCAGAACAAGAGCGCTTCGAGTGAGTGTTTTGAACCTGATCATGGTTCGCGCCTCCAATGAGTGATCTTCGAAGTACTATGTGGATGAAACGATATACTGAAGTTGGGTACTGGCTACGATGGTAACATGTTTTTTGGGAGAAGGAAAACGCATCACGAAGAACCGGGCGAAGGCTGTGCCGGATTCAGGACCACACACCCGGAATCTTCATTCCGCAGAAGCCGCACGCGTTTCCTTTGAGGTTTTTCTGCAGAATCTGGTAGCCCCTCCGTTCGATGATCATTTTGTGACAAGAGTGACAATAGGTGTTCTCAGCGAAGTGCCCCGGAACGTTGCCAACATAGACATACTGCATGCCTGCTGCTGTCGCGATCTCTCTCGCCTTGTCGAGTGTCGCGACCGGCGTGAGCGGCAGCTGGTTCAGCTTATAAAGAGGTGTGAACCGGCTGAAGTGCATCGGACATTCGCGAAGACCATGTGCCACCAGCCAGTCACACATGCGTTTTACGGTATCGAGATTGTCAGTCCAGGTCGGGATCAGGAGGTTTGTGATTTCCAGCCACACGCCTTCTTCTTTGAGGATCTGAAGGGACTTCAGGACAGGATCGAGATGGCCGCGAGTGAGCTTGTGATAGACATTCTCGTCGAAACTTTTCAGATCGATATTTGCAGCATCGAGGACCTTACAGAGCTTTCTGAGCGGCTCTTCATGAATATATCCGTTCGACTTCCACACGTTCCGGATCTTCTTCTTGCGGGCCAGCGTGGCGATGTCCAGGGCATACTCGTAAAATGTCGTCGGCTCAGAGTACGTAAAGGCAATTGATTCGGAGCCATACCTGAGGCACTCGGCGACGACCTGGTCCGGCATGAGATCGTAGTTCTTCGTTTCCAATGGACTGAATTGGGAAATCTCCCAGTTCTGGCAGTTGAGACATGAAAATGTACATCCCGCAACGGCGATCGAGAAAGCTCGCGTTGTCGGGAGAAAATGGAAAAAGGGTTTCTTCTCAATCGGATCGATATGAACCGCACAAGGATTGCCGTAGGCGATCGAAAACAACTTCCCGTCATGGTTGATTCGGTTTCGGCAGATTCCACTCTCTCCGCTTTGAAGTATGCATCCGTTCGGACACTTCAGGCATTCCAGCCCGGCATCTGTTTTTCGATAGAACAGCGCCTCCTTGCTCCACTTCCACAGGTCATCGGATCCCTGGATGGAAAGTCCCTCCCCCCTCCCGGGCAAAGCAAAGGCGGTCAAACCGCTTGCCGATAGAGCCATGCCGCCGGAGCACATCAGGCACCGGCGCATGAACTCCCGTTTCGTGATCAGTCCTGGTTCCATGAGGCTACCCGGCTTCAAATCGTGTTTTCGATTTCGTTAAGGCAATGATACCCGTCAGGATGGTCAAAAGCGCCACGATAAAACAAACGCCGGCGAGTCCGACCGACGGGATCAGAACGGTCGTTACGAGCAATGCTCCCAACGCGGAACCGATCAGATCGACGGCGTAGAGCTCGGAAGCCACATCCGAAAGTGATCCCCCGCGCAGCAATGATGCAATCGAAAACTCAAGTCCCACGAGCACTGCAATAAGAAAGGTCATGAACGGAAAGACGGCAAACGTGAGCATCGGAGGGATTTTACTCACGTCGAATCCAAGGAAAAGCGTGCCGAAAGTTAAAGCATAGAACGCAATACCCAGTTGAACGAACGAGTAATTCCGGAATGAGACATTTCGCACGAGGCGCCTGCGAGCCAGCGCACCGACAGCCAATCCACCCATAAAGACCGTAATGATGATCCCCAGCATCTGATAGACATAGCCATAAAGCGCTTGAAACGCTATGAGGATGATCATCTCGATACACGAAGCAGCGAATCCTCCCGAGAGAAGCCCGGCTGAGACAGCGTTCACGTGCCGTACGCTCAGAGCAAGGAGCGCCGCGGCCATGATTCCGACGATCCAGAAATTCGAACGGAAATAGTTGAGCCAGTGCACCATCTGTCTGTAGTAGGCGACAGGCGTGAAATCCCCGTTTACAGAAGCTCCCGGGTCAAGAGTCGCTGCGATCAGCATGCTCCTCCGCTCGAGATCCCGATCGTCAAGGTAGTACTGATTGACATAGGTTGTGGCGACTCCGTTTTGAGCCACCAGGCGCCCGATCCGGACATCGAGACTGGAATCGGATGCGAGAAGATAGGTCCTCTGACCGGGCACTGTCAGCACATGACGAAAGTATATACGAAGTGTGTTCACCAGCGTTGAATTCAGGCGGCGGGCATCATCGCTTTGATAATCCGTTGCCGGCAACAATCCGAGAGAGAGAACTGCGTCGTGACTCATCCGTGCTTTCACGCTTCCGAAGAACTCCATCGTGTAGAAACGATTGAGCTGGACGGTAGAGGGCTCCGGCACGTTCAACAGCACGACATCATAAACTGCCGTGGCGGACCGCAGAAATATCCGCACATCCTCGTTCACGACAGTGACCCGGCTATCGTTGAGCGCGGCCGTATGTCGCCTGGCGGCTTCGATGATCCGCGGATTCACATCGACGTACTCAAGCTTCTCGACTCCGTACTTGAGCACCTCGAGCGGCGCACCGGAGGTTGCTCCCGAAACCATGAGCACTCTCTTCGCCGACGGGCGTTGAGCCATCGCGTAGTGCACGGGTTCTTCGCTCCCGGCGACGTCCTGCGTCGACGATAAAATGACACTGTTTTCAAAAAAATTCAATTGGCCTGCCTGCTCTGTCACTGTCAGATTGCCATAGGGAGAATCCCTGGACGAGAGAATCTGCTGGCCCGGGAATAGGAACCGCCGCGTAGCGATGTCGAGGTCGATAAGCGTTGCCGGCACGAAAAAGAGGACGAGTCCGCCCAACAGGAGAATTCTCGTGATCGGTTGTTCACGCGCCAGCGCAAGCGCCGCCAGGATGTTGAGGGCAAAGAGCGCGGCAAGAACCTGCATCGCATTGAGAACAAAGGCGAGCAGCAGGCTGAAGGCGATTCCGCCCGCGAAGCTGCCAACCGACTCGGCCCCGTAGACGGCGGCGACGATCACGGGCCGATCCGTACGCGAACCGGCAGAGGCAAGAACCGTGAACATGAATCCGGCCAGCAAACAATACGGCATCAGCAGCACAAACGAACTCCAGGCAGCCGAGACCAGATCGACCATCGTGCCGACAGGAAAGACAATCGCCCTGAGGTACCGGAGGGCTGAAACCGTCAGGGCGGGAAGAATGCCGATCACCAAGACGGCAACTTGGAGGAGTCGCCGGGGAGGGTCAATATGCTTTCGTCGCCGCCCGAGGAGAGCGCCGAGGCCGGTGAGGGCCATCCAATTCGCAAGCATCACGCCGATAACGAGCTCGTTGCCGTAGAACGCGGAGATGAGCTCCCTCAGAAGCACGACCTGAGTCGTCATCGACGTCAAGCCGAGCACAAAAGCAATAAGCGAGATGTCCCAGGCAGGAATGTCCGGGTGAGGCAGGCGTTCATCCTCCGGGAAGCTGTTCATTGCTTGACCTGATCCTCGTTCTCTCGGCGGAGATGCAGTTCTTTTTCACTGAAGATCAACGCTTCATAGACATAGAGCTCAGCATCCTTCCACCCGTTCCATCCAATGCCGGCTTTGTCCCGGGCACAATGGCCGAGAAATTCATCCTTCGACCAACCCGTTTCCGCGGCGACCTGAGGAAGGAATGTGCCGGCCCGTGTGCCTTTCCTCATGTAGATGCCATGTTTTCCAAGCTGGAATTCATCGATCGATTTGATACGCCGCATCGGCGTCAGCACGGAAATCTCGATCTCCAAGCCGCTTATTTCGTTGGCCGACACCGGGGTGAAGCGATAGTCTTCTGTCGATGAAGAGACGGCCATCTGTTGCACGACTTTGAACAGCGGCACCGATGCATCGAACCTTCCTATGCAGCCGCGCAGTCCGCCGTTCTTTCGCAGCGTGACAAAGGCACCGCATTTTGTCTGAAGTGCCGAGGACCAATCAGAAGCATTCAGCGGTTTCAACGCCAGCTTTCCGACATGCTCCTCGATCGTCTTCCTGGCAAGCACGAGCAATTGCTTCTTGTCCGGATCGGACAATCCGAATGCAGATTTCCTCTGATCCGGTTGAAGCGAGACCGCCATTGCATAGTAGCCGACGACCTGATCCTTCTGTCCGACCGACGCGTCTCCCGAGTTCTTGTAGTCGATGACATCGATCCGGGCACCGGGTTCATTCTCGACGAGGTACATCAATGTCAATACACACGGCCAGCCACACAGGCTCGTAGCGAGGTTCGGAGTCTTGGACTCTGCGTTCTCTCTGATAGCAGCAAGAAGATTATCAGGTGACCGGGAGGCGATAGCATCAGCCGTGTGCTTGTCCACACGCCTGGCGTCCTCGTACGGCGGGTAATGAGAAAAGTCTGTGCTGATCACAAAGAGATTGTTTTGGCCGAAGTATGGGCGGAGGACCTCTGCGATCTCCTTGCAGACGGCCGGCGAGCTCGATCCGATGACAATCGGGACGATGCGAAGTTTCTTCCCCAGCCTCTGTTGAAGAAACGGAATCTGCACCTCTATGCTGTGTTCCTCCAGGTGTGCGTCCCGCCTCGACGAAAACGATTTGCCGGCGGCGACGAGCTGCCTCCCCAATGAAGTGTTCACCTGAACGGCGCCGAACGGCATCGAAAAGTCCCCATCGGTATAAACCGAGGCCCCCTCGAATCCCACGCGATGACTGGGCCCGAGGATGAAGACGTTCTCGTAGCGATAGTCCGGATCGATCTGGTTGTAGCCTGACGCGGCGACTCCTCCAGAATAGACATATCCGGCGTGAGGGACGACGATGGCAACCACAAGTTCGGGGGTTTTCGCGGGGAATGCATGCGCGAACAAGTTCTGCAATGTCGACCGGAGCTCGTTGGCGTTGCCCGGATAGAACCGATCAGCCCAGGCGGCTTTTCTCTCGATTGACTGTGAGGGAGATTCAGGTGGCAGGACACAAACCAACGCGAGTGCCAGGAAAATGGCAGTCACAGATCGGATCTTCATTCGGGGTGCCTCCTTCAGGAAACGGATGCGAAGAAGCACGAGTTCAGTAGCACGGTGCGGAAGTGTTCAGCGGCAAAGTAGCGTAGTTTGCCCGGAAAGGCA
>Ga0154319_1085_pt1 | contig 23502 bp, 21 predicted proteins | sample RifGroA2_FD_117659 | JGI IMG/M metagenome (GOLD analysis project Ga0154319, IMG submission 117659) | Ignavibacteria bacterium GWA2_54_16 | reverse complement strand
TTCGGGTCCCGCTCTCCAAACCGGTTCTGCCCGGCCAAACAATCAGACTCAGCATCGATTTCACGGCGAAGCTCCCGCGAATATTTGCAAGGACAGGGTACTATCAGAACTACTACATGATAGGTCAGTGGTTCCCCAAGATCGGGGTCTATGAGGCCGCTGGCCAGCGGTACGCCGTGAAGGGGCAGTGGAACTGCCATCAGTTTCATGCCAATACTGAGTTCTATGCCGACTATGGCGTGTACGATGTTGACCTGACTGTTCCGAAAGAGTATGTGGTGGGCGCAACCGGTATCCTCGTTGGTGAGAAGGACCTCGGCAATGGAACGAAGGCCGCCACCTATCATGCTGAAGACGTCCATGATTTTGCGTGGACAGCGTCGGCGTCATACCTGGAACTGGTCGAACAGTGGAGGCACGTCAAGATTCGCGTCCTTATGCAACCGCAGCGCGCTCACCAGGCGAAGCGCTATTTCGAATCAGCGAAGGCCGGCCTCGAGTACTTCGACGCACATGTGGGCAGGTACCCCTATCCTAACCTGACAGTGGTCGATCCGGCCTACGGTGCAAGCGGTGCCGGGGGAATGGAGTACCCGACCCTCATCACAGCTGGTTCGATGTGGGGTGTCGGCACTTCGTTAAGGATCGCTGAAATCGTGACGGTGCACGAGTTCGGACATGAGTATTGGTACGGGTTGGTGGGGAATAATGAATTTGAAGAAGCCTGGCTCGACGAAGGTATCAATCAGTACTATGAGACCCGGGTCATGAACGAAACCTACGGCTCGAAAAGCGCGGCGTGGGATTTTCCCGGTTTCACTGCCGGCGACTTCGAACGCACGCGGTCGGGATACACGGGGATGCGCAACAAAAAGATCGCACCGATTGCAGCGCCTGCATGGACTTTCAAAGCGGGCGGGTATGGCGACCTTACCTACCAAAAGACGGCGGTTTTCATGACAACGCTCGAACGGCTCCTCGGCCGTCCGGTGATGGACACGATAATGAAAACGTACTTCGAGCGATGGAAATTCAAGCATCCGTGTGAACGCGACTTCATCGCTGTCTTCAATGAACTCGTGCCCAAGTACCACGGAACGAAATTCGGCCAGAATCTCGACTGGTATTTCGACCAGGTACTCCGTGGAACCGATGTCTGTGACTACGAGTTAAGGTCAATCGAGAGCAAGGAAGTGGCCAGCCCGATCGGGACGTTTGATGTTGGGGGGAAGAAGGTGACGACTGACGCTTCCAAGGACAGCGCGAATTCAGGAAAGTCATATGACACCAGAGTTGTAGTGACACGGCTTGGTGAAATCAAGCTCCCGACTTCGGTTCTTGTGCACTTTGAAAACGGTGATGAGATCCGTGAGCCGTGGGATGGGCAAGGGCGTTGGACCGAGTTCAGGTACCGCCGGCCCGAGAAGATCGCATGGGCAATAGTTGATCCCGACACGGCGCTGGTCATCGACGTGAATTTCAACAACAACAGCAAGACCATGGAGCCGGCACGTGCGCCGATCTGGAAGTATACGATCAAGTTTCTCTTCTGGATCCAAAACTTCCTGAGCCTCGGCTCGATGATCGGCTGACAGAACTTCGTTCTGAGAGTATTGAAAGCGAATGATATGAGCATCACGCAAGCGTTTTTAAACGGCGTCCGGCGGGCAGCCTCGGAACCGAAAATGATCTTTGTCCTGTATTTGATGAATCTGCTCCTGGCTGTTCCGCTTGCGCTGGCGATTCGTTCTGTCATGATCACGGGGTTTGGTGACTCCCTGGCCCCCGCTCAAATGATGGGGAGCCTCGATTTTACCGTGTTCCAGGATTTCTTGAATCTCCATGACGCAAACCTTCAGACAGTTCTCGGGCAGGTTCTCTCGGTTCTTGTCCTCTCGATGCTGTTGCAGACGTTTCTCGCCGGCGGGATCCTGGCAGTCCTTCAGGATCAGCAGAAAAAGTACTCTTCTCCTTCATTCTTCAAGGGCTGCGGCACGTATTTCTTCCGGTTCTTGAGGCTCTTCCTGCTCTTTGGCGTTATATTGATTGTGGCGGCTCTTGTCTTGGGGGGAATCGCCACCGCTCTCGCCGAGGGAATGACGGAAAACGCGACGTCAGAAGTCACGGAATTCTGGATCAGGATCGCGGTATTCGTGTTGTTTCTCCTTCCGATGATGCTTGTTCTCATGGCGGCAGACTACGCGAAAATTCACATGGTCCTTCACGATGGGCTCTCGGCATTCCGGTCGTGTGGCGAGGGATTTGCGTTCGTCTTTCGGCGCTTTTTCTCGACATTCGGCCTCGAGATCCTGATGCTCCTTATTCCCATTCTCTCATTCGCTGTTTATATCTGGCTCGATTTGGCCATCGGGATGACAACAACCATGACGATCCTGGTAATGTTTTTCATCCAACAAATGTTCATGATACTGAGGGCATGGACCAGGATTTTCATTTTGGCGGGCGAGATAACGCTCTATCGGGGACTTCAGAGGAAGCCTTTCCCGGAAGTCGATGCCCCGTCGGTTGCTCCTGAGATGCAAAAAGCGTAGGATAATGAACAACACAATGATATGATCGAAAACGATGTGATCAAGGAGACCGAATAATGAATCAGTTCAGAGCAAGCATGTTGGATCTCATTACCGAGACTTCCACCAACCTTCCAGCTGACGTGCGTCGCGCCATCAAAGCGGCGGCGAAGCGCGAGCGAGCCGGCACCCAATCCGATCTGGCATTGCAGACAGTGGCCATCAATGTGGATATGGCGGTGACGAACACCGCACCCATCTGTCAGGACACCGGCATGCCCACCTTCGAGATAAAGACTCCCGTTGGAGCGAACCAAATCGTTATGAAGCAGCAGATCCTGGAGGCAATCGTCGAGGCGACGAAGCTGGGGAAGCTCCGTCCCAATACCGTCGATTCACTCACGGGCAAGAACAGCGGCAACAACCTTGGAGAGGGTGCGCCGATCCTCCACTTTGAACAATGGGAGAACGATGAGATCGAAGTGAAGCTGATCCTGAAGGGCGGCGGATGCGAAAACAAGAACATCCAGTACGCTCTTCCGATGGAATTGCCGCACCTGGGCCGGGCGGATCGGAATATCGAGGGAGTCCGGAAGTGCATCCTGCACGCAGTCTGGCAGGCTCAGGGTCAGGGATGCAGCGTCGGTGCGATTGGCGTTGCGATCGGCGGCGACAGGACGTCGGGCTACAGCTATGCCAAGATGCAGCTCTTCCGGGAGCTGGATGACATCAATCCGAATCCTGAGCTCGCAAAGCTTGAGGCGTACATCCTGGAGAACGCGAACAAGCTTGGCGTTGGCATGATGGGATTTGGCGGAGAAGCGACATTGATCGGATGCAAAATCGGGGCATTTCACCGGCTCCCGGCATGCTTCTTCATTTCAGTCGCTTACGATTGCTGGGCCTACCGGCGGCTCGGAGTTGTTCTCGACGCATCGACCGGAGCAATCAAGCGCTGGCTCTACAAGGGAGACACTCCCGAGATGAAGATGGCGGCCGCGGAGCAGCTTCCGTTGACGGGCAGGGAGATCAGGCTGACAACTCCGCTTTCAGAGGCACAGGTGCGCGGCATGAAGGTTGGAGATGTGCTGCTCCTCAACGGCATGCTTCACATGGGCAGGGACACGCTCCATACGCACCTGATGACACATGATTCGCCGGTCGATCTCAACGGCGCAGCGCTCTACCACTGCGGACCGGTGTCCCTGAAGAAGGGTGACAAATGGTTCATGAATGCAGCGGGCCCGACCACGAGCATCCGCGAAGAGCCGTATCAGGGGGCAATAATCAAGAAGTTCGGTTTGAGGGCGGTTATCGGCAAGGGAGGAATGGGTGCTAAGACACTCGCGGCATTGAAGGAATGCGGTGCGGTTTATCTGAGCGCAATAGGCGGTGCAGCTCAGTATTATGCGAAATGTATCGAGGAAGTGGAAGGCGTGGACTTTCTGGAATTTGGAGTTCCGGAAGCGATGTGGCATGTGCGCGTGAAGGACTTCCCGGTCATTGTAACAATGGACTCGCACGGCAATAGTCTGCACGCCGATGTCGAAAAAGCCTCGGCAGCCGAGCTGGCAAAAATGGCTGCTCCGGCGTCGTTCTGAGTCCGGGGAGAGGCGGAACTGGGTGCTGGTCGATGAAGAAAAGCGGACCCCCTGGTACATATGAGATCATCTGGGAGACCGTCCGCCTCATTCCAAGAGGGAGAGTGGCGTCGTACGGACAGGTCGCTGTTGAGGCAGGTCTGCCGGGCCAGGCTCGGCTTGTCGGTTATGCGTTGCATGCGCTGCCGCCTTCATCGGGCGTTCCGTGGCATCGTGTGATCAATTCCCAGGGAAAGATATCGTTACCGCCCGGGAGCCCGGCTTACAGCCGGCAACGGCTGCTGCTCCAAAGGGAAGGTATCGTTCTGGAAGACGGCAAAATCGACATGAAGCGTTATGGATGGCTCAGAAAGATGCATATCCGTTGAGGGGATGTTCTGATGGTGAAACCCGACTATCCGGTGACAACGGCCATTCGTTTTCTGCGCGACCATCGCGTTGACTTCAAGCCTCATCTCTATACGTACGAGGACCGCGGCGGAACAAGACTTTCCTCCGTCGCGCTTGGCGTGCCGGAACATCAGATCATCAAGACCCTCGTTTTTGAGACGGATGGAAGAAAGCCTCTGGTCGTTCTCATGCATGGGGACCGCGAGGTTTCGACAAAACAACTCGCCCGGTTGATCGGCGCGAAGCGGGTCGATCCATGTGACGAGGCCACGGCACTGCGCCATACGGGTTACATGTTCGGCGGAACGAGCCCTTTTGGAACCAGACATCCATTGCCCCTGTACGCAGAGCGCAGTATGTTCGATCTGCCCAGCATTTACATCAACGGTGGAAAGAGGGGGTTCCTCATCGAGATCGATCCTGCCGATCTCAGGAAAGCTCTCCCTGTAACAGAAGTTGACGTGGCCATCACAGAAATCTAACGACTGGCGATCTCGATGAACATCATAGACTGGACAACTGAGCTTCGACTCGCGTTGGCACTGGCGCTTGGTTTTCTTGTGGGATTGGAGCGCGAGAGCACCAAGTTCGAACGTATGAGCGTAATTTTCGGCGGTGTGCGCACGTACCCGATAATCGCCCTCTTCGGGTTCGGATGTGCCTGGTTGCAGCGGTATGGCGTTACGATTATGCTCCCGATCGGGCTCCTCGTGATGGGAGGGCTGGCCGCGATAGCCTACATTACGAAAACCAAAGCGGGGCATCACGGGTTTACGAGTGAGGCTTCGGCTCTTCTGACGTTCGTGGTCGGGGCACTCTGCCTCTTGGCCGATGTCTGGATCGCCATGGCGATCGCCGTTGTGAATACCGTCCTGCTTTCTGAGAAGGCGGAGCTTGAGACGTACGTTGACAGTTTCAACAAAGTGGAATTCCTCGCGGTCCTGAAGTTCATTCTTGTCACCGTGATCATTCTTCCCGTCCTGCCCGATAAGGAATTCACGGAATTTCGACTCAATCCCACTCGCATCTGGCAAGTCGTGATTCTGGTGTCGACGATCGGATTCGTGGGGTACTTTCTCTACAAACGGTTTGGGAACAAAGTAGGGCTTTGGCTGTCGGGAATCCTCGGAGGGATTGTCTCCAGCACGGCCACAACAATTGCGGTGGGCCGCATCGCCCAGAAAAGCCCGAACCACATCGGCATGGCGCTGCAGGCGGCAATCCTCGCGAGCAGCATGATGTATCTCCGGATGCTGGTTCTTATCATGATCATCAATCCCGCCTATCTGGCTGCGCTTTGGTGGAAATTGGTGCTTCTCTTTGTTGTGGGCATCGTCCTCTCGATCCGCTCGGTGCCGGAAGGGGAAGCCGAAGAAGCGAGCTCGTTTCCGAACCTGCATAATCCATTCGAAGTCCGTCCCTCTATAGCTTTTGCGTTGATGTTCGTCGCTCTGACGATCGTGTCACAACTGATCGAGCAGAAACTCGGAAGCACCGGTCTGCTGGTATTTTCGGGCGTCGTCGGCATAACGGATGTATCGCCGTTTATTCTCTCTTTGTTAAATCCCTCGGAACCCGTAACCCGCGCCATCATCATGGCAATTCTCATGGCTTTGATGAGTAACACTCTGGCCAAGTCAGTCTATTTTGTTGTTCTGGCTCCCGCGGCCCGGAAAGAGGCATTTTTGAAATACGGCGTGTGGGCAACGCTCCACATCCCGCTCATTGTTCTGCACTAGCGGGGTGTCGGCGCGCAGTGACAGCTCAGCGTTTGTTGAGGGTGTGCCCCACCATGTCAAGAAGCCCCAGGGAGGACATTATGCGGCGTCAGTCTCTCGTGTGCATCGGATTCAGTCTTGTTCTTCTGTTGCAGGTCGCGCGGTCACAGGTATTTGAAGTCCCGATGACCGATGGCATGCAGTTGTTCAAGGGGAACACACATACCCATACGACGATGAGCGATGGAGATTCTGGACCGGAGGAAGTCGCGCGATGGTACAAATCACAGGGCTACCGGTTCCTCGTTCTCTCGGATCATAATGTCTTCACCGACCCGAGAACTCTGGCCGGGCTAGTCGATTCTTCTTTTCTTCTGATACCGGGTGAAGAATTGACCTCAAGATTTCAGAAAAAGCCTGTGCATGTGAATGGACTGAATATTCCGGGCTTCGTCCCGCCTCAGACCGACAGCACACTTCTCGGAACGATCCAGAAAAACGTGGACGTAGTCAGGTCTGTCAAGGGAGTGCCGCATGTCAATCATCCCAACTTCGGTTGGGCGATCGATGAAGCGACACTGCTGCAGGTCAAAAACGACAGGCTGCTCGAGATCTTCAACGGCCATCCGACGGTGCACAACCACGGAGGGAGCGGTCACCCGGGTATGGAGGAGGTATGGGATCATTTGTTGACCTCGGGTATGCGCATTTACGGAATCGCTGTCGACGATGCCCATCATTTCAAAGAGGAGTTTGGCCCAAGCCGTGCGAATCCCGGAAGAGGGTGGATCGTGGTGTGGGCTTCGGGTTTGGATGCAGATGAGATCATGCGCAATCTCGAAGCGGGATACTTCTATGCAAGCACAGGTGTCGAACTGGAGGATGTTCAGGTAAGCTCCAGGAGAATGGAGATCAGGATCAGGCAGAAGTCGAACTTCGGGTACCGGACGGAGTTTATCGGAGCTGAGGGGAGAGTGCTTCTTCAGACTGAGGAAAATCCGGCAGTGTTCGAGCTGAGGGGTGGGGAGAAATATGTCCGGGCACGGGTGAAGGATTCAGGCGGATTTGTAGCATGGGTGCAGCCGGTTTTTGTCGAATGAACGAGGAGGTGAGTGATGGAGCTGTTGGTTTTCAGGCATCTGTGGGGAATCACCGAACCCTGGGAGACGCTCTTTCCCAAAATCCGTCACCTGGGCTATCACGGGATCGAACACATTCTCCCTGAGCCTGCGGAAGTGGACCGGTTCCGGGGGCTTCTCGATCGACACGGATTCAGCTACATCGCACAGGTCATTACGACCGGCAGCACCGTGGAGGAGCATCTGCACAGCTTTCGGGCGGTAGTTGATAATGCCCGCGATCTGAATCCCCGAAAGATAAATTGCCATAGCGGAGGTGACTGGTTCTCGGAGGAGCAAGCCCGTCGGTTCTTTGGTGAGGCGCTCGACTATGAGGCGAAGATAGGAATCCCGGTTGCTCACGAGACCCACCGCGGAAGAGTCTTTTATAATCCGTGGATCACTGAGCGCCTGTTGAAGGTCTTCCCGCAGTTGAACCTGAGTTGTGATTTCAGCCATTGGGTTCTAGTGTGCGAGCGGCTTCTCGAGACGGAACTCGGGATTATTCAGCAATGTGCCGCGCAATGCATACACATCCATGCCCGTGTCGGGTACGAGGAGGGTCCCCAGGTACCGGATCCGCGCGCACCTGAGTATCAGCGGCACGTCACAGCGCATGAACAATGGTGGGACCTTGTCTGGGACGCGCAGGAACGCAAAGGGTTCGCCGAGTCGACGTTGACCCCCGAATTCGGAGCCCCTGACTATCTTCACACGATGCCGTATACAAAAATGCCCGTCGCTGATCTCTGGGACATCTGCAATTGGCAAGCAGACCGTCAGAGGTCACGTTTCTCACGACGAACCAAGAAAGCGTGAGACTCGAGGAAGCGCCGGAGATGTCCATAACGGCCATCGTGCAAAAAAAAGGCCTCTCTATACTGAGAGGCCTTTCTTGTCTGTATGAGACCGAAGTCCCGGAAACTTTCAATGAAACGAATGCCCACCTCGAACGTGACCAGCGTTCGTTTGCACCATTTTCAACTGTTTGAAGCCCCGTCTCTTCAGCTTCTTGCGCTCTTCCATCATGCTGAGCTTCTTCAGGAGAGACTTTGGTTGTTCAGAATCTGTCTTCAGAGGCAGATGTGATTGCTTCATACACTCCTCCTGCACAATAAGGGTGGGTTTCAAAGAACGGGTTGCTTGTTCATGGCAATGGTACTGAGCGGGCCGCAGAATGTCAAGAGCCCGCCGCGAAATTTGCTGTTGACCACAAGCCCCCTTTTTGCTATATTATATAAAGTCATTCATGCTGAAGTAGCTCAGTGGTAGAGCAGCGGTTTCGTAAACCGCAGGTCGTGGGTTCAACTCCCACCTTCAGCTCGACGTGGGTGTTTTTGTCCGCCAATCTTAATGGCGGACCACCTTCAGCTCGACGTGGGTGTTTTTGTCCGCCAATCTTAATGGCGGGCCACCTTCAGCTCAACAAACCAATTGCCCCAAGAATCCGCTCACGGCGGATTTTTTGTTGTTACCGGCAGGAGGATGCTGAAAAACAACACAAGACACAAAGTCGCGAAGTCGTTCTCTGGGAACGGTCGGTTCTTTTCAAAATCACATATTTCTAGAACTCATCTCAAAAACTCCCTTGGCGCCTCTTTGCGGCTTCGCTTTCTGAATCCCGCTTATGGGCGGAATCGAAGGGCGGGACTTGGCGGTTAAAATATAACCGCCCCCGAAAGGGAACTTCGGGGTAAGAAAGATCGCCAAGAACCGCAAAGGAAAGATGGTTTTTCCGAACTCTGGTAGTCCCATGAAGAAATACGATCTCGTTGTCGTCGGCGCTGGACCCTCCGGCTTGGCATGCGCTATCGAGGCAAAGAAGAGTGGTCTCACGTGTCTGACACTCGATAAGGGATCCGTCGCGGACGCAATTCGCCGATTTCCGGTGAACATGACCTTTTTCTCGACGCCGGAGTTGCTCGAAATAGGCGGTTTACCGTTCCTTGCGGCTGGATTTCGGCCAACCAGAGTTGAGTGTGTTCGGTATTACCAGATGGTCGCCGATCACTATCATCTCGATATAAGGCGCGGCGCCGATGTGACGGGACTCCGGCGTTCAGCGGAGGGATTCGAAGTCGTCAGCAGGCGGGGGGTGTTCACAGGCTCGAACGTTGTCGTAGCGACCGGCTATTTCGACGATCCGAATCCGTTCGATGTGCCGGGGGTGGAGCTTCCCAAAGTCCATCGCTACTACTCGGAACCATACGCCTACTCCGGAATGGACGTGGCGATCGTCGGCGGGAAGAACTCCGCCGTGGAAATGGCCCTCGATCTCTACAGAAACGGAGCGAACGTCACTCTAGTTCATCGGGGCTCAACTCTCAGCAGCGGCGTGAAATACTGGATTCTCCCGGACATCGAGAACAGGTTGAAGGCAGGGGAGATCAGGGCGCTTTTTGATACACAGGTTCGCGAGATCAATCAGGCCTCCATTGTGTGTCGCGGGGCGCACGAATGTGAAATCCCCAATGACGTCATCTTTGTGATGATCGGATACCTTCCGTCGACTTCGCTTCTGCAGGCGGTCGGTGTGGAAATTGATCCGGGCTCGAAAGCTCCGGTCTACAATGTGCAAACGATGGAGACAAACATCCCGGGTATGTATGTCGCTGGTTCAATTGCTGCGGGACGCTTCAACAACAAGATTTTCATTGAAAACGGACGCACGCATGGGAAACTCATCATCGACGCAATCACCAGGGTTCATTGATTTTAGGGCGCGGTTTTCGTATTTTTGGTGCACTTTGTTCACTTGGAAGCATACTTTTTGAATGGAAAGGCTGGAAATGACTGAAGGCTCTATTATTCAAATCATTGGACCTGTCGTAGACATCGATTTCCCGGGCGGCAAACTTCCCTCGATTCTTAATGCCGTCAGGATCCCGCGAGTCAACCCTGAAGGAGCTTCGGAAGATCTTATCGTCGAAGTGCAACAGCAGCTCGGCGAGGACAGGGTACGGGCAGTTGCCATGGACACCACGGACGGGCTTGTCCGCGGAATGAAGGCCTACGACACCGGTGCACCGATCAGCGTTCCTGTCGGACCGAAAGTCCTGGGAAGAATGCTCAATGTCATCGGTCAGCCGATCGACGGCATGGGACCTGTCGAAGCCAAGGCACACTACCCCATTCACCGCCCCGCTCCGAGTTTCGACCAGATGTCGACGCAGCGCGAGATGTTTGAAACGGGAATCAAGGTCATCGATCTGCTTGAGCCGTACTCAAAGGGCGGCAAGACAGGGTTATTCGGTGGTGCCGGCGTCGGCAAGACGGTTGTCATCACCGAGTTGATTCATAACATCGCCACTCATCATGGTGGATATTCGGTTTTTGGCGGTGTCGGCGAACGCACACGTGAAGGAAACGACCTCTACCTCGAAATGCGTGAATCGGGCGTTCTTGACAAGACCGCGCTGATCTTCGGCCAGATGAATGAGCCGCCGGGGGCTCGTCAACGCGTTGGCCTCACGGCCCTCACGACCGCGGAATACTTCCGCGACGAAGAAGGAAAAGACGTTTTGCTTTTCATCGACAACATCTTCCGGTTTGTCCAGGCTGGTTCGGAAGTCTCGGCCCTCCTCGGCCGTATGCCGTCAGCCGTTGGGTACCAGCCGACTCTTGGAACCGAGATGGGTGAACTCCAGGAGCGCATCGTCTCAACGAAGAAGGGATCGATCACCTCCGTCCAGGCTATTTACGTCCCTGCCGACGACTTGACGGATCCCGCGCCTGCCACGACCTTCAGTCATCTCGATGCGACAACGGTGCTCAGTCGTCAAATTGTCGACAAAGGGATTTATCCGGCGGTCGATCCGCTCGATTCAACCTCCCGGATCCTCGATCCGCTTATCGTCGGCGAGGAGCACTACGCTGTCGCTAAACGCGTGAAGGAAATCCTGCAGACTTACAAGGACCTTCAGGATATCATCAGCATTCTTGGCATGGACGAATTGTCCGACGAAGACAAGATCACCGTTGCTCGCGCACGGAAGATTGAGCGCTTTCTCTCGCAGCCGTTCTTCACGGCGGAAGCCTTCACGGGAAGGCCGGGCAGATATGTGAAGCTCGAAGATACCATTCGCGGTTTCAAAGGAATTGCTGAAGGCGAGTTTGACGAACTGCCCGAGGGTGCATTCTGGATGGTTGGCACCATCGAAGAAGCCGTCGAACAGGCCCATACGATGAAGGCGGCATAAGAAGCAACATGGCCGACAAGTCCTTCAAACTCGAGATCGTTACACCCAAGCAGATTCTCTTCAGCGGAGAAGTGACGAGTTTCACTGCGCCTGGCGTTATGGGCGGATTTCAAGTGCTCAGAAGTCACGCTCCGCTTCTCTCAAACATTTCCATCGGTGAAGTCAAACTCGTGGATCTTGAGGGAACCGAACACCGGTTTGCCACAAGCGGGGGTGTCGTCGAGGTGAGGGACAACAAGGTGGTTCTGCTTGCCGAAACGGCCGAGCGATCCGGCGAAATCGACGTGGAGAGAGCAGAGGCAGCAAGAGACCGTGCCCGCCGACGGCTGGCCAAGAAGAGTGCTGAAGTCGATGCGGACCGCGCGCGCCTGGCACTTTTCCGCGCGCTGAACAGGCTCAAAGTCTCATATCATCTATGAGCAACGTGCCTCTCAGACATTACTGGCAAACCCATCAACTGTCCTTGATGGGTTTTTTTATAGGTTTGAGGAGGTGGGTAGGAGAGATGGCGACGGAACTGGCGCGTTGACATTCAGAGCATGAACAGGTATATTCAACCCGACTTTCCCGATTTTCAATGACCGGACACACCAACCAACTTCCCACTGGTCAAAAGAAGCGCTGTGTCTAAGCCAACTCGTCCCACGGTGGCGGAAATCGATCTTAAGGCGCTGGCCGGTAATCTCCACGCAATTCGCAGAAAAGTAGGCAGGGGTGTCAGGCTCATGGGCGTCGTCAAGGCAAATGCCTATGGGCACGGAATTCTCGAAGTCTCCCGGTACCTTGAACGGCAGCGCATCGACTATCTCGGCGTGGCAAATGCCGAGGAAGGTGTCGCCCTGCGTGAGAGTGGCATTAAAACTCCTGTGCACGTTTTCACTCTTCCTTCCGCGGAGCAGGCAGTCCTCCCGATCCGATACGATCTGGAACCCACAATTTGCTCGGAAGACGATGCGGGGTTGCTGAACAAGCACGCTCAGCGCGCAAAACGGACGATCTCCGTGCACCTCAAGCTCGACACAGGGATGAACCGGATTGGCGTCCGGGTGGGCGAGCTGGCGCATCTCGTGAGTAGTCTGGGATCCATGCGGCGGATCGAGATCAAAGGCGTGTACACCCACTTCGCGACTGCGGATTGGAACGATAAGAGCTTCACGAGACGGCAGTTGGCCGAGTTTCACAGAGGATTGGAGATTCTGCATCGATCCGGTGTTGAAGCCGAGCATGTCCACTGTGCAGGGAGCGCTGCCATCCTTGACCTTCCCGAAGCATATTTTTCGATGGTAAGGCCCGGGATCATGATGTACGGATACTTTCCGTCGCATGAGACAACAGAAAGCGTTAAACTTAAACCTGTCCTGTCCCTGAAATCGCGGATCTCCCTCGTTAAGTGGATAGAACAGGGAGAAAGCGTCAGCTACGGAAGGCGGTTCATTGCCCCCCGTCGCACGAAGATTGCAACGCTTCCCTTGGGCTATGCGGACGGCTATTTCAGGCTCCTGACAGGGAGGTCCTTTGCCATCATCGCGGGGAAGAAATTCCCCGTCGTCGGAACGATCTGTATGGATCAGCTGATGGTCGATGTCGGCACTCATGATGTCAGGCCGGGTGACGAGGCCGTCTTCATCGGCCGCCAGGGAAAAGAATCAATTACTGCATGGGATCTTGCGTCGGCTATCGGCACAATCCCATACGAGGTTTGCACCAATATTTCATCGCGTGTGCCACGAATTTGGGGGTGACCCATGGCCCAACAACAAGAAGTGCTCGCCACGATCCTCGAGAGCTTTCCTGTCGCAGAGTTGTCGACAGACGAGCAGCGGGAAACGTTCGTCGCGATCAAGGACCGGCTCCTCTCTGCGGCTGATGTGCAGGAGGGACTGAAGACCCTCTTCAAGGTGAGCGGTTTCTCCGAGTTTGCCGCCGGGCTTCTTTGGGTCGTCGACCGATCTTCGAAATTACCGGGCATGGCGGGAATCAGCATGGAGGACGAAACACTCCTGCTCGCCTCGTTCCGACGTGCTCTCGGCGAACAGTTGGCCCAGCCTTCACCCGCCGCAGGCGAGGGAGGAGAGGGCAGGGGGGAGGCAGCTTTTGCATCCGCGCTTGAGAGGTTTAGCGAGGCGGTGCAGGGCGGAACGGACGACCGGGAAACGTTTCATGTCAGCCTGCTCGGCTTGGCTGAGGGTGCTGAAGTCCAGGCCATAGGCGGTGATGGTGCGGAGTTTGCGAGCCTCTTGGCAGATTTCCTGAAATACATATCCGACAATCAGCTGTTCGACGATATTCGTGTCATCAATGTCCTTTCAAACATCTCCTCAAGTCTCACTCAATGGGCAAATACGCCGCCGGACGGCCGCGCCGGTTTGCTCGAAGAGCCGTTGACGTTGTTGAGGGATTTCCGCTCACAATTCGAATAGGACGATACCCAAACCTATGTCTCAGACCTTTGCTGTCATCATGGCGGGCGGTGTTGGCACTCGCTTTTGGCCGCGCAGCCGTGAACGTTCACCAAAACAGTTTCTTGAAATCCTCGGACAGGGGACGATGATCGAGAACACGCTCTCCAGACTTGAGCCGCTCGTCGAGCCGGACAATGCGTTCGTCGTGACGAACAGGCTTCAGGCTGAAGCCCTTCACAAACTCGTCCCTTCCATGAAGAAGGAGAACATCCTGGCAGAACCGCTCGGCCGGAATACGGCGGCATGTGTCGGATTGGCGGCGCTCTGGATCCAACGGATGGATCCCAACGGAGTCATGGTCGTTTCCCCGGCCGATCACATCGTGCTGAACACCGACGAGTTTCTCCGAATCCTACGGCTCGCAGTGAAGGTTGCGGAGCAGAAAGAAGCTCTCGTCACGATCGGTATCAAGCCGACCCACCCCGAGACCGGCTACGGGTACATTCAAAGCACAGAGGAAGAAATTGACCGGAATGAATTCCGCCCGCAGGGTGTTTACCGCGTCAAGACCTTTGCAGAGAAGCCGAACCTTGAGACGGCGGAGCGGTTCCTGAAGAGCGGCGACTTCTTCTGGAACAGCGGGATCTTTATCTGGAAGGCCAGCGTCATCCTGCGTGAAATTGAACTTCATCTTCCCGATCTCCACGAACAACTCCAGGACATTCGCAAATGCATCGGATCGCCCAAGTATGAACAGACACTTGAGCATGCCTACAGAATCATACGAAGCATCTCCGTCGACTATGGGGTGATGGAGAAGGCGGGAAACGTCTATGTCGTGAAGGGTGATTTCGGGTGGAGCGATGTCGGCTCGTGGGATGAGGTTGTCCGGTTGACCGCGGTGGATGCCGAGGGCAACTCGATAAAAGGCAAGAGCATCGTCCTCGATTCAAAGAACAACTATCTCGATGCCGGGGGCAGATTGGTGGCGACGATCGGCGTCGAAGACCTCATTATCGTATCCACCGATGATGCGGTCATTGTCTGCAAAAAAGGCCGCTCGCAGGATGTGAAAGAAGTTGTCGATTTCATCCGACGAAAGCAGATGAATGAGTATTTGTAGGAAGTCGTTTTTTCATTTCATCCTGATACTCGTTGCAGCAGTCGTGTGCGCCGGGTGCGCGTCTTCCCCAAGGTTTACCGCCCGGAATGTTCCCCCTTCACCTCGGGGGGGCGATACGACCGAGCCTCGTCCGACAGACCCCCCGAAATCAACCCGGAATCCCTCTGGCAGGGTGCTCCTGACCCTTGAAGGCGTTGCTTCCTATTACGCAGACGATTACCACGGAAAAGTGACGTCGAACGGTGAAGTGTTCAACATGAACGACCTCACGGCCGCCCACAGGACGTTTCCCTTCGGGACAAACGTTCGAGTCACGAGCCTCGAGAACAAGAAGAGTGTTGTTGTCCGTGTGAACGACCGGGGCCCCTTCAAGGATGGCCGGATTATCGATCTCTCCCTCGCTGCTGCCAGGGAACTCGATCTCATTCGCAACGGCACAGCCCGCGTGAAACTCGAAGTTCTCGAATGGGGGGACGGGAAATAAGTGCATGAAAATCACGGTACAGGTGAAACCAAATGCCCGCAAGAATGAGGTGCAGCTCCGGCAAGACGGCACCTACCTCGTAAAAGTCTCTGCCCCACCCATCGAGGGCCGGGCTAATGAGAAGCTCATTGAAGTCCTTTCCACTCACTTCGGAAAGCCGAAGCGCAGCTTTCAAATCCTTTCAGGCAGCCGCGGCAAGCATAAAATCGTCGAAATCCTATGAAAATTGTGCCCAATCTCTCTTTTCGTTCTTCTGTCCTGCTTGTCGCCTTTCTGCTTGCACAGGGTTTTTGCTACGCTCGCACGATAACCGGACGCGACTCGGTTGTGACAACGGCTGTCGAGCCCGGCGTGACGCATCTGTCATTTTTTCGAGACGGTCCGAACAGGGTGAATGTTCTGGTTGTCGATCTGAAGTCGAAGAACCTGAAAGTGACTTCGTTCCGGCCTGTGGGCCTTGTTCCGACGACACTGCAGGCTTCGAGGAACGACCGGGATGGTCATCGGGTTGTAGGCGCGATCAACGCGGATTTTTTCAGCTTTACGACGGGCTGGCCGATCAGCAATCAGATCGTCGATGGCCAATTCATTCTCGGTACATTTTCAGTTCGTACTCATATGCTCATCGACGAATCGGGCAAGCCGCGGTTCGAACAGGTGTCATTCGACGGCTGGCTGAAAACGAAAAAGGACAGAGTGTACCAGATCACCGGTGTCAATGACGTCCATCGAAACAACTCAATCGTTCTTCACAATTCGTACTCCGATTCGGCCACAAGTCGGATCGGTCCGGGTAAGGCGATTCCTCTCAGACTTCTGAGTCCTTCCTGGAGCGTTGGCGACACGTTGCGTATGCTGGTGGGCGGTGACGAGCCGGCGAGCCTCATGCACATACAGCCGCGGGAAGCGATCCTCTGGATTGGCGGCGCGCCTTCCGTGTGGGATGCCCGCGAAGCGCTGAAGTCGGGCGACACGGTTTTCGTCTGCCTTGGTTTCCAGCCTGCGCTGAAACATGCCTCCGCAGCAGTCGGCGGCATGGGGATGATTGTATCCGGAGGAAAGTTCGTCGAATACACCGAAAACATGAAAGAACGAGTCAGCTTCATGTTTCTTCGTGCCCGTCATCCAAGAACATTCGTCGGCATCGATCGCGATACCACAAAGTTATTCCTGTGTACTGTGGACGGCCGCCAGGCGACCAGCGTAGGGATGAATTATCAGGAGATGGCTGACTTCCTCATCTCGATCGGTGTCTGGCATGCCACAAATCTCGATGGTGGAGGCTCGACGACGATGGTCGTTCGCGGCAGGATCGTGAACTCTCCGTCAGACAAAACCGGAGAACGCCCCGTGGCAAACACTCTCCAGATCATAAGGCTGGGCGCGGAATCTCCTTCGCATTAGCAGTTTGAGGATCAACCAATCTAGTCTGCAGCAAAGGCACTAACCTGCCCGCCGAAGTGCTGCCACCCTGAGCGCCTGTCCCGCTCTTGTCCCGCTTTCTGGGATCCCGCACGATGGCGGGATCCGAAGAGCGGGAGATTCCGCTCAAAGGCGGGATTCGGAGAGCGGAACCCGCCACAGTGAACTTGTTGGGCAGGCGGGAAGTCGAAGGGCGGCACGCAGGCAGGGACTCGAAGGAATGAGAGTCAAGACCCCTGAATCTGGAACACGCCGGCCGCTCCAAAATCCAACTTAGTGACGTTGTGTCTTTGTGGCGGCAATTGGCTGCATTCTCTCAGAGAGCGCATCTCGTATCGTCAAGCGAAAGGACTGTATCGTGAACAAACGCACATTGACTCTGCAGATCGTCGGACTCCTGACGGCGTTGTCCTTTTCGACGTCAGCCCGTCAAACTGCCGGACCGCTTCCGCCGTTGCGCGAACAGGCGCGAATACAGCAGGAGTGGCTCAGGGCAAGGCTCGAGACAGTTCTCCCGGCGCTGATGCGGGAACACGGAGTGCAGATGTGGATCATCTCGATGAGGGAGTACAACGAGGACCCCGCGTTCTCTTCGCTCGTTTCGGCAACGACCTTCGCAGCCCGCCGCCGGACCATTCTTGTGTTCCATGACCGCGGTCCCGAGCGTGGCATTGAACGGTTGGCCCTTGGTGGCTCGTCGCAGGGTGGGCTCTATACAGCCTACCGCGACACGACATCGAAAAACGCGGAGCTGTGGGGAGATAATCAGTGGAGAACGCTGACTAAGCTCGTTGAGGAGCGCGACCCGCGAACGATTTCGGTCGACATCTCGTACACGCATGCCTTTTCTGACGGCCTGAGTGCCGGGGAATGGGAACAGTTGCAAAAGGCCCTCGGACCCAAGTACCTTTCCCGCGTCATCCGTGCCGATCGACTCCCCCTTGACTACATCTCAATCCGGGTCCCGGCGATGCTGCCTGCATATCGGGAGTTGATGAAAACAGCTCACGCAATCATCAAGGAGGCATTCTCCAATCGGGTTATCACCCCTGGAAAAACAACCACTCAGGATGTGGTTTGGTGGATGAGACAAAGGGTCCAGGAGCTGGGGCTTAGTACGTGGTTTCAGCCCTCCGTTGACCTTCAACGAGAAGGAAACGATAGCCTGTCAGATCAGGATCCGGTCATTCAGCGCGGAGACGTCCTTCATTGTGATTTCGGCGTAACGGGGATGAGGTTGAATACGGACACCCAACACATGGCCTATGTCCTCCGGGAAGGCGAGGCTGACGTTCCGTCAGGTATTCGTAACACTTTGTCAAATAGTAACCTCCTTCAGGATATCGTCAGAAAGTCGATGAAAGTCGGCAGGACCGGCAATGAAGTGCTCGCGATTTCGCTCAAAGAAATGAAGGAGTCAGGCATCGATGGAACGGTCTATTCACATCCCATCGGGGAGCACGGCCATGGAGCCGGTACTTTGATTGGGTTGTGGGATCGTCAGCAAGGTGTCCCCGGTCGCGGCGATGTTCCGTTGCTTCCGAACACCTGGTATTCGATCGAGCTTCAGTCCGGTACAATGGTTCCTGAATGGAGTAACCAGGTTGTGAGGTCTGCCCAAGAGGAAGACATCTTCATCGACGAGAATGGGAATGTGAACTGGGTCTTGGAGCGGCAGACGGAGTTTCACTTGATTCGCTAGGCATATGCTGGATTCACTATCTCTAGGAAGCCTCAAAATTCGACGAATTTTGAGGCTTCCCGTTTCTTACCCTACCCTCAACTTGACTTTGATAGTAGAGACGCGTACATTGCCATGTAAGTAATGATGGATCTGAACCTTAAGCGGCGGTTATCATAGAGGTTTCTTATTCGATCTTGAAACCCATTGATATGTAAGAAGTTACGACGATTCATCTTTTGTTCTGACTTGCCTACGAAACGATTCGTGACGATCGTCGTAAAAGTTGGAATCCAGAAACAGAGATGGGGGATTTTTGAAGTCAATTTCACACAATAAACTCAGTGGTTTTCTTGTGATTGCTGGAATGACTTTTTTGGTCATTTTCAGCACGGGGTGTTTCAGAACTGAATCCAACCTGGCAGTCAAAAGCGACAACCCGACTTGGCTAGCCGGCAATGTGTCTTCCGGGGGAACCTCGGCCGAATTGGACGGACGAACGGAATGGTCGGTCCAACGGTATGGCCCTCTTGTTCAAGCTTACTCTCGAAAATACAACCTGGACTGGCGGCTCGTTTTGGCAGTGATGCGACATGAATCGCGGTTTATGGCAGATGCAGTAAGTCATCGTGGCGCCTTTGGGCTGATGCAGATCATGCCGGCCACTCAAGCCGAGCTGGCGGGTAAGCTCGGAGTCGACGAAACCGAAACTCCCACCAACAACATTAAGGCTGGTATCTACCATCTGCAGCAACTGTATCGTTCCATCGAAGCTGCCGACGAGGAGAACCATATCCGCCTTACCCTCGCAGCTTACAACGCGGGTCTCAACCGGATTTTGGATGCACAGGATGTCGCATCCTTCCTAGGTGACCAACCGTCCGAGTGGGATGCCGTCAAAAGCGCGCTTCCGCTCCTTTCCAAGCGCTACCAGAGTCTCCATAGCAATGTATGGCGGTTTGGGAAGTCCCGAGCCGGCTATTTCAGTGATTGGCGTCAAACCACCAAATATGTCGAATCGGTAATGTCATACTATGACCTTTACCAGGTCGCACTGAAGTAGCGGTAGCCGGAGACGGGAGCGTTTCATTTCCGTTTTCTTAACATTGAGACATGTCGATGTGTAGAAGATCGGAGTAAGGTTGCCATTGGGAGCCTCACTCACCGTTCCTTTGCGCGTCCGATGCGTTTGTAAATCCCCGTGCAAATAGATATATTCGGTCAGAATGATAGCCTTCGAACGCGGAAATATTAGGGCACCGGAATTGTTTGGTGACTACTGGTTGAACTCCGAACCGTTGATGATGCGGGAGCTCAGAGGAGGTGTTGTCCTTATTGAGTTCTGGGACTACTCCAACACCGGCTCGGCAAGGACCTCGCCGTACCTCCGGGAATGGTATTCTCGGTACCGTGATTTTGACCTCCGCATCGTCGGTGTGCACACGCCTCAGTTCAAGTTTGGACGCAATCCCGATAATGTCGAAGCTGCTATCCGGAAAGCACACATTGAGTATCCGGTGGTGACTGACAACGACGGCGTCATCTGGACTGCCTACTCCAGCCGCATCTGGCCCACCAGGTACCTGGTCGATCGTGACGGATTTCTCCGATACTCCCATCAGGGCGAAGGAGCGTACGAGCAGTTCGAGAGAGGAATTCAGACCTTGCTCATTGAGGCCGGATACCGAGGAGTTTTCCCGGATCTCGTCCTGCCAATCCGCGAGGCGGATGCCCCTTGGGCAATTTGCCACCGCGCAACGCCGGAAATCCAGCTTGGATATCTTCGGGGGATTCTTGGGAATCCCGAGGGGCACGGACCCGAGTCGACAGTTCTCTACCACGATCAGGGCTTCCGGTTACCCGGCCGCCTGTACCTCGATGGGAAATGGTTCAGTGAGCGTGAGAGAATCCGTTATGAAGGAGAAGCGGGAGAAACGGGAAGCGCAACGGTACTTTACGATGCGCTGGAAGTAGATTCTGTCATGAATGTTGACGGCGGAATTCCGGCCAAAGTGTTCGCGACACAGGACAAGCAGTCTTTGACGAAAGAGAACGCCGGTCTCGACATTCTCTTTGACGAAGGCGGAGAAAGCTACCTGCTTGTCGACAGTCCCAGGCGATTCAACGTCGTCGTGAACCGGGATTTTGGCTCGCACGAGCTTGAACTTTCTCTGCGTGCGCCAGGCGTCGAAGTGTTCGCCATGAGTTTTGTGACCGGAGTAATACCGGAGCTGGTCTCGGCCAATTAGCACCCCTGAAAAGAGGGTGATATGTTGTTGCGAGTACCACATCAACGGTTGCTCCCTGATAGAATCTCAGGAAGCACCGATACATACAGCAACCCCAACCTGCAGTGCTGTTGCCAGGTTGGGGTTTTGTCTTTTTCACGGATCCCAGAACGCTTCACGTTTTGAGGGAGGAAACAATGAAGACGATGATGAAATTGGCCTTGGCCCTCCTCCTGACTTCTCCTTGGTGTGCGTTTGCGCAGAAGGAGCCAGAGAACCTGATCAAGAACGGTGACTTCGAGAAGTTCACAGGCGAGAATCCCGATTTCTGGGACACCTCCAACATTCCCGGGACACTTACGGTGGTTTCACCTACAAAGCAGTCTCACTCGGGGGCAAAGGCCGTGAAGTGTGAGGTAAAGGAATTTGGCGGCTCGATTGTCGCCGGGTACACCTGTCAAAAGAATATACCCACCGGCGGAAGGGAACTTCGAATCTCGGGCTCTTTCTTTGTCCGCTCCGTCGAGAAAGATCAGGCTGTGGTCATTCTGTGCTTCCAGAATTCAAGCGGTAGCACAGTCGGAACTGTGGAGGAATACCTCGAGGATACGAAATCGAAGTTCCTCGATCTCTCCAAGGTTATCAAGCCGCCCGCGGCCGCCGCATCCGTCCATGTTCGAATGACTCTGCTTCCGTCCAAGGGAAATGAAAAAGCCCATGTCGGTTCATTCATGGTCTGTGACGATCTGAAGCTGACACACCTAGCTTCGAAGGAAACGCCGCTGGTGCAGTAGACACGCCCCTGGACCCGCCCTGTGTAGCAACGAGCCTCAGCTCGAGGCGTGGTGTGGTTGTGCCATGGCACGGCCTTGAATTTCCCTCCTTTTTTTCCAATACTAGCAACACCAGTTCTCTGATTGTCGAAATTCTAATCTTCTTCTTGGCGTTCTTGGCGGCTCATTCTTTTCGCCCGGAGCGATCTGCGAAAGTGCTTGGTATGAAAGCAATTCGAATTCACGAACACGGCGGGCTGGACAAGCTCGTGTTCGAGGATGTGCCGGTTCCGCTCATCGGGCCGAACGACGTGCTGGTCGGGGTGAAGGCGACCTCCATCAACCATCTCGACATCTGGGTTCGTCAGGGACTACCGGGAGTCACATTTCCCCTCCCGATGATACCCGGAGTCGATGCTGCGGGAATTGTGGCCGACGTAGGCTCCGAAGTTCGCCATGTCCGGAGCGGCGACCGCGTGGTCGTAGCCCAGGGTATTTCCTGCGGACACTGCAAGCAGTGCCTCAACGGTCAGGACAATCTCTGCAAGGACTACCGCCTGATCGGCGAGCATAGGGACGGCGGCGATGCGGAATACATCTCCGTCCCGTCAAGAAACATTCTCGCCCTCCCCGAAAAAGTGTCGTTCGAAAGCGCTGCCGCGACGGCGTTGGTGTTCCTCACCGCGTGGCAGATGCTGGTGGACCGGGCAAACGTGAAACCGGGAGAGGATGTCCTGATCCACGGTGCCGGCAGTGGTGTCGGGAGTGCGGGGATTCAGATTGCCGGAATGATGGGAGCGAGAGTTATCGCCACGACGGGCTCGGATGCGAAAGCGGCCAAAGCGCTGGAGCTTGGCGCCGATGACGTCATTAACTATCGCAGCCAGAATGTGCTCTCGGAAGTCCGCCGGCTCACAGAGAAGAAAGGCGTCGACGTCGTGTTCGATCATGTCGGTGTTGCGGTATGGGAAGAGAGCATCAAAGCGCTTTCGAAAGGCGGACGCCTTGTCACGTGCGGGGCGACGTCGGGATACGAGGCGAAAACAGATCTTCGCTACGTGTTCTACAAGCAGTTACAGATTCTCGGCTCGACGATGGGAAAGAAGGGCGACCTCCAGACGATTCTCAAACTCATCGAACGTGGAATCCTGAAGCCGGTAATCGACCGCGTGCTGCCGCTCGCACAGGCACGAGAAGGACATCGCATTGTTGAAGCAGGAGAACAGTTCGGCAAGATCGTGCTAATCCCGTAATCGAAATGTCTTGACAACACGACATAAATGTCGTATGATTGAGTGAGATGACAGCAGACGAGCTCTTGTGGAAAGAGGATGGACTTGACAAGCTCGAGTCTGGTGCTTGGACTCGTGAAAAGTACGTCCATCTCTTCCATTACATGCAACTCTTCTCCAAGGGTATGAAGAATCTCTGGGAGAAAAGGGTGTACCTAGATCTCTATTCTGGTCCCGGTTGCTGTCTGTTGGCCGGAACAGAGAAGGTCTACAAGGGCTCACCTCTTCTGGCCCTGAGTGTGCAACACCCCTTCGACAAGTATATCTTTTGCGAGAAGAACCCAAGCCATCTGCTCGCTTTACAGAAACGAATATCGAGCCTTCACACCCAGGCAGAAATAGACTACATCAGCGGTGACTGCGACGACAACGTCGATATCATTATTTCCAAACTGCCGAAGCCCTCACGCGAAATGAGGGTGTTGACATTCTGTTTTGTTGATCCGTTTGATCTGAGTCCTCACTTTCGGACAATCAACAAGCTCGCAGGAGCCCGTCGGATTGACTTTTTGGTCCTGCTTGCACTGGCGATGGATGGCA
>Ga0154319_1071_pt1 | contig 24925 bp, 18 predicted proteins | sample RifGroA2_FD_117659 | JGI IMG/M metagenome (GOLD analysis project Ga0154319, IMG submission 117659) | Ignavibacteria bacterium GWA2_54_16 | reverse complement strand
CCGTCCTTGCCGTCATCAAGGCAAGCGATTTCGATCACGCTCTTGAAATTGCGAACAACACCGAATTCGGATTAACCGGCGGTGTGTGGACGAAGAACCGAAAGAAGATCGAGAAGGCGAAGAGAGAGTTTCATGCGGGGAATTTCTACGTGAACAGAAAGATCACCGGAGCCCTCGTCGGAGTGCACCCCTTCGGCGGATTCAACATGTCGGGTACGGATTCCAAGGCCGGAGGTAGGGACTATCTCTTGCTCTTCCTTCAGGCGAAATCGATTGCCGAAAAAATAAAGTAATGAGAGGATGATGCAGAACTACGTACCATGTCCGATCTGTGGTGAAGAGGTCACAAAGGACAGCGACTTCTGTCCGCACTGCGGAGTCGTGTACGTCGAAAGCGAACCGGTTCAGTGCGAGGATCATCCGGATCGCAAAGGAGAGTCTCTCTGCATCATCTGCCACCGTGTCCTCTGCAAGGAGTGCACGCGCTCCCGCGAGGGGCGACGCTTCTGCAAAGACCACAAGTCGGTGAACGTTGAGCAGGATTGGGCGCAGATCTATCAATCGTCGGAGATCAACGAAGCGGGACTTGTGAAATCGGTTCTTGAGAATGCGGAATTTCATGTTCAAGTGCAGAACTTCAACTCGATCGGTTTTGTATGGGATGGCGGCGGTGATTCTGCCCAATCGAGGAGCAATATTGGAAAGCCGGCGAAGGTGTTCGTTCCGATCCCCGAGTACCTGAACGCCGAGGTTGCGCTTCGGGAATGGGAATCGGGTGAAGTGAAAGAAGAAAATTAGCACCCTTTCGAAACAACAAACTTGCCCCGATCTTCAGGTCGGGGAAAAAGAGAAAGACAGAATGAGGGCTTTAGCCCTTGAGTTCCGTTTCCGGTTTCGAACATCAAGAAGGAGTCTTCATGAAGATCCATGAATATCAGGGCAAAGAAATTCTAAGAAAGTACAACGTCGCACTGCCGAAGGGCCAGGTCGCGTTTTCAGTGGATGAAGCGGTAAGCGCCGCGGAGGCAATCGGCGGAAGCGTCTGGGTGGTGAAGGCGCAGATTCATGCGGGTGGCCGGGGAAAAGGAGGCGGAGTGAAACTGGCACGGACTCTTGACGAGGTACGCCAGCGTGCAGGTGAGATCCTCGGGATGACGCTTGTGACCCATCAGACGGGCCCCGAAGGAAAGGTCGTCAAGCGGCTGCTCATCGAGCAGGGGATGAATATTGAAAAGGAAATGTACGTCGGGATCACCCTTGATCGGGCCCAATCACGCAATGTCGTCATGGTTTCGACAGAAGGAGGCGTCGAAATCGAAAAAGTAGCGGCGGAGACTCCGGAAAAGATTCTCAAGGCGGCCGTTGACCCCGGGATCGGGCTTCAGAATTTCCAGGCGAGGCAACTCTCCTTCGGCCTTGGCCTGAAAGGCGACGCATTCAAGAACGGAGTGAAGTTCCTGATAGCGCTGTATAAGGCATACGAAGCCACCGATGCCTCCCTTGCCGAGATCAATCCTCTCGTCATTACGAAGGAAGGCGAAGTGCTTGCCCTCGACGCGAAAATGAATTTCGATGATAACGCACTCGATCGTCAACCGGAGATTCGGGAGATGCGCGACATCGACGAAGAAGATCCGCTGGAGGTAGAGGCGACAAAGTCGAACCTGAACTACATCAAGCTCGACGGTAATGTCGGGTGCATGGTCAATGGGGCCGGGCTTGCGATGGCGACAATGGATATCATCAAGCTTGCCGGCGGAATGCCTGCGAATTTTCTTGACGTCGGCGGCGGGGCAAGCGCCCAAACGGTCGAGGCAGGATTTCGGATCATTCTGAAGGATCCCCACGTGAAGGCAGTTCTGATCAATATTTTCGGGGGCATTGTGCGATGCGACCGGGTCGCGACGGGTGTGGTGGAAGCTGCAAAAAAGGTCGACGTGCATATCCCGATTGTCATTCGGCTCGCAGGCACGAATGCCGACATCGCCGCAGAGATCCTCAAGAGCTCCGGCCTGAGTTTCCACGTGGCAGAGAGCCTCAAAGAGGCGGCGGAGAAGGTGACGCAGGCGATCGCGGTGTAGGGGCGGTGGCATGCGTGGGGGCAGAGGGCCAGGGGGAAGCGGTGAGTATCAGCCCGGGTGCGAAGGAACCTGAAACCTGAATCTTGAAACTTGAAACAGCCGGAAGTTCAAAGTACGAAGTGCGAATGACGAAGTACTGACTCGTAACTGTAACCCGGAACCCGGAACTATCTTGTCCTACGAAGCCATCATCGGTCTTGAAGTTCACGCTCAACTCCTCACGGAGTCGAAGGCGTTCTGCGGGTGCTCAACCACGTTTGGAGAGGAACCGAACTCTAACGTTTGTCCGGTTTGTCTTGGCCTTCCGGGAGTCCTTCCTGTTCTCAATGCAAGGGTGGTTGAGTTTGTCCTCAGGACGGGACTCGCCACGAATTGCACCATCGCCCGCCGGTCGGTGTTCGCCAGAAAGAACTACTTCTACCCGGATCTTCCCAAGGGCTATCAGATTTCGCAGTATGAAGAGCCGATCTGCACGGACGGATATGTGGAAATCGACCTGAAGGATGGATCAAAGAAGAGGATCGGGATCGCCCGCATCCATATGGAAGAAGATGCCGGAAAGTCGATTCACGATATCGGTGCGTCAACATTGGTCGATGTCAATCGGTGCGGCGTGGCTCTCATTGAAATCGTCAGCGAGCCTGATTTGCGCACTCCCCGTGAAGCTCATGAGTACATGTTGAGAATGCGGCAGATCGTGACGTATCTGGGAATCTGCAACGGGAACATGGAGGAGGGGAGTTTGCGATGCGACGCGAATGTATCCGTAAGAAAGCAGGGCGAAACGGAGTTTGGTACGAAAACAGAACTCAAGAATATGAATTCGTTCCGTTTCGTTGAGAAAGCCCTCGAGTTCGAGATCGCGAGACAAATCGACGCCCTGGAGCATGGAGAAGAGATTGTCGGTGAAACCCTCCTCTGGGATGCTTCGAAGGGGATCGCTGTTCCTATGCGATCAAAGGAAGAGGCACATGACTACCGATACTTCCCTGAGCCGGACCTTGTTCCGGTGAACGTTGGGGTGGATTGGATCGACCGGGTGCGTACCAAACTTCCGGAGTTCCCCTCTGCCAGGCGGGATCGTTATGTGAAGGAACTGTCTCTTCCAAAATACGACGCGGATATCCTCACAACGGAGAAAGAGCTCGCCGACTATTTTGAGGGCGTGCTTCAGCATCTTCCTGCCAGGAGTCCCGAGGCGATCAAGTTGACAAGCAACTGGGTCATGACTGAGGTTCTGCACGTGGTCAAAGAACAACATATCGCCGTTGATTCGTTTGCAGTTCGTCCGAAGCGGCTTGCCGAAATGATTCACATGATGATCGATGGAACGATCAGCGGGAAGATCGCAAAAGAGGTTTTTGAGAGAATGTTGACGTCGGCCGATTCGCCCTCAGCAATCGTAAAGAGCAGGGGACTTGCACAGGTAACTGACGCAACTGCCATCGAAGCCGCGGTCGACAAGATCTTGTCGGAAAACCGAAAACAGGCGGAAGAATTCCTCGGCGGGAAGAAGCAGGTGTTCGGATTCCTTGTCGGGGAAGTGTTGAAGGCAACGGGAGGGAAAGCGAATCCAAAATTGGTGAATGAGATTCTGAGAAAGAAGCTGGAATGGAGAAGTTAGAATCTAGGAGATGGATCAAGAATGAAGAATCGAAACTTCAGAGGTCAGAAGTCAGAAATCAGAAGTCTGAAACGTGAAATTTGGATCAACTTCAAAGTACGAAGCACTTACTCGAAACCCGTAACCCTTGTCCGACGAAGCCGTAGTCTGGCGTAGTCTGACGGAACTCGAAACGCACAGTCCCAAAGAAGGCTAAACAACATGCGACCAAAAATCATTGCCGGCAACTGGAAGATGAACAAAGACCTCGACGACTCCGTCGGATTACTTCAGGGAATCAAGTCGGCTTCGTCCGATTTTCCGCCGGGAGTCAAGGTGATCGTATGTCCGCCATTCACATCGTTGGCTGTTGCGCAGCGTATCCTCGAAGGAACTCAGGTAGGGCTGGGAGCACAAAACATGCACGCGGAAGATGAAGGGGCTTTTACCGGAGAGATCTCCGCAAAAATGCTCAAGTCGGTGGGCTGTCGCTACGTTATTGTCGGCCATTCCGAAAGGAGAGAGTATTTTGCTGAGACCAACGACCTGATCAACAAGAAAGCGCGAAAAGCACTTGCCTCCGGACTCATTCCGATTATCTGTGTCGGTGAGACTCTCGATGAACGGGAAAAGAACCTGACAGAGAAGGTGGTCTCCGTTCAGACAAAAGGCGTCCTCAAGGAGATGGCGGCCGCGGATGTCGAGAAATCGATAATCGCCTATGAACCTGTATGGGCGATCGGTACCGGAAAGACCGCGACCCTCGAGCAGGCTGAGGAGGTACATCAGCTTATCAGAAAACTCATCGGACAATTATACACCTGGGCGACAGCCGAAAAGGTCGTTATCCAATACGGGGGATCCGTGAAGCCTGAAAACGCAAGGAGCCTCCTGTCGCAGCCCAATATCGATGGGGCGCTGGTCGGCGGAGCCTGCCTGAAGGCGGACTCATTCAGCCAAATCGTCAAGGCCGCCACAGGATCCTGAGAAAACCTCAAACCAACCCTCTCCACTTTAAAAGAATCCATAAACCCATTATAATTTAATGGGTTAGCGGATTTCTGCACTTAAGATTTCCTTTGCTTTCCGCCCCTTTTGTTGTTATATTCGAAAGATTATCAAAATGGCCCTGACGACCTGATATTCGGGCTGAACTCTCACTTTTTCCCCACGAGAATTGCATATCTTCACGTTTTTCAAGGCCATACGTCGCTCGGTAATTCTCTCCCTCCTCACCGCTGTCCTGTGTTCCAGTCAAGAAATCAAGATCCTCGAGAACGGATCCCCGACCCTGCTCGGAGGCGATATTGGGTATTTTCCCGAAACGCCAACCCGGACGAAGATCGACCTGGCGGGAACATGGTCTTATTCAACGGACGAAGAGCTATGGGCCGACGTCAGGATTCCGGCATCGTTTGAGAATGAAGGGAAGATAACGTTCCTGCGGAGTTTCTCCGTCTCCGAGGAGCTTGTGGGCACCTCCGCTTTCAAAATGGTTCTGCTCGGCGCCGGGTATGAGACCGAAATCTATGTCAACGATATTTTCGTCGGCAGGCATTTTGGGAGCTACACATCATTCACTCTGAACATTCCCGAGGGAGTGGTTCAGCCGGGCAAAGAAAACGCAGTCAAGATCGTTGTCTCGAATGTCCCTTCCGCCAAACAAACTCTTCCCCTCAGAAAACAAGTTTGGGGCTGGAAGAACTATGGCGGCATCTTGCGGGACATCTACATTCTGGCGACCCCAAGGTTGTGGATCGAGTCTCTCAGCCTGAAGCCGGCCGTCGGTGAGGATCGCACGAAGGGGACCGTCGCGGTATGGGCGACGATTTCCAACGACCAGTATCCGCAGCTTCTCTCTCCCGATTCACTCAAGCCAAAAGTTCAGCCGATATATCAGCTTTCATTTGAGGTGGTGGATATTCTCTCGGGGACCGCGTCCACCCAAACGAGCCCTCACATCTTTGTGCCGGAGAATGGCAAGGACAGCGAAGTCACGCTTGAGTTCGCTGTCGCAAACGTCCGACTCTGGAGCCCTGACGCTCCCTCGCTTTACAGACTCAGGGCAATTGTTTCGTACGGGGATAACAAGAAAAGAACGACGATTGACGAGTTCGACGTCGATTTCGGATTTGCATCGGTCACGCGCAACGGCGGAGAACTGATGCTCAACGGGAAGAAGACGGAGCTCAAGGGCGTTATATGGGTCGAGGACTCGCCCGTCCACGGCGCGTCCATGACGTATGAGGAGATGGAAAAGGACGTTGCTGAGATCAAGCTCATGGGTGCAAACGCGATCCGCTTCGCATTTCACCCGCCGCATCCCTACATGATCAATCTCTGCAACAGGTACGGCATTCTGGCCCTGGAAGAGATCCCCGTGTGGAATGTTCCGGGCGAGCTGTTGGGAAGCGAAGCAATCCAGGTCCTCGCCGAACAGACCGCCCGCGAGATGGTACTGCGCGACAGGAACAATCCAAGCGTTCTGGGTTGGGGGATTGGAGACGACTTTGACTCTTCGGATCCGAGGGCGCGGGAATACGCACAGCGCATCACTTCTTCCATCAAAGGGCTCGACGCCCGTCCGGTCTACTTCGGCGCACGACTCCTTGAGGATGATCAATGCGCCGACTTAGCCGATCTGGCCGCGGTCAACATTCCGACGAACGACCTGAAGGAGTTCAAAGAGTCTCTTCGTTCGTGGCAGAATGCACATGCTTCACAACCTGTCATCGTTCTGCGGTACGGAAAGATGGTTGAATCGGGAAACCGAAACGGATACAGCGACCCGATGTCGGAAGAGGCTCATGCGCGATTCTTCCTCCAATACCACGCTGCGATCAAAGAATCCGGTGTCGCGGGCGGATTCGTGTACACGTTCGCCGACTGGCGCGGAGATCGCCCGATCCTGACGGCGCTCATGGCTGATCAGTATATCATGCCGGTGGGATTATTGGACACACACCGAAAGAGACGCATCGCCTATGATGTCGTGAAAACTATTTTTGCGGGACAAAAGGTCGCGGCGCTCCCCATCGGCAAACATCGATCGTCGTTTCCTGTCGTCCACATCGTCGCGGGATTCCTCATCATCTTTGTCATTGCATACCAGTATCACTACAACAGGCGGTTCAATGAGTCGTTGAAGCGTTCGTTCCTGCGATCGTACAATTTCTTTGCGGACCTTCGCGATGTGCGGACGGTCTCGGTCTTTCATACACTCCTCCTCAGCGTGCTGATCTCCCTGACGCTTGCTGTTGTCCTCTCAGGCATTCTGTATCACTATCGAACGGACACGATTGCCGACGTCGTGGTGACGCAGCTTGTTGTTTCCGATCTTGTGAAGGAATACCTCATTCGTGCGGCATGGAATCCGATCGAGGGGATTGCCGCCTTCGCGGGCGTGTTCTTTCTCGTGTCGTTACTTCTTGCAGTATTTGTCAGGGTGATCTCGCTGTTCTTCAGATCCAGGATTCGTTTCATGCATGGCTTCACCGCTGTGGTGTGGGCCTCGGCGCCTTTCATTCTCCTGAGTCCCATCGGAATGAGCCTCTTCAAGATCCTCCAGACTCCATTCTATGTGATCCCCTCGTTTGCGGTGCTGCTGACCATCGCTGTATGGGTGTCGGTCCGCATCCTCAAGGGTGTTTCGGTTATCCTCGACCAGAGTGCCCTGAAAACGTATATTGTCGGGGGGCTGATGCTTGCCGGTATCGTCGTTGGCACGATGACGTATTATGATTCTGAGTATTCACTGATCGCATACGTGCAGTTCCTCTATCACATCATGAGCGGCGCTTCCTAATGTACCTGTCCAAGATCGAAATACTTGGATTCAAGTCATTCGCACAGAAGGTGAATCTGGCCTTCGACGCAGGCATTACGTCGATCGTCGGGCCTAATGGCTGCGGAAAGACGAATGTCGTCGATGCCATTCGGTGGGCATTGGGGGAACAGCGCCCTACCACGCTTCGCAGCGACAAGATGGAGGATGTGATCTTCAACGGGACGAAATCCCGCAAGCCGGTCAGTATGGCGGAAGTTTCACTGACCATTGAAAACACCAGGGGAATCCTCCCGACCGAGTTCGCCGAAGTGACCATCACCCGCCGCGTGTATCGCTCGGGTGAAAGCGAATATTACCTGAACAAAGGCCTCTGCAGGCTTAAGGATATCCGCGATCTGTTCATGGACACCGGAATGGGCTCCGATGCCTACTCGGTTATCGAGTTAAAGATGGTCGAGACCATTCTGAGCGACAAGGCGGATGAGAGAAGGCGCCTCTTTGAAGAGGCGGCGGGAGTGACAAAGTACAAACACAGGCGCAAGGAGGCGTATCGCCGACTCGAAAGCGTCCAGGTCGACCTTACCCGCGTCGGTGATATCGTGCGGGAAGTACAGAAGGCGGTGAATTCTCTTGAACGCCAGGCACAAAAGGCCGAGCGCTATAACCGTTACGCGAAGCAGCTCCACGAGCTCGAGCTTGCCCTGCTCAAACGTGAATATGCAAGCATTGCGTCCAAAATCACGCCGTTGCAGGAACAGCTGGCCGTTACCGTTGACGAAAAGGACAAGATTGATGTCGAGTTGAAGCAGGAAGAGGCATTGCTTGATGTCCTCAGAACCGAGATGTCAGAGCTGGAGGCAAGGAGTGCGGAGGCTCAAGCGGCGCTCTCCCGCCAGCAGGATATCGTTCACCAGTTTGAGCAATCCGTTGCGACTGCCCGCGAACGCCGCCGCTCATTGTCCGCGAACATCGACCGGTTTGAAAAAGAAAAGATCGAGTTGAGCCGCCAGAAAGAGAACCTGCAAAAGCGTCTGGCCGAACTGCAATCGTCCCTCGAAGGAGTAAGGGCCAAGGCAGAAGAGGCAGAACAGGCGTACAACAAGAAGAAATCCGATCTGGATGCGTTCGAGCAGCAGGTGAACGCGAAGAAGAGCGAGTTGAAGGCCAACCAGGACCGCGTGATGAGTCTTTTGCATCAGATCTCCGAACTTCGGCAAAAGGAGAACGCGGCCAAAGCGAAAATGGAGAACCTCCGCGGACGGGTGGAGTTCATTGCGGAAGAAAACGCCCTCTTGCGGCAGGAAGTCGAGAAGAATACCGGGCTTGTCACCAAGTTGACGGCGGAGGACAGGGACCTGCGGCGCAAATTTGCCGAAGCGGAAGTCCGCGTCCACGACATGGAGGCCACCAGGCGCAAGCTGCAGGCAGAGCTGGAGAAACTGAAAGAGAACGATTTCGAGCTGCGAAGCCGCATCGAAAGGAAAAATGCCCGGCTTGATTTTCTGAAGGGCCTCGTTGAGAGTCACGATGGTGTCTCGGAAGGGGCGCGGTATCTCATTACCGACGATGAGTGGCGTGCACAGATCAAGACGACAGTCGGCGAGGCCTTCACCGTCGATTCCCGGTTCCGCATCGCTCTGGAGTCGGCACTCGGCGAGATGTCGGGATATGTCGTTGTTGAAGACGCCGAAACTGCATACAAGGCCATCGAGTCTCTCAAGAGCCGGCTCAAGGGCAAGGCAACGTTCATTTGCCTGAACCGCGTCCCGTCTCCCGATCGTTCGCGTCCATCTCTTTCGGGAACGGGAGTGATTGGCTGGGCCGCCGACCTTGTTCAGACTGATTCTGCTTTCAAGCAGCTTTTTGCCTTCCTCCTTGACAAAGTGCTTGTGGCGGAAGACATCGCAGCCGCACGGCAGGTGGTTGCCCGGGACGCGGATGTTCGCTGCGTGACGCTCGAAGGGGAGATTCTCTCCGGAAGAGGAATTGTCCGCGGCGGAAGCGTGCGACAAGATGAGGGCGCGCATATCGGTCGGCGTAACCAGATCGATGAGCTGAAAAAAGAGATCGGGAAGCTGGTGGAGGAACGGGCGAACCTCCAGAGCATCACGAAGGAAAAGGTCTCCGAGATGGAGAACCTCGACGTGAAAAAGCTTGCCGCAGATGCAAGAGAAATTGAGCAGCAAACAACGACGGTGGAAGTGAGAATCGCCCAGCTGGAGTTTGAAAAGAAGCGAGCGAGCGAGACGATTGAACGGGGAATTACCGAAGTAGCTCGGCTCCAGAAGGAGATGGAAGGGCTCAAGAGGGAGCTTGAGCACGAGGGGGCTGAACTTGCGGTTCTGGAGTCCGAACGGTCTGAAGCTGAACGCATTTCCGGAGTGACGTCGAGCGAATTGGAGACCATGGAGGCGCTCCTGGCGGAGTATGCGAAGGCCGCTCATGAGGCGAATGTCCACGTCCTCTCATTGAAGTCTGAGCTGCGGAGCGTCGAGCAGGATATTCACCACGCCGTATCAACCATTCAGTCCGTCGTTGCCGGCTTCGACCAGCGAACGACGGATATCGAATCGGCGCGGGAGGAGATCCGCCTGCTGGCCGATCAGATCACCGAAAACGAGAAGTCCCTCGTGGATGCGAAGGTTCAGAACACACACCTCAAAGAGCAGAAGAAAGAGGCCGACAAAGAGCTTGGAGAAAAGCGCGGGCAGGTCTATGAGATCGAATCGAAGTTGAAAGAGGAGCGGTTGAAACACGAAGGCTCCCTCAAGGCCGCCCATGACCTGGAATTCAAGATCCAGGAACTCACGATGAAGGGTGAGAATCTCAAGTTCCGTGCGAAAGAAGAGTTTGAATTCGATCTGGTGGTGGAGCCGTTTGAGGACAACGAACAGTTTGATTTTACCGCGGCGCGTGAAGAAGCCCGAACCATCAAAGAGAAGCTCCATGCTCTTGGTGCGGTCAACTTCGAGGCGTTTGACGAATACAAGAGCGAAAAAGAACGGCTTGATTTCGTGAACACGCAGAAGGACGACCTCGAGGAATCCGAGCGAACGCTGCTGGAGACCATTGAGGAGATCAATACGACGGCCCAGCAGAAATTCCTGCAGACATTCGAGAAGATACGCGAGAACTTCATTACGACCTTCAAAGGCCTCTTCGACGAGGGAGACGAGTGCGATCTCTCGCTGGAAGAAGGCGTGGATCCGCTTGAGGCGAGGATCGAGATCACGGCGAAGCCCCGCGGAAAGCGGCCGACCTCGATCGATTTGCTGTCCGGGGGCGAAAAGACGCTCACCGCCATTGCCCTCTTGTTTGCCATCTATCTGGTCAAGCCGAGTCCCTTCTGTATCCTCGACGAAGTGGATGCACCGCTCGATGACAGCAACATCGACCGGTTCACGAGAATTCTGCGCCGCTTTTCCGACAATACCCAGTTCATCGTCGTAACACACAACAAGAGGACCATGGAAGCGGCGAATGCCCTCTACGGCGTGACGATGGAGGAAGAGGGCGTTTCCAAGCTGGTTTCAGTTCGCTTCGACAAGCCTGTCGCGAAGGTAACGGTGCAGCCATAAGTCCGGCGAGTTCGAACATGGTGCGGGTGTTTTGTGATTTTGACGGTACGATGACTGTTGACGATGTCGGCAACCGTTTGTTTCATGCCTATTCCGGCGGGGCTTCGGAGAAGATCGTCGAAGAGTACCGTGCAGGTCGCATCAATGCAAGAGAATGTCTCAGCCGCGAATGTGAATCCCTCGGGACAATAAGCCCCGAAACGGTGCGGAAGTTCGCATCTCAGTTTCCTCTTGATCCCCACGCAAAAGAGTTTGTTGAGTTCTGCCGGACAAGGGGAATTCCCCTCACGGTTCTGAGCGACGGTTTGGATCTCTACGTGAGTGTGATCCTGAACGATGCCGGGCTCGGAGACCTCCCCTGGCTGGCCAATCATGGGTCGTTTGTCGGAACGGAGAGCGGCACCGTGCTTGTTCCTTCATTTCCGTATCGGGACGAACACTGCGATCTGTGCGGGAACTGCAAACGGAATCACATGGTCACGAATTCCGGGGACGACGATGTTGTGGTGTATGTGGGAGACGGGATCTCTGATCGCTGCCCGGTCCGCTATGCCGACATCGTGTTCGCAAAGCGTGATTTGATCAAGTACTGTCAGGAGCAGAACGTCTCATATTACGAATTTCGGCATCTGGGAGATGTAAGGGAACGTCTTGACCAGATCATGTCGCGGGGGAAGATCAGGCGGCGCCGCGAAGCGGTGATGGCCCGCAGAGACGTATTCATCGCGGAATGACTATGACTGATTTCCGACAAAAACTCTTTCATTATCGCGGCTATACACCGGTTCCGTTTCTTCTCGTGACGGTGGTTTTTGCGCAGCCGGTTCTTCCGGCCTTCTTCATCGGGGTTCTCGTCATGGCGATCGGCGAGTTCACGCGTTTCTGGGGCGTGGCATATGCAGGTCCGCTGACGAGGGTGACCGGAGCCGTTGGGGCGCCTTCACTTGTGGTGGCGGGGCCCTTCTCACACGTGCGGAACCCGTTGTATGTGGGTAACATCCTCTTGTACGTGGGTGTGGGAATCATGGCGGGGGCCTTAAGTCCCTGGCTCGTCATTAGTGCTGCTGCATATTTTGTTTTTCAATACAGCATGATTGTGTCGCTGGAAGAGGAATTCCTGGAAAAAGAGTTTGGAGATTCATACGCGGAGTACCGCAGGAACGTTCCAAGGTTCTTTCCCCGATTCACGCCGTGGCGATCGGAAAAGGCAGCAGGCCAGTCCGTCGACTGGAAGGGAGCGATCAAGTCCGAAAGAAGAACCTTTCAGGCAATAGCGCTTGTGACGCTCCTGATCATCGTCCGTTGGGTGTGGTGATGATTCAAAAGGTCATGATCATAGCTGGAGAAGCGTCGGGGGACCTGCACGGGGCGGGTGTGGTGCGCGAGCTCTTGAAAAAGAATCCAAAGCTTGATGTGTTCGGTGTAGGCGGCGACAAGATGAAGCGGGAGGGGATGAACCTTGTTTATCACATCCGTGAGCTCGGGTTCATGGGATTTCTGGAAGTGATCAAGCATCTCCCCTTCATCAAAGTCATGGAGCACACGCTTGAACAGATCGTGAAATTCAAGAAGCCCGATGTCCTCCTCTTGATCGACTATCCGGGCTTCAACCTGCGGTTTGCAAAAAGAGTGAGAAAGTACGGACCGAAGATCGTCTATTACGTCAGTCCCCAGGTTTGGGCGTGGCATCGGTCAAGGGTGAAGAAGATGAGAGGGATCGTGGACTCGATGCTCGTGGTATTTCCGTTCGAAGTGGATTTCTACAGACAGGAGAACATTCCTGTCGAGTTCGTGGGCCATCCGTTGCTCGAAGTTCTGGATGTTGGACTGACGAGAAAGAATTTCTGCAAGCGGTACGGCATTGACCCTTCCAGGAAAATTCTGGGACTGATTCCGGGGAGCCGCCGCCAGGAGATTGAAATGATTTTTCCCGTTATGCTGCGGGCCGCCCGAATGATTGCCGCCGAAGAGGAGATGGAAATAGCTGTTGCCGTCGCTCCCACACTTGAGGAGTCATTCTTTCGAATGCGGTACAACCTTGAAGGCGTCCACCTGGTGAAAGGGGCAACATACGATGTGATGAGCCAGTCGCATTTCGCATTTGTGACGTCCGGGACTGCAACTCTTGAAACGGCTTGTTTCGGGACTCCGATGTTCGTTCTCTACAAAACGTCGTGGCTCACATACATCATAGGGCGGCTGCTCATACGAGTGCGGAACATCGGGCTGGTGAATATTATTGCCGGCAAAACGATAGCCCCGGAATTTATTCAGCACCGTGTTTCCGTCGGCACCCTCGTGAAGGAAGCATTGAAAACTCTGCGCGATGAAGGTCTGCTCAAGACGATGCGAGCGGAGCTCTCGCTGCTGAAAAAACAACTCGGCTCGGCCGGTGCCTCGAAGAGAGTCGCACAGCACATACTTCAAATGGCGAGACCTTGACTCCCTCGCGATTGCTTTTGCCTTTCTCGTGGTTGTATGGCGCCGCGGTAGCGCTCAGGAATTTGGCCTTTGACATAGGATTGGCCGGCGTGGAGAAGTGTCAGGTCCCCGTCATTTCGGTCGGCAACATTTCGGCGGGAGGTACCGGAAAAACTCCGTTCGTCGTGGAACTGGTTTCTTTCCTGCAGAAACTTGGAAGAAAGCCTGCCGTTCTTAGCCGCGGATACGGGAGACGCTCCAAGGGTTTTCAGGTTGTGAGCAACGGGATTCAGAGATGTGCCGAGGCGATCACGGCGGGAGACGAACCGGCTCTTTTCGCGGAAAAACTAAACGGTGTCCCGGTCGTCGTGGACGAGAAAAGAGTCCGCGGGGCCCGAAAGGCGGTGGAACTTTTTTCTCCCGATGTTATCGTGCTCGACGACGGCTTTCAACACCGTTCGCTGTTTCGCGATTGCGACATCGTCCTCATGACGGCTGAAGAGCTGACAATGCCGGCGGCTTTGCTTCCTGCCGGATATCGCAGGGAGCCTTTGCGAGCGTTGAAAAGGGCACATCTCATTGTAGTTTCAAAGTGCACGGATCTGGAAGAATTCAGGAAGGCCTCAGCGGATCTTCAATCCCGTTTTCATCTTCCGGTCATCGGTCTCCGCACGAGCATGGAGAAAATTCGGGAGCTTGGAACACGCAAAGAGTTTGACAGGGAAGCGCTTCGCGGGAAGAAGGTGGTTGCCTTTTCCGGCATAGCAGATGCATCGTCGTTTGATAGCACCCTCGATGGGCTCGGTGCGAATGTCCTTGCACATCACAGGTTCAGGGACCACCACTGGTATACCTCCGACGACTTGAGGAAAATCGGGGAATCGTTTCAAGCCGGCGGGGCGGAATTCTTGGCTACGACCGAAAAGGACATGGTGAGACTCGGGGATGGAGTCGGTTCCTTGGAACGGCTCCCAATCGTCGGGATCGAGGTGCGATCGGAGATTATCGCGGGGGAGTCGGAGCTGCAAGCGGTACTGCGAAAAGTATTTGGCGAGAATTGAAGAAAAGCATTACACGAACGTGCCTGCCCTGCTTCTGAGGTCTGAATGAAAGCCGTGAAGGGAGATGAGATTCCATGCGTTTGGGGATAACGGACAACATGAGGCCCAAGTCGGTTTTTGAGAATTACCTCCGCTGGGTCCGCCGCGTCGATCCGTCCATTGAGCTTGTGAAGTTGTCGTATCACTTCAAGAACGAAGAGGCGGTTTCAACCGTCGACGGTCTCATCCTGAGCGGCGGGGGAGATGTCCATCCTGCATTGTACGGCATCAGCGGGGCGATTGACCAAGTGGAGGAAGTGAATGAGCTGCGCGACCATTTCGAATTCAAGGTGATTGAGAAGGCCCTGGAGAGGGAGATTCCGATTCTCGGCATTTGCCGCGGCATGCAGGTTATGAACGTTTATCTTGGGGGAACCTTGATTGTCGATTTGCCGATGGCCGGATTTCAGAATCATTCTCCGGCGAACGGAGAGGATGTTCGCCATTCCCTTGTGGCGGATCCGCACAGCATGCTGGCAAGCATCGCGGGCCCGAACCCGCATAGAGTGAACTCGATTCATCATCAGGCCATCGATCGGCCGGGAAAAGGACTCAAGGTCACGGCGAAAGCGAACGACGGAGTCATTGAAGCGATGGAATGGATCCTGAAGGACGGGATGCCGTTTCTGCTTCTTGTCCAATGGCATCCGGAGCGAATGGCCGATTTTGAGAATCCTTGTTCGGGGACAATTGTAGGGCAGTTTGTCAAAGAAGTATCACGATCATCATCCAGTCTTCAGAATTAACAGAAAAAGAAACGGAGCTTTAACAATGGCTAAGAATCCCAAATACGTGTATTTCTTCGGAGGCGGAAAAGCCGAAGGGAAAGCTGAAATGAAAGGTCTCCTTGGAGGCAAGGGAGCAAACCTCGCGGAAATGGTCAACATCAAACTGCCGGTGCCTCCCGGCTTCACGATTACCACGGAGGTCTGCACATACTATTATGATCACAAACAGACCTATCCCAAAAGCCTGCGTAAGGAAGTTGAGACTGCTCTCAAGAAGGTGGAGCAATCGATGCGCGCGAAGTTCGGCGATGTGAATAATCCTCTTCTGGTTTCCGTCCGCTCGGGAGCGCGCGCGTCAATGCCCGGCATGATGGATACGATCCTCAACCTGGGATTGAACGACCGGACTGTCGAGGGATTGATTCGGAAGACAAAGAATGAGCGGTTCGCATACGACTGCTACAGGCGGTTCGTCCAGATGTACGGCGATGTTGTGCTGGGACTGAAGCCCGTGCACAAAGACGACATCGATCCCTTTGAGGCCATTATCGAAGAGAAGAAGAAACAGCAGGGGGTTCACCTTGATACCGACCTGACCGCCGAAGACCTGAAAGACCTCGTCGCCAGGTTCAAAGGAGCGATCAAAGAAAAAACGGGGAACGACTTCCCGCAGGATCCGATGGATCAACTCTGGGGTGCGATCGGAGCGGTGTTCGGCTCCTGGATGAACGATCGCGCGATTGCCTATCGCAAATTGTACGATATCCCGGGATGGTGGGGCACGGCAGTGAACGTCCAGACCATGGTGTTCGGAAACATGGGCGAGGACTCCGGAACGGGCGTTGCCTTTACCCGCGATCCGGCAACGGGAGAAAACGTGTTCTACGGCGAGTACCTGATGAATGCGCAGGGAGAAGATGTCGTCGCAGGGATCAGGACGCCGCTTCCGATGACCGAGCTTGCAAAGAACGATCCGAAAATCTACAAGCAGCTCGACCAGATTCGCAAGACACTCGAGAAGCATTACCGCGATGTCATGGATATCGAATTCACCATCCAGCAGGGCACGCTTTTCATGCTTCAGTGCCGGGTGGGCAAGCGAACGGCATTTGCAGCCATCAAGATCGCCGTCGATATGGTCGACGAAGGGCTCATCTCCGATAAAGAGGCGCTTCGCCGTGTCGAACCGGACCAGCTCAACCAGCTCCTTCGGCCGATCTTTGATCCCAAGGAGAAGGCCGTTACGGTCAAAAGCGGCAAACTCCTTGCGAAGGGTCTGAATGCGGGTCCGGGCGCTGCGACGGGACGCGTGGTGTTTAATGCGCAAGACGCGGAAGAATGGGCCAAGCGCGGCGAGAAGGTAATTCTGACGAGAATCGAAACCTCGCCCGAAGACATCAAGGGAATGGATGCTTCCGAAGGAATCCTGACGGCGCGCGGCGGAATGACCTCTCATGCCGCTCTCGTCGCACGGCAGATGGGAAAGGTTTGCGTCGCAGGATGCAGTGCTCTGGAAATCGACTACTCAAGTCACACGATGCGCGTAAACAACCATCTAGTCAAGGAAGGCGACTGGATCTCGATCGACGGATCATCAGGCGAGGTTCTCTTGGGGAAAGTCCAGACCCGTCCGTCGGAGGTTCTGCAGGTCCTGATTGACCGCACGTTGGACCCCAAGGATGCTCCCGTGTACCAGGAGTTTGCCAAGATCATGAAATGGGCCGACAAATACCGGAGCATGGGAGTAAGGACCAATGCTGATCAGCCCGACCAAGCGATGAATGCGGTTGCATTCGGAGCAGAGGGGATAGGACTTTGCAGAACAGAGCACATGTTCTTCGGCGAAGGGAAGATTGGTCCGATGAGGGAGATGATTCTTGCCGACACCCTTGAAGGCCGCAAGACCGCCCTTGCGAAACTCCTTCCGCTCCAGCGAAAGGATTTCGAGGGGATTTTCGAAGCGATGGCTGGACGTCCCGTCACGATTCGGACGATCGACCCGCCGTTGCACGAATTCCTGCCGCATGAAGAGGGGCCACAGAAGGAGTTGGGGCGCCAGATGGGAGTCTCATTCGAGAAAGTGCGCCAGCGGGTCCAGGCACTTCACGAATTTAATCCGATGCTGGGATTCAGGGGCTGCCGGCTGGGCGTCATTTATCCCGAGATCACCGAGATGCAGTCCCGTGCGATCTTCGAAGCCGCGGCAAACGTCAAACAACGCGGGATCGAGGTCGGGCCTGAGGTGATGATTCCCCTCGTCGGCAACGTGAAGGAACTGACGCATCAGGAGAAGATTGTCCGCACGGTGGCGGAACAGGTGATGAAGGAAAAGGGAGTGAAGTTCAAGTACCTCGTCGGCACGATGATCGAGATTCCCCGGGGCGCCATTACGGCTGACAAGATAGCAGACGTAGCGGAGTTCTTCAGCTTCGGCACGAACGACCTGACCCAGACAACGCTCGGCGTGAGCCGGGATGATGCCGGGACATTCCTCATTCCGTATGTCGACAAGGAGATCTACGCGAAGGATCCGTTCGATGCGATCGACCGGGAAGGGGTCGGCGAGCTGATGAAGATGGCGGTCGCAAAAGGCCGCTCGGCGAGACCGAACCTCAAGCTGGGCATTTGCGGTGAACACGGCGGAGAACCCTCGAGCGTCGAATTCTGTCACCAGATCGGCCTCAACTATGTCAGCTGCTCGCCGTTCAGGGTCCCGATTGCCCGCCTTGCAGCAGCACGTGCGGCCCTGGCCGATGACTCGACCGGTAAAAAGAAAACGGCACGAAAACGCAAGGGCTCAAAGAAGCGCTAGTCGTTTATTGTGCCACCAAAGTGGAAGGATTGTACTGAATGAAGCTCTCAGACTTCAGATATCCGTTGCCCAGGAATCTCATTGCCAAGTATCCGGCCAAGCCGCGCGACCATTCGGCCATGCTTGTCATGAACCGGGCTGACGAATCCATGGAAGATCGCCAGTTCTTTGATGTCGTGGACTATTTTAGCAAAGGTGATTGCCTCGTGGTGAACGAGACGCGTGTCTTTCAGGCGCGGCTCTTTGGGAAGAAAGAGAAGACCAATGCCAAGATCGAGGTGTTCCTCCTGCGTGAACTGAACGCAGAAGAGAACATCTGGGACGTCATTGTCGATCCTGCCCGAAAGGTAAGAATCGGGAACAAGATCTTTTTCGACGACGGCAAGCTCTGGTGCGAGGTGATCGACAACACCACCTCCAGGGGGCGCACGGTCCGGTTCAACCATAAGGGCGATTTCTTTAAGATCATCGAGCGGATAGGGATCACGCCCCTCCCGCATTACATAAAACGGGATGCTACGCACAAGGACAAGGAGACCTACCAAACGGTCTATGCCCGGGTCCTTGGAGCGGTTGCGGCCCCGACAGCCGGTCTCCATTTCACGAAGGCCCTCCTTCGGAAGCTCCAGCAGAAGGGGGTCAAGATTGTCCCGATCGTTCTTCATGTCGGATTGGGATCATTCAGGTCTGTGGAGGTGGAGGACCTGACGAAACACAAGATGGACTCCGAATACTACGAAATCCCCCATGAGGCGGCGACGATCATCAACAAGACGATCGATTCGAAGCATCAGGTCTTTGTGGTGGGGACCAGTACGTGCAGGGCGTTGGAATCCAGCGTGACATCCGACGGCCACCTGAAGCCCTCGAAGGGATGGACGGACAAGTTCATCTTCCCTCCGTACGACTTCAAGGTGACCGATAGGTTGATCACAAACTTTCACCTCCCGGAATCCACACTTCTGATGCTCGTGAGCGCGTTTGGAGGTCATGACTTTGTGATGAGAGGATACAAGAAGGCGATAAAGGACGGATACCGGTTCTACAGCTATGGAGATGCAGTCCTGCTGTTGTAGCGCAGGAATCGGCCATGATGCAGGAACGACCAAAAGTCTACGCCGTCATACCGGCTGCCGGGATTGGCAGCCGGTTGGGCGGCGCGACCCCCAAACAATTCCTTCGACTCGAAGAGAAGCCCATCCTCATCCACACGGTCCAACGTTTTGAATCGTCCCCGGATGTCGATGAGATTGCCCTGGCCGTCGCGGAAGAATCGATCGCCGAAGCGGAGCAACTCGTCACTCGATACCGGCTTAACAAGGTCAGCAAGATTGTTGCGGGCGGCGAGAAGCGGCAGGACTCGGTGCACAACATCGTCAAGCGGCTCGACTTTCAGGCGAACGACCTCATCCTTGTCCACGACGGAGTGCGTCCCTTTATCCACCCCGCAAAAATTACCGAACTTGTCCAGGCCTGCCGCGACCATGATGCCGCAGTCCTCGCAGTACAGCCGAAAGACACGATGAGACGATCGAACGGGGGAGGGTTCTTCGATCAGACTCTCGACCGCAGCGCTCTGTGGCTCATTCAGACTCCGCAGGCGTTTAAAGCGTCGGTCCTGCTCAGGGCTCTTGAGAAGGCCTCGAAGGAACGGTTCTACTCCACCGATGAGGCCGCCCTCGTCGAACGGCTCGGTGTGAAAATCAAGATCGTTGAAGGGAGCTACGACAATATCAAGATTACAACGAAGGAAGATCTCGAGCTGGGAATGCTCATTCTGCAGCGATGGCATCAAACAGGCGTTGCATAATTCACCTCCTGTGGGAGTTGTAAGTGCGGTCACGAACCGTTCTTGCATCTTACTCCCAAACTCCCTATTTTCAGTGGCATAAGATTACACTCACCGAAGGATACGCCGAATGATAAACCTGGCAATTGTCGTTGTCCTGAGCTATATCCTGGGCTCACTTCCCACAGCGGTGCTCTTTTCAAAATGGAAGCACGGATTTGACATTCGTACCAAAGGGAGCGGCAACGCCGGCGGCACGAATGTCTTTCGAGTCCTCGGATGGAAGTCGGGTATCCTGGTGATGGCGATCGATTTTGCGAAAGGATTCGTTGCGACCGTTCTCATTGCACGTCTCTTTTGGGATCCGACTCTTCCTTTCTACAACAGGACGCCGTTTGACGACTTCACGATCATTCAAATGATCTGTGGAGGCGCGGCGATCATCGGACACATCTGGACGGCGTTCGCGGGATTCCGCGGAGGCAAGGGGATAGCAACAGGTGCAGGCATGCTGCTGGGAGTCACACCCGTTGAGTTCGGCATCTCGGCCTCGGTTTTCTTTATCGTATTCATGGCGTACAAATATGTTTCTTTGGGTTCGATCAGCGCCGCCGTGGCTTTTCCGGCGACCCTGTTCATCCGGTTCAACATCTTTGGCGACGAAATCCACAGCTACAAGACCCTGATTATCTTCAGCCTCGGTGTTGCCCTTCTTCTTATTTATTCCCACCGTGCGAATATCAGGCGGTTGATCGAGGGAACGGAAAATAGAGTCTCTCAAGCCGCCAAGCAGAAGCCTGTCGAGACGGAGTAGCTCACTCCTTCCCGCTCAGGGGAGCCGGTGGGGAAACCTCGCTCAGAGGTTCATCTCATGAAAACAACTGTTCTCGGTGCCGGCAGCTGGGGAACCACTCTCGCGCTCGTCCTCCTGGAAAACGGTCACGATGTCAACCTCTGGACATACAAGGCCGCCCAGGCGCAGTTGATGACCGAAAAAAGGGAAAACCCGTCGTTTCTTCCCGGTATCTACCTTCCCCCGCAACTCGATATTATGACGGATATCGCCCGCGCGTGCCAGAATCGTGATCTGATCGTTGCCGCAGTCCCTGCCCAGTTTCTCCGCTCTGTTATCGAAAGGATCGCCGATATCGACCTCGAAGACACCGTCATCTGCAACGTGGCAAAAGGGATTGAAAATGAAACCTTGATGACGATGTCCGAAGTCCTCCTTGACGTCCTAAAGCACGAGAAAAAGGAGAATGTTGCCATTCTCTCCGGTCCGAGCCATGCCGAAGAAGTCTGCCGAAAAATGCCCACAGCCATCGTTTCATCGGCATACAAGAACAAGGCCGCGAAACTCGTCCAGGATGCCTTCATGACTCCCTACTTTCGCGTCTATGTGAATGAAGATATCAGGGGCGTGGAGTTGGGAGGGGCGATAAAGAACGTCATCGCGGTCGGGGCTGGAATTAGCGACGGAGCCGGGTTCGGGGACAACACCAAGGCGGCTATCATGACCCGCGGTGTGTACGAAATCACCCGCCTCGGCGTGAAACTGGGCGCACAGCCCAGGACCTTCGCGGGATTGTCGGGAATCGGCGACCTGATTGTCACGTGCATGAGCCGCCATAGCCGTAACCGCTATGTCGGGGAACAGATTGGAAAAGGACGGAAGCTCAACGATGTCCTTAGAGAGATGGTGATGGTCGCAGAAGGCGTCGCTTCCACCCGTTCGGTGAGGGATCTCGCTAGAAAACATCGTGTCGAAATGCCGATAGTCGAATCGGTCTATGAAATGCTCTTCGAAGGGAAAGACCCGCAAAAGGCCACTGCACAGCTGATGACACGTCATGCCAAAGGAGAGCTCCACAAAGAGGGCTCCTGACCCCCCTAATCCCCTGATTCGCTCAACCTGCCGTCTATTCATCCTGAGTACTCCCTCCATCCGGTAAATCATGGTCAATCCTGTGAATCGTGGTGGTTGATTCTGCTATGAGTTTTCGGTATTTTTAAGTCACTATTCCACAAAACAGTGCTTCCGTGCTCCCGTACTTCCTGAGCTTTCTGAGTGGCTACCTTGTTGGTTCCTTCCCAACCGGTTACCTGCTGGTAAAGCAACAATCAAACGTCGATATTACAAAGAGCGGCAGCGGAAACGCAGGTGCCTACAACGCGGGGCTGGTGACCGGGTCGAAGCGGATTGGACTCGTCGTGGGGCTCATTGACGGGCTCAAAGGCGTTATCGCCGTGTTGTTGGGCGGATATTTCTTACCCGGTTTTCTCGGAAGCGCAGTCGGGATTCTTGCCGCGGTCATCGGTCACAATTATCCCGTGTGGCTAAAGTTCAAGGGGGGAAGAGGCTTGGCGACCGCGTGCGGTGGGCTCATTCTGCTTTCAGGCGGCTACGTCATTGTCTGGTGCATGATCTGGACGGTCATGAAATGGCAGAAGCAGACGATCCTTGGATCGAACCTTCTCGCTACCCTGGCCACGCCGGTCGTACTCCTTCTGCTCCCCGGGAGGTCTTTGGAGGCAGTAATGGTTCTTCAGGGAGACGTCACCGACATTCGATGGCTCGGATTGGCATTGAGTCTTCTTCTGCTGTTGAGGCATTCGGAGGCCTGGAAAGAAATAATTCCGAAAAAAGGAGAGTGAGGCGGTATGGTAGGCAAGACATTGAAGGTTCTTCTCGTTCTTTCGTTTCCCCTCTTGCTCGGGGTGATGATCGGTTATTCCATTCGTCCGTCAAACGCGGCCCCGGCTGAAGCTTCGGAGGATGACGACGGGTTCAACGAATCGTTCCCTCAGGCGCTCCAAACCCAGGAACGGCAGACACAGGGAGAAGATGTCGCCACGTCGCGGAAGAATGCCATTACACGGGCGGTCGCCCGGGTCAGCCCAGCAGTCGTGGGAATTAACGTCATTGAAATCAGGGAATACCAGGATCCTTTTTATCGGTTTTTTGGGGACGATCCCTGGATGCGGAGGTTTTTCGGAGATCGGACGGTCCGTCAACAGGTGAAGGGACTGGGTTCGGGATTCATCATTTCTCCCGACGGTTATATTGTCACCAACGACCATGTTGCAGGAAATGCGACCCAGATAACGGTCACGATGACGAACGGAGAGCGTCTCTCCGCAGAACTTGTCGGTACCGACCCGGTGAGCGATGTGGCGCTTCTCAAGGTCAAGGGGAACAATCTTCCTTACCTCAATCTCGGCAATTCCGATGAGATCATTGTGGGAGAATGGGCAATTGCCCTCGGCAACCCGTTCGGCCTCTTCGAGATCAACGACAAACCGACCGTAACGGTGGGAGTCATCAGCTCAACCGGGATGAACCTTGGCCGTGTGGACAATCGGTTCTACAGGGACATGATTGAGACCGACGCAGCCATCAACGGCGGAAACAGCGGCGGCCCGCTGGTCAATTCCTCAGGCGAAGTCGTCGCAATGAATACGCTCATCTACACCGGAGGGCAGAGCAATACGTACGTTGGGTACGGATTTGGAGTTCCGATCAACAAGATAAAACGGGTCGTTGCAGAGCTTCGCAAATCGGGAAAAGTGGCTCGCGAAGGATGGCACGGATTTGATTTCCAGTCCGTTGACGCGCGCGTAGCACGATACTTCGGACTTTCAAAAGCAGAGGGCGTCATCGTGAGCGAGATTCAGAGAAACGGCCCGGGAGACAAGGCCGGACTGAAGGTGGGGGACATCATACTTCAGGTCAACGGCCACAAGATCATCTCCGAAGACGATCTGTTTGTCCTCCTCAGCGATTCGCGGCCGGGGGAGGTCCTTACGATCGATATCTACAGGGAAAAGAAGACCACGTCGCTGACCCTCACCATGGGCCGGCGTTCACAAGGAGAGCGCCAGTGATCCAGCGCTATACCCGCCCCGCAATGGGGAGGATCTGGGAAGACGAAAACAAGTATCGAATCTGGCTTGAGATCGAATTGCTGGCATGTGAACAGCAGGCCGCTCTCGGAGTCATTCCGAAAGAAGCTGTTCCCACAATTCGGAAGAAGGCGTCGTTTAATGTCCAGAGGATCCTCGAGATCGAGGAAGAGGTCAAACACGATGTCATTGCCTTCCTGACGAACGTGGGAGAGTATGTCGGGTCCGAATCGCGGTTTATTCATCTCGGAATGACCTCCTCGGATGTGTTGGACACTGCCCTGGCCGTTCAGATGAAGCAGTCTGCCGAACTTCTCCTGAAAGATCTGGAAGAGCTCAAGGCCGTGCTCGCGCGGAGGGCAAAGGAACATAAGCTCACCGTCATGGTCGGCCGGACACACGGGATCCATGCCGAACCTGTCACATTGGGACTGAAGTTTGCACTGTGGTACGCGGAAACCTTGCGAAACATCGATCGGTTGCGCAATGCCGCAAAGACCATCTCGGTGGGTCAGATTTCGGGTGCTGTGGGCACGTATGCCTACATCGATCCTTCGGTCGAGCGGTACGTCTGTGAAAAACTGGGTCTCCAGGCGGCGCCGATCTCAACGCAGGTTCTGCAAAGAGACCGCCATGCCGAATTCATGAGTACGCTCGCGGTGATCGGCAGTTCCCTGGAGAAATTTGCCACGGAAATCCGTCATCTTCAGAAGACGGAAGTTCTTGAGGCCGAAGAGTACTTCTCCAAAGGACAGAAGGGATCGTCGGCCATGCCCCACAAACGCAATCCCATTACTTGTGAGCGGATTGCGGGGCTGTCGAGAGTACTGCGGGGTAATGCCGTCGCGGCGATGGAGAACGTTGCCCTGTGGCATGAACGCGATATCACCCATTCGTCTGTAGAGCGCGTCATTGTCCCCGACAGCTGCATTCTCCTCGACTACATGCTCGATCAGTTTACGAAGGTGGTCGACAAGCTGATCGTCTATCCTGAGAACATGAGGAAGAACATCGACAAGACACACGGCCTGGTCTTCTCGCAATCCGTACTCCTTGCGCTAACCAAGAAGGGGATGAAGAGGGAGGATGCCTATCGGATTGTTCAGAGCCATGCGATGAACGT
>Ga0154319_1022_pt2 | contig 25260 bp, 17 predicted proteins | sample RifGroA2_FD_117659 | JGI IMG/M metagenome (GOLD analysis project Ga0154319, IMG submission 117659) | Ignavibacteria bacterium GWA2_54_16 | reverse complement strand
CAAAGTCAAGTCTTTCCTCCTCCTCATCGCGTCGCGAATGACGATTTTTCTTGACAAGAAACGGTAAAAGATTATATTTGTAACAAGTTGTACTTGTTCATTGAATCAAGTTGGCAGCTACACTCCACAATCGAAAGGTTCAGTTAACTGCTTGCTACGGCAATTGCATGTCGCTCTCGTCTATAACGTGAAAAGAGACGTTGAAGAGGAGGTCTCAGACGAGGGAGGGAGAGAGGCGAATGGCGAAGGTGATCAAATGATCGCCACGTCTGTGAAGAAAGAAGCGACAAGAACCGACACATACGCAGAGTGGGACACCCAGGAAACGATTGATGCCGTTCGTTCTGCGCTGGAAGAGCGTCATCGTGTCACTCTGATCGAAGCAAATGAAGAGGCCTATCAGAGGCTTCGGGAAGTTCAGCCCGACATCGTCTTCAACATTGCCGAAGGCTTTCGAGGAGCGTCCCGGGAAGCACAAATCCCGGCGATGCTGGAGATGCTCGGAATCCCGTACACAGGTTCCGATCCTATTACCCTGGGAATCTGCCTCGATAAGTCCCGGGCCAAAGAGATCCTCTCTCACTATCGCATTCCGAATTCCCCCTTTTCCGTTTTTTCTTCCCTCGATGAGGTCGCGAACGCGCAGGTTTCATTCCCCGCGATCGTCAAGCCGCTCCATGAGGGATCCAGCAAAGGCATCTACAACAGTTCTGTCGTGAAGAACGCGCAGGAGTTGCGCGTCGAAGCCGAAAAAATCCTCGTCGAGTACGGACAGCCTGCTCTGGCCGAGAAATTTCTCACGGGGCGGGAATTTACCGTTGCACTGCTGGGAAACGGAACCTCGGTGAAAGTCCTCCCGATTGTCGAAATCCTCTTCGATTCTCTCCCGAAGGAAATGAACAGGGTCTATTCCTACGAAACGAAGTGGATCCTCGATCAACTTGACAACCCGCTCGACGTACATCGATGTCCCGCTCCTCTTGAATCCGGCTTGCAGCAGAAAATCGAATCGATCTCTCTGCACGCGTATCGACTCCTTGGCTGCCGGGACTGGTGCCGCATCGACGTGCGCCTGGACGAACACGGCGAACCGCATATTATTGAGCTGAATCCGTTGCCGGGAATCCTCCCGAATCCTGACGAACATTCCTGCTATCCGCAGGCCGCCCGGGCGGCAGGGATCTCCTATAATCAAATGATCAACGCGGTTCTTGACGCCGCAATCCTGCGAAACCGACAGTTAATTTCTTAAAGAAAAGGAACTTACTGGGCACCGATAAAGGGAGTTCTCATGGCGAAGAAGGTACACGTTGTAATCATATTCAATGAACCCACGCTGGTAACGGAATCAGGTCGAAAGTACATTTCCGAAAACGGCCAAATTCAACAGCTTGCCACAAAGGCAGAAGTGCTGGCAGTGGCAAACCGGGCCGAAATCGACATGTCCGAAGTGGGCGTCCTTGAAGAGCGCGAACATGTTCAACGCGCATTACAACAGGAGGGCTACAAGGCCACTCTCTTTAATATGAACGGCGACGTGCAGAGACTGCTCGATTTTGTCAAGCAAAAGCAGCCCGATGTCATTTTCAACCTGTGCGAATCGGTTGGCAATGAATCGGCGCACGAGATGCACATTGCAGGGCTGTACGAACTTCTCGGAATTCCCTACACAGGCGCTCCCGCATTTGTCCTTGGCTCGTGCCTCAACAAGGCAAGAACAAAGGAGATCCTCGCGTTCCATGGCATTAAAACCGCCCGATTTGCCATTGTCAAAAATATCGGAGAGCTGCAGGAAGACCTCGGTTTGAAATACCCGCTCATCGTAAAACCGTCCCGGGAAGACGCCAGTACGGGAATCGACAATGGTTCGGTCGTCGAGGATCTTGCGTCTCTCAAGAAGAAGGTACGTGGGATTTTCAGCGAGTACGATCAGCCCGCCCTCATCGAGGAATATATCAACGGACGCGAGCTCAACGTCGCGATTGTGGGCAACAAGCGGCCGATTGTTTTTCCGATTTCCGAGATCGACTTCTCCGGTTTGCCGGCAAACTACCCGAAGATTGTCACATACAATGCAAAATGGATGCAGGGGACCATCGAGTATACGGGAACGGTGGGAGTATGTCCTGCCCCTATCCCCGCCGAGTTGGAAAAGAAGGTGAAAGAGATTGCCCTGAAATGCTACAAGGTGATGGGGCTGCGGGACTATGGGAGAGTCGATCTCCGGATCGACAAGAACCTTGTTCCCTACGTTCTGGAAGTGAATCCCAATCCCGACCTGTCGGACGATGCGGGCTTTGCCAGGTCAGCGCGGACGTATGGGATGTCATTTGAAGACACCGTGGCCAAGATTGTCGAGTATGCTCTGGAAAGGATGCCGTAGCGGTTTCTATGGCCATTCGGCCGTTTACAAAAGATGATATGTTGCCGTTGAAGCAGATTCTCCTTGCAACAGAGGTGTTCAGGAATGAGGAAATTGAAGTTGCTGTGGAATTGATGGAATTGGTCGTGGAGGGGCCTCATCAACTTGATTACATCATGTTCACAAGCGTGGACGAGAACAACGTCGTGCAGGGATACTACTGCGTTGGACCGACTCCCATGACCGAAGTTTCATACGACCTGTACTGGATCGCGGTCGATCCAAAGAGGTACGGGGGAGGAGCAAGCAGTGAATTGTTGGAACACTGTGAATCGTTTGTGAGATCGCGGAACGGGAAGAAGATTATTGCCGAGACCTCGTCGCAAGCGAGCTACGATCGCACGAGGGCGTTTTACATAAAGCATGGATATGTTGAAGAGGCGCGCATCAGAAGTTATTACTCGGTCGGCGACGATCTGGTAATTTTTACGAAAACACTCAAGGAGGCTTGACTCTCCGTATGGAACTATGGCAGGAAATACTGCGACAAAGCGTTGACAGCGCGAAAGACCTCATAGACCGTTTCGATTTCGATCCGGCTCTTGCGGAGCGCCTGAATAAGTTGTTCCACATCAGGGTCAATCCGTACTATCTCAGTCTCATTCGTTACCCGGGAGATCCCATCTGGCTCCAGTGCATTCCCGACAAAGTGGAGCTGCAGGATGATAACGCTCCCGAGGATCCTTTGAACGAAGAGGCCGACAGCCCTGTCCCGAGCATCACCCATCGCTATCCCGACCGCGTCTTGTTCCTGGTGACGAGTCAGTGTTCGATGTACTGCCGTTTTTGCACCAGGAAGCGAAAAGTGAGCGATTCAAGCAAGATCAACTCAAAATGGATTCAGGGCGGAATCGATTATATCGCGGCGCATCCGGAAGTTCGCGACGTCGTGCTCTCAGGAGGCGATCCGCTCATGGTCACCGACTATGTTCTGGAGAGAATCCTGGCCTCTCTGCGCGCGATTCCCCATGTGGAAATCATCCGACTCGGCACAAAAATGCCCTGCGTCCTTCCCCAGCGCATTACGCCCAAGCTGTGCAAAATGATCAGAAAGTACCATCCGGTGTACGTCAATACCCACTTCAATCATCCGTGGGAATGCACGCCGGAAGCGGAAAAGGCCTGCGGTCTCCTTGCCGATGCCGGATGCCCGGTCGGTAATCAGGCTGTCCTGATGAAGGGGGTCAATGACGACGCCGACGTCATGATGGAGCTTCACAGGAAGCTTCTGAAGATGCGGGTTCGCCCGTATTACATCTATCAAGCCGATCTTACGAAAGGGACAAATCACTTCCGGACCCCTGTGAGCAAGGGGCTGGAGATCATGGACAAACTGCGCGGCCATACTTCAGGACTTGCCGTCCCTTACTATGTCATCGATGCGCCGGGAGGGGGAGGAAAGATCCCGATTCTCCCGCAGTACGTCCTCGGGCGCAACGGCAAAGATATCATTCTGCGCAACTTCAAATATGATATCTTCACGTACCCTGATGTCGAGGAGAAGGAAGAGACACCGAGGAAACAGTCGACGATCGAGACAAAATACCGACGCAAGAAGACTGCTACCGTGAAGAAAGCTCCCGAACCGGAAGAGGTCCCTGTAGAGGTCGTCGTCGGCAAATAGCATCGCAGAAGCAACTGCAAAGCCCGACTCAGGTCGGGCTTTTTTATTTTGGGTAAATTCGATATACTGAACGTGCCGCCGAAAAACGAAAAAGGGAATATCACCATGTCATTGACCAGCAAAACAGTAAGCGATATCCAGGCTGCTCTGAAAGAAGAGGGGTGTGACGGATGGCTGTTCTACAACTTCCGTGGATCGAATGTCTTTGCGACGCGGATTCTCGACCTTCCTTCCCACATCATGCAAACCCGGCGTTATTTCTATTTCATTCCGTCGGCAGGGGAGCCCCGAAAGCTTGTGCACGGCATAGAGGAGTGGAACCTTGATTCTGTTCCCGGCGGGAAGACCCGCTATGTGAGCTGGCGTTCGCTCGAAGAGGGGCTCAAGAAGCTGCTTGCAGGCGCCAAGCGTGTTGCCATGGAATATTCTCCGGGTAATGCCATTCCCTATGTTTCCAACATCGACGGCGGGACGCTGGAACTTGTTCGGGGTGCCGGGGTCGAAGTGGTTTCGTCGGCAAACCTCGTGCAGCGATTTGAGGCGTGCTGGAATGAGGAACAGACGCGGGACAATTTCGAGAGCGCAAAGCATCTCCGGGCCATTGTGGATGAAACATTTGGATTCATACGCCAAAGGATCATGGCGAAGGGGCGGTTGACGGAATACGACGTTCAGCAGTTCATGCTCAAGGAATTCGAGAAGAGGGGGATCTGGACTGAGGCGGACCCGAACTGCTCGGTAAACGCAAACAGCGCGAACCCGCACTATGAACCGACGAAAGAAATTTATAGCGAGGTGAAGAAGGGGGATTTTGTGCTGCTCGACCTCTGGGCAAAGAAGAAGAAGGATCACTCGGTCTACGCCGACATAACGTGGACAGGGTTCATCGGGGAAACGGTTCCCGATGAGCATCAGAAGATCTTTGAAGTTGTCAAAGGGGGGAGGGATGCAGGAATCGAGGCCGTGAAGACGGCATTCGAAAAAGGAAAGGAGATTCGAGGATTTGAAGTCGATGATGCGGCGAGGGGATACATTGCAGGCAAGGGATACGGGGAGTATTTCATTCACAGGACCGGCCACTCGATCGGCGAGGTCATCCACGGTAACGGGGCGAATATCGACAATCTCGAAACCAGGGATGAGCGCAGGATCATACCGAATACCTCGTTTTCGATCGAGCCCGGCATCTATTTTCCGGGGAAATTCGGGGTTCGGAGTGAGATTGACATCTACATCTCGCCGAAGAAAGAGGTCATTGTGACGGGGCTGCCGATGCAGGAGGCCGTGGTCGCGATCATGAGGTAGGCAGAAATTGCGCTTTGCGCGTTAGGGATGCGAAGGGTGGCCGAAGGCCAGTGTGACCCCAACTTGGGGTTCGTGCCTTGATCGGGGGAACACCGAAGCGAAGCGAAGCCCGGAGCAGCCCGGGCCCTGAACGTTCCCCAGTGAAGGGCAACGCCCAAATAATCAAGAAAGGGCTTGACACAAGATCAAATAATTCTTACGTTGGAAACGAGTGAAACTTTAAAAGTTTCCAATCGTAACCAAGAATAAGCCGATTCATAAATGGATCGGTTCTTTTTTCGACTTACGGAAACGACAAATACGTTAATAGTTTCCTGATTTCGTTGAGGATATTATGACTGACATAAGCGAACAAGAACGAATCCTGGAGTCTGCCAGAGAAAAATTCTTTGAGCAGGGATTCGTGAAAGTCACGGTCGATGAGATTTCTGCAGACCTCGGGATGAGCAAGAAGACTCTCTACAAGTTCTTTCCGAGCAAAGAGGACCTGATCAGGAAGGTCATCCATCTTATGATGCGCCAGGTCAACCATCGGGTTGAGACAATTGTAAACTCCGACGTCCCATCCGTTGAGAAAATGTCTCAGATCCTTGTTTTCATCGGTCGCATGTGGGGGAGAGCGGGGCGGCAGTTCCCGATCGACATGAAGAAGTATTTCCCCGAGCTCTGGAAGGAGATCGAGGTTTTCCGCCGTGAACGGGTCCTGGTCAATATTCAGAAGATCTTTGTTCAGGCGAAACGGGAAGGCGTCCTGCGCGATGACGTGAACGCGCAGCTGCTCCTCCTGATGTTCCTGACTTGCGTTGAGGGAATTCTCAATCCGACCACCCTCTCAGAGCAGTCGTTTTCACTTTCCGAGGCATTCCAGGGAATCTTCAGGATTCTCTTTGAAGGTGCTCTAACGGATGAGGCGAGACGGCGATACCCGAGCATCGGGGCGGCATTTCCACAGAATACTTGACGAGGAACGGCATGAAACAATTCGTTGTGCTTTCCATGATCACGCTGCTCATCGGTTGCAGCGGCAACAGTGACGGCGAGATCACCGAAACAGGAACACTGGAGGCCACAGAAGTCGTGGTCAGCGCCCTTGCGGGCGGAACGGTCCGCGGCCTCCGTGTCGAAGAAGGGAGCTTCGTCCGCATGGGCGACACGCTGGTTGTTCTCGATGACACCGACTGGCGTTTTCAGCTGCAACAGGCGGAGGCCAGTTTGAGGGGGGCAGAGGCGACGTACAGGCTTGCGAAGGAAGGGCCGAGGAGGGAAGACGTGATCCAGGCCGAAGCGAATTATCAGAGCGCAAAGACAGATTTGAAACGGATGGAAGAGCTCTTCGGCTCGAAGAGCGTCTCGGAAAAGCAGCTTGAGGACACGCGCACGCGATACACGATGGCAGAACAGACCTGGGAGAAAGCGAAACGGGGTTCGCGCGGCGAGGAAATTGAGCTTGCAAAAGCCCGGCGAGACCAGGCATATGCCCAGCTGTCTTCACTGAAGAAAAAGGTGGATGACTGCGTCATCACATCGCCGCTGAACGGCACCGTCACAAAGAAATTTGTCGAGCGGGGCGAACTTGTCGGCCAGGGGATGTCCATCGTTCGCATCTCCGACCTGAGCCGGCTCACTCTCACAATCTATGTGGGCGAAGCGGTTCTCCCGAGGATCAAGCTTGGCCAGAAGGCCTCAGTGAAGGTCGATGCGTTTGAGCAACGATCGTTCGAGGCGGAGGTGATCTTCACGTCCCCGACGGCCGAGTTCACCCCGAAGAATATTCAGACCAAGGACGAGCGCGTGAAATTGGTGTTTGCCGTGAAGCTGCTGGTAGCCAATCCTGACGGAACTCTCAAGGGAGGGGTCCCCGCGGATGCAACCCTGACCCTCACAGGAGACACAGAATGACCGAATCGGTGACATTCAATGACGTGACGAAGGTCTTCAAGGAAGAGGGGCAGCCGGAGGTTGTTGCGGTGGACCATTTGTCATTTGCTGTTCGGAGGGGAGAGATCTTCTCGCTGGTCGGTCCCGATGGTGCGGGGAAGACAACAACGATTCGAATGATGTGCGGCGTTCTTTCCCCGACCGAAGGGGAGATCCGTGTGATGGGGTATGACATGAAGACCGATCGAACAGAGATCAAGAACCGGGTGGGATATTTGTCTCAGCGGTTCAGCCTGTACGGCGACCTCACGATCGACGAGAATATTGACTTTTTTGCGGAGATACATCGGGTGAAGGACTACCGCATGAGGAAAGAGGAATTGCTGGAATTCACCAGGCTCACACAGTTCCGCGGCCGCCTTGCAGAACGGCTCTCGGGAGGGATGAAGCAGAAGCTTGCCCTTGCCTGCACCCTCGTCCACGCGCCCGACGTGATCTTCCTTGACGAGCCGACGACTGGGGTCGACCCTGTTTCCCGCAGGGACTTCTGGAAGATTCTCTCAAGCGTCCTGAAACAAGGGATTTCCATCGTTATGGCAACTCCCTATCTGGATGAGGCCGAACGCAGCACAAGAGTCGCCCTGGTGAATCAGGGACGGCTGCTGATATGCGATACGCCCGAGAACGTCAAGGCCTCGTTTCAACATCATGTACTCGAAATTGTCTGCGATGAGCCTCGGGAAGCTATGGATAGGATACGGCACGAAGAAGGCGTGCAAAGCGTCCAGTTATTTGGCGATCGGTTGCACGTTGTCGTTCGGAAAGAGACAGCCAGCATGGACAAACTGCTCGAGAGCCTTCGACAGGGTGCCCTCCCGATTACCGGCAGCCGACTCGTCGCACCGTCCCTCGAGGACGTATTCATCTCCCGTGTTTCGTCATGAGAGGTTCATATGAAGACCAGACTACTTTTTCTCGCTCACTTTGCTTTGATTCATGCGCTTTCGGCACAAACCACAATCCCGCCGGAGCAGAGTATTCCCGTCAAGCTGGGGGAGTGCATCGATGCTGCTCTGACCCGGAATCCCGTCATGCAGGCCTCGCAGGCCAGGCTTGATGCTGCCGTGAATCGTGCCGACGAGGTCAGAAGTGCCTTCTACCCTCAGCTGAAGTTCACCGGAAGGGTTGCGCAGCTCAGCGAGGTTCCGGAATTCTCACTTACCCTGCCGTTCCTCGGGACGCAGACTCTCTTTCCGTCGATCACGCAAAACTATGCCGCCAGGGTCTCCTTGCAGCAGAATGTCTTCAGCGGATTTCGCCTTGCCAGAAGCGCGGAAGCGGCGGAGTTTCAACAGACAGCGGTTCAACATGAGCATTCCCGTGACAGGGAAGATCTCATCCTGAATGTTGTGACGGCGTACTGGAACCTCTACCGCGCCCGCCGGGTCGAAGCGGTTCTTTCACAATCCGTCGAACAGGTTTCGGCCCATGCGAACGATGTCGAGAATTTCCGAAAACAGGGGATGGCAACGGATCTGGATCTTCTCAAAGTCCAGACACAGCTTTCTGACATCAAGGTGAAGCACATCGAGGCACAGAGCAACGCCCGGCTCGCTACCATGGCCCTCAATATCCTGACAGGAACGCCTCTGCAAACCGCGGTTATCCCTGCCGACGAGCCTTCGGCTGCAGCCGACCCGGCGGGGTCACTTGGGCTTGATCGCATTATACAGACGGCTCGGGAGAGGCGCGCGGAGGTTGCGGCCGTTACCGCGCGGCGAGATGTGGCAAAGGCCATGGTCGGTGTTGCTCAGGGCGGCTGGTATCCGCAGATCGTTTTGTCCGCGAACTATGACTACGCCCGTCCGAATCAAAGAGTGATTCCTCCCAAGGATGCGTGGGAAAAGTCATGGGACGTCGGGCTGATCCTCCAATGGAACATATGGGACTGGTTTGCCACTGCGAAACAAACCGCGCAGGCAAAAGCCGGCCTCTCGCAGGCGGAAGCGTCCCTTTCGCAGATATTCGATGCCATATCCCTGGAGGCGGCACAGAACTTTTTTCGGACAGCCGAAGCCCGGGAGAAGATCAACGTCGCATCGCTCGGGCATAAGCAGGCCGAGGAAAGTTATCGAATCACGTCGGAAAAATTCAAACGCGGGCTGGCATCCAATACCGATCTGCTCGACGCCGAGCTGGCATTACTTCAGGCCAGGCTGACCGAGACGCAGAGCGTTGTTGAGCACGCGATTCAGGTTCACCGGCTCAACAAGTCGATGGGAGTGCCGTTGCGATGAACGAGAGGAATGGAATGTACGCAGTAGAAGTCGAGCGCCTGACACGCCGATTTGGGACGTTCGTCGCAGTCGACGATATGAGCTTCAAAGTGAAGAAGGGCGAGATCTTCGGATTCCTCGGCCCTAACGGTGCGGGCAAATCGACTACGATCCGCATGCTCTGCGGATTGCTCGCCCCTACTTCGGGAAAGGCACTGGTGAGCGGATATGACGTCGGCTCGAATCCCGATGCAGTAAAAGCCACAATCGGTTACATGTCGCAGCGTTTCTCCCTCTACGACGACCTGACGGTCGAAGAGAATGTGAACTTCTACGGCGGAATCTACGGATTGGAAAACGATCGGCTGAAGGAGCGCAAGAAATGGGCCATTGAAATGGCGGGGTTGACAGGAAAAGAAAAGTCTCTTGCCAGAACGCTCTCGGGAGGGTGGAAACAGCGGCTGGCTCTCGGGTGTGCAATTCTGCACGAGCCGCCAATCGTCTTTCTTGACGAACCCACGGGCGGTGTCGATCCCGTTTCGAGACGCGATTTCTGGGACCTCATCTATTCACTCTCGGCCCGGGGTGTGACCGTGTTTGTCACCACGCATTATCTTGACGAGGCCGAGCACTGTAATACAATCGGATTGATCTATAACGGCAAACTTACGGCGCTCGGCTCGCCTTTGCAGTTGAAGGCCTCACTTGAGAAGTACAAGATCTTCGAAGTAGCCTGTGACCGGCCCGTCGATGCCATGGAATCACTCCAAAAAGAATCTTGGGTCGTCGAGACCTCGATTTTCGGCTCGGCGTTCCATGTGAGCACGCGGGGAATTGAGGATCCAGCCGAACGGATTCGTGAAGTCCTCGGCTCACAAGGGATCGCGGTCCAAAATCTCGAGCGGATTGTTCCGTCGCTGGAGGACGTCTTCATTCACCTGATCTCGGAGGAGGGGGCAAAAGCATCATCCCCCGTGACTTCCCCGTGAAATTCGACATCATTATACCGATCATTCGAAAAGAGTTCAGGCAGATACGGCGCGACAAACGCACGCTCGGAGTTCTGCTCTTTGTCCCTGTGCTGATGCTTCTGATGTTCGGTTATGCATTGAATTTCGATGTTAAGAACACTTCCCTGGCACTCTATGATGAAGATCGGTCCTCCCAGAGCAGAGAGTTTGCCCTCCAATTCTGGAATTCCGAGTTCTTTGACCTGAAGTATGTGCTCCACGATGCGCGGGATGCCGACCGGCTCCTCGACGGGGAGCAGGTGAGGGTCGTGCTCATCATTCCAGCCACATTTTCGGAGCGTCTCGCGCGAGGCCAGGAGGCCACAGTCCAGGTCCTGATCGACGGAACCAACTCCTTTTCTGCATCGACGATCCTGGGATATATCAACGGCATAGTGCAACAGTATTCACTGAAGGTGATAACGTCAGCATTCTCGCGCACGGGAGGCGGAGCTGTGGCGGTCCCGATCGATTTCCGCCCGCGTATCTGGTACAATCCCGAGCTGCAGAGCGCGAAATTTCTCATCCCGGGATTGATTGCGTTCATTTTGATGATCGTTGCGGTGGTCTCGACGGCGCTCGCCGTGGTCCGCGAGCGCGAGCTTGGCACCATGGAGCAGATCATGGTGGCCCCCATAAAGCCTTCCGAACTGATCCTTGGGAAGGCCATTCCCTACACCCTGCTTGCGCTCATTGCAACCGCTACCATTCTGGTTGCAGGATACCTGCTGTTTGATGTTCATATCAAGGGGAGTTTCTTTCTCCTCTTCATCGTGACGCTCGTCTTCCTGCTCGGCAGCCTGGGTTTCGGCCTGCTGATCTCAACCATCGCGCAGACCCAGCAGGTTGCATTCATGATCGCAGCCATCGCCACGATGCTTCCCACCTTCATTCTCTCCGGATTTGTCTTTCCTATTCGGAATATGCCCACGTGGGTCCAGGCAGTCACCTATCTCATTCCCGCAAGGTATTTTCTCGTTGCCCTGAGAGGGATTATCCTCAAAGGCGCGGGATTCAGCGCGTTTTGGGATCAGATTCTTTTCCTTCTTGTGTATGCCGTTCTGACGCTGTCGATCAGCTCTGCGAGGCTTCGCAAACTTCTGCACTAAGTACGATATGAAGACCATTTTCCATATCATCACAAAAGAGTTCATCCAGTTCCGGCGGGACAGGAAAATGTTCGGGTTGAGCTTCGTGGCGCCCGTGTTTCAGCTTTTGATTCTCGGCTATGCGGCGAACCTTGACGTTTCAGAAATTCCGCTCATCATCCTGGACCAGGATCGTACGATAGAGAGTAGAAGCCTGATTGCGAATTTCACGAATACCGGGTATTTCAAGAACGTCGGGTATATCGAGCGATCGGATGAAATCGATCATTTCCTGGATGATGGTCATGCATCGTTTGCCCTCGTCATTCCCAGGGGCTTTGGCAGCAAACTTGCAGCCGGCGAATCTTCCCCTCTACAATTGATTGCCGACGGATCCGAGACGACTGCAGGCGGGATTGGCGTGAGCTACGCGTCCATTATCATAAGCCGTTTTTCCCAGGATGTCCTGTTGGAGACGCTTCAGCGGCGGGGTGTTACCAAACTTCCGCCCCGATTGGGTGTTGAGGCTCGCGTGTGGTACAATCCGGAGCTCAAAAGCCGCAATTTCATGGTCCCGAGCGTTCTGGGTCTCCTGCTCATGGTCCTCACGATGATTCTCACATCCCTTGCGATTGTGAAGGAGAAAGAGCTGGGGACGTTGGAACAGCTGGTCGTTACGCCCATTCGGTCTCACCAGCTCATTCTCGGAAAGATCGCCCCGTTTTTGATCATAGGACTCATCGACGTTGTCCTTGTTGTTGGCGTGGCGCGGCTATTCTTCGGATTGGAGCTGAAAGGTGATTTCTGGCTTCTGTTCCTGCTCAATATCATCTTTCTCATGACCACGCTTGGCCTCGGGCTCTTTGTTTCGACGATGGCCCATACACAGCAACAGGCGATGATGACGTCGATCTTCTTCATCATGCTCCCCATGATGTTCTTTTCCGGATTCGTGTTTCCTATTGAAAACATGCCCGGCATTATTCAGGGAGTCTCCTACCTCATGCCGCTTCGTTATTTCTTTGTCATTGTTCGCGGTCTGTTCCTGAAAGGAGTCGGACTTGACGTGCTCTGGCCGCAGGCACTGGCGCTGTTCGGATTTGGCGTAATCATCCTCTCTCTGAGCGTCGCGAAATTCAGAAAGCGCCTCTCCTAGCTCTCTCCATTCCCGCTCCTCAGCTCCCCTGCACCTCCGCTCCCGTGCCTGCCTTTCTCTTGACACTTGCCTGAAAATTTTTCACATTCGCCTGGGGCCCGCCCACGCCTTCGGCTTCCGCCAAAAAGCGCAGCGGACAGGTCGGCGGGTAAAGTCACTTCACTTCTTCATGGGGGGATCCATGTCTACCTTTCTCGTAGTACTCTTCGCACTCGTGTGTGCCGGGCCTGCATTGTCGCAGGTTCTTATCAATGAAGTTCTGTACGATCCCGAAGGAACAGACACAGGGAAAGAGAAGATCGAAATCCGGAATGTCGGAAGCGCCACTATTGACCTGACCGGATATGATCTCTATCCGGACGGAATCGGGTATTTCACTTTTCCGGCTGTGTCCCTTGCTCCGGGGGCGATCGCCGTGGTCCACCTCCGGCAATCGGGGTCAAACTCAGGTTCGGAATTCTTCCATTCCACACCCTCAACGAACGTGGGCAACGCAAGTGGGTCTGTCGCGTTGTTCAGCAGTACGACGCATAGCGCTGCTACTCTTGCCAGCTTCGTGCAATGGGGAGCGGGCAACAAGGCCTGGTCATCCGCCGCGGTGACCGCCGGAATTTGGAGTGTGGCTGCCGATTCGGTTCCTGCTGTTCCCGAGGGCCATTCGATCGAATATGACGGCGCAGGTTTCACTCCGGGCGACTGGTTTGATCAGAGCGTCCCAACTCTTGGCTCATCGAATTCCCTACCTGTTCAACTTATCGCGTTCTCGGGCCAACGAAACGGCACTTCAGTTGTTCTTTCATGGGAGACGGTTTCCGAGATTGACAATTTCGGATTTGAGATAGAGCGCAAGATGGTTTCGAGTTTTGAGTTACGTGTTCCAGGTTCTAAACCCGGAACTTGGAACCCGGAACCCGAAACGCCTTGGATCCGCATTGGCTTTGTTCCCGGCTCCGGCACAACACATTCGCGGCAACGATACTCGTTCGTCGATAATGTCCCGCTTTCGGAAAGAACTGCATACCGATTGAGACAGCTGGATCGGACCGGGATGTTCTCTTTCAGCGACATTGTCGAAATCGGGCCCGCCGGCCGGTCAGAATCGATGATGCTTGAGTGCTATCCGAATCCGTTCAATCCGGAGACAGCTGTCAGCTATCGGCTGTCAGCTTTCAGTGATGTCAGGCTGAGTGTTTTCGACGTCCTGGGGAGGGAAGCGGCTCTTCTGGTGGAGAAGGAACAGGAGGCAGGAAGTTATACCGTGATCTGGAACGCTACCTCAATGCCGAGCGGGACATATTTCGCAACGCTCGAATTTCAGGGAAAAAAAATCTCAAGGAGAATGGTCTTGTTGAAGTAGGTAAAGTATAGGGCCCGATCAAGAACTTGAGTTACTCAAAGTTCGAGGGCCCATCACGGGGGAATGAGCGGCAGAGATATAGAGCCTCATTCTCCCCCTTTCTCAAAGGGGGAACAGAGGCTCGCGTAGGCAGGGGGATTCGGTTCCCTGAAGCAATGTTTTTGACGTTGAGTCTTCGTGCTTGAATGGCCAATCCCCCTTCATCCCCCTTTGGTAAGGGGGAGGTTATGGCCTCAGGGAGCGCTATGCAATTTTCCCCCTTTCTCAAAGGGGGGACGAGGTCTACTGAGGTGGGGGATTTGAATCATGGCAGCAATGTTGTTGATTTCGACGTTCGTGCTTGAATGGCCAATCCCCCTTCATCCCCCCTTTGGTAAGGGGGAGAGAATGGCAGGAGGCAGGTGGTCCTAATCTCCCTTTCTCAAAGGGGGGACAGAGGCTCGCCCAGGCAGGGGGATTCGGTTTCAGGGAAGTTCCAGCCTATTTCTGGGCCCTGGCAAGGTTGACAATGCCGGCACCGAGGAACAGAATGTTTGCCAGCCACGCGGTCAGAAGGGGATCGAGGTCGCCGTTGTAGCCGAACACCTGGCTCGTCTTCATAAACGCCAGATAAATGAAGGTTACCGCGACCGAAATGCCGAATTCAATGGCGACTCCGCTCCTCCGTTTGTTGGCGGAGAACGGAACTCCAAACAAAACAACAATGAGGCTTGCAAAGGGAAACGCGATCTTGCTGTGGTAGTCGACCAGCCAACGTGAGACCTCCTGGCCGGCTCGTTCCTGCGACTCAATAAAGGAGCGAAGTTCATTGTAATCCATCTCGTCGGGTTTCCGCTGCTTTTCCTGGATTTCAGCCGGTGTGAGGCTCAATCGACCGACAAACAACCGGTCAAAGGGGCGCATCTCCTCGCGGCCGGAGGAAATGATCCTTTCCACTCCGTTGACAAGCTCCCATCCGCCTTTGGTCCTGTTGTCCCCAAGCAGCGGGGCGGGGGAGATACCCTCGCCGCCGTTGATCCGTTCTTCGCTCCAGCGCATCATCTGAGCATCGTATCGCCGCATGAGTACGGTCAGGTTGGTGTCGGCGAAGTCCTCGATGGTGACCTTTCGTGCCGTTCGTGATCCGCCCTCATAGAATCCGAGTGAGACAAGCCGGGTTCTTCCTTCCTGAAAATAGAGATTGAGGCGTCCGGTGGCGGTGGAGGATTTCTTCAGGTACACGCGCTCAATATCAAACTTCTTGTGGTTGGAGAACGGGACGACCCAGCCGCTGAAGTAGATCGAGACAAGGCTCACGAAGAGCGCAACTGCAAGAAACGGAAGGACGAATCTGTACAGGCTGACTCCGCTCGACTTTATGGCCGCAAGTTCGTTCTGCTGGGCGATCCTTCCCGTTACAAAGAGCGCCGCCAGCAGCATTGCCACCGGAGTCATCAGTTTGATGATCTCGGGGGTGAAATGGACGTAGTATTCAAGGATGACCGGGGTTTCAACATTGGCGTCGATGAAATCGTCCAGTTTCTCCATGAGGTCGATCACGAGGAAAATCAAGATGAATGCCGCCAGGCCGAACAAGAATGCGAGGAGAAACTGCCGGATGATATAGCGGTCGAGGATTGTCATTCTGACTGCGGCTCCCCGAGAAATGAACGCAATCGCGCGGGAATAAACCGCTGCAAACCCGCCCAGTCAATGACCAGATTTTCCCTGGCTGTGCGAAGAGTGAGGTAGGCGCCGAGGACACCGAGAACGATATTTGCGGCCCACATTCCGATCCAGGGCTCAAGATATCCCCTGTCGGCAAGTTTTTCGCCTCCGATGAGACAGGACCAATAGAGGAGGAAGAATCCAAGGCTCAGGCTGGCCGCCACTCCAAAGGTCCCCTTGCGTGCCATGATTCCCAGCGGCGCTCCGATAAGCACGAAAATCATGCAGGCAACCGGAATAGCGTATTTCTTATGAATCTCGACAAGATATTCCCGCTCTTTTCTTCGATGCTCTTTGATGTTGTAGAAATCGGTTTCGACAGAATTGAGAAGCATGGTGACACGCGTGAGTGCATTGTACACTCCGAACCTTGGCACGGGAGTCGACGGGGCAACGGCAGAAGGTCCGGCAAGGAGCTTCGCAAGGTCGCTCTGTAATCGTTGAAGAGCCTGCGTTTCAAATTCCGCCCTCTTCTTCGCAAGGCTGTCAACGCGTAGGATCATGTCGTCAGCACTGAGTTCGCGGTCGCCCCGCGAGAAAGCGCTTTCCTGTGATCGCTGGAAATCAAATCCCTCGGCATCCATGGCGATGCGATGCCGCTCAAAACGAATCTTCCTGTATTGCTGGTATCCCGGCACCCCAAGCTCGTGAATCTCTCCGTCGGACAGGTCCATGATCAGTTTGCGGTAATCAGGCGAGAATGAAACAACTCCCTTTCTGGCGGTTATGGTGGTCGAGAAATCGGGACGCGTATTGTCGAAAATGGTGACCCCCTCGAGGTCGTTTGACGATTCAAATGTCTTGCGAACCAGAATGGTATATCCCGTAATGTCCTGAGAGAAGAGGCCGGGGATGATGGAGAGTGTCGGCTTCTTCCTTCGGATATCGTTTCCCAATGAGGCGGCTTTGTGGTTCGCATCGGGAAGGATATCGTTGTTAAAGCGCAGCAGGAGATAACTGATGAGAATGGACGCGAGAAAGACGGGAGCCATCATCTTATACAGGCTCATTCCGCTTGCCCGCAAGGCCGTGATCTCATTGGACGAAGAAAGGCCGCCGAATGCCATCAGCGTGGCAACCAGGACAGACATGGGGACGGCGAGGACGACCATCCATGCAAGATTGAACACAATCACTTCGATGATGACCCCCGCACTCAGTCCTTTTCCGACAAGCTGATCCATGAACTTCATGATGAACTGCAAAAGGAAGATCCCCATCAAAATTGCAAGGGAGGCAAGAAACGGACCAATGTGAGCCCGAAGGATATGTCGCCACACAATGAGCATGAAAAAAAATATACTCAGATTGCCGAGAGATTACAAGGTTCCAGGGAAGTCTAAATTCCCGGAATTTTGACAGGCAAGAGCTCGGCACAAATTCCGGGAATTTGGTGACCTCGGATTCCCAGAACATCCGTCAATCACTCGCTTATCATTCCGATTTACGCTATATTGGCACCGCTGTTGCAGTTCCCTTTCCTTATGACACCACGCGCAAAGAAAACTCGAACGGAGAGAATGCTCCTGGAGCGTGATCTTCAGCCTGACCCGTTCCGCGAGCTGGAGCAGTGGCTTCACGCAGCGGAAAAGGCAAAGATGGTGGAGCCTACCGCCATGGTTCTCGCGACATCCACTCCCGACGGAAAGCCGTCTGCCCGTGTCGTTCTCCTGAAATCCCTGACCAATGACGGGCTCGTATTCTTTACCAACTATGAAAGCAGAAAAGGAAGAGAGCTCCGTCAAAACCCCCGGGCGGCGTTATTGTTCTACTGGGACATTCTTTTGAGGCAGGTGCGCGTTGAGGGACGCGTTTCCGTCCTTTCAGAGGCAGAATCGTACGAGTATTTCAAAACAAGGCCCCTCATGAGCCGCATCGGAGCTTGGTCTTCGAAGCAGAGTGAGGTTCTTCCGGATCGCGAAATCCTCGAAAAAGAAGTGGAACGGTTGAAACAGAAATTTGCAGGGAAAGAGATTCCGCTGCCCCCTTTCTGGGGCGGCTTCCGATTAATCCCGTCTGAGTTTGAATTCTGGCAGGGAAGAGAGAGCCGGCTCCACGACAGATTCCGGTACTCTCTGCGCAGGGGACAATGGACTATTGAACGGTTGTCTCCGTAGAGGTCGGATGAAGAAGAAACACACCATACTTGTCGTTGAAGACGAAGACGTACTGATTGAGCTTCTCCGCGGCGCTTTGGATCATGAGGGTTTCACGGTGATGACGGTGCAGGACGGCGCGGATGCAATCAAGATGTACGCTTCAAATGTCGCCAATATCGACGTGGTGTTGACGGACATGGGGCTTCCGTCGCGGGGAGGATGGGAGGTCCTTGCCGAGGTCAGGAAGATCAATCCCGCCGCAAAAGTCATCTGCGCAAGTGGATTCCTGGAAAACTCCATTCGCGAGGAGATGATCGCCGCAGGAGCGGTCGAATTTATCCAGAAGCCGTATGTCTACGCCGAACTTGTATCCCTCATTAGAAGCCTTTTACCCGAATAAACCGGCATTCGTCCCACAATTCTTGCTATTCGTTCCTGTTTTTGCTAAGTTTTTCACGTATTCATCCCTTCCAAGGAGTTCTATCGAGCGCTTGGTACTGTTTCACTAATCCGATTCGGGGAATCCCCGATTTCTTCGTAACACTGGTCGGACAAGCGTGTCAGTCGATAGAAGCGGTCCTCCACCATTTTTGTGCCAAGGGCTCATCCTTTCGTTGGGGATGAGTCTCCTCCTTTTTGTTGTTCCCCTGGCGACAGTTCAAGGCCGCACTCCGCATCCCGTAGTCTCGTTTCAATTCCCTCAGGACACCACAAAGTCCGCCGGGACGCTCTCCCGGAAAGCGCGCGCCCTCCAGAAGAAGCTCGGCGTTCGGGATGCGTCTCGGACGAGCGCTGATTCACTGTTGCGCCGAGCTCTCATAACCGCCCCGCGCGATTCGTCGGCACGACTCGCGGTATTTCATCGGGTTCGAACCGATCCTGTTCAGGTCGATCTGATGAGAACACAGCCTCACCCGCTCTATTTGAGAGAACCGCCGTTTGTTCGCAGTGTGGAGGAGCTTGATTCTCTTGAGTACCGTTACCGCATCCGCCGCGTTGTCGGTCAGGCCGACATCAAAGTCCCCCTGGATCTCACGTTCGATCAGTATCGTTCGCTGCGGATGCGACGTGTGGTTCGGGAAAACTGGAAGGCGTTGGCAGGCGAATACAAGCTGGAGGGAGAGGAGAAGAAAGGACTCGGCGACGTTTTCGGCCAGATTACGAATATCGAGATCCCCGTCCCGAAGACGCCGCTCTTCAGTATCTTCGGAAAAAACATCATCAACATCCGCATCAACGGTTCTGTCGATATTCACGCCGCCTTCAGGAACACAAAATCGGACGCCATCACCGCCAATCCGCTTGATCAATCGAGGAGTGAGCCGGATTTCGATCAACAGGTAAGAGTGGGAGTCAAAGGTGAAATCGGGGACAAACTCCGCATTGACGCGGACTGGGATACGGAGAGGACATTTGAGTACGAGAATCAGCTCAAGGTTCGGTACACAGGATATGAGGACGAGATCATCCAGAGCATTGAGGCAGGGAACGTCTCCCTCCAGACAGGTTCGTCGTTCATCTCGAACAGTCAGGCCCTCTTCGGGATCAAAGCCGGCTTCCAGTTCGGTCCCCTCAAGCTGACAACGGTTGCGTCTCAGAAAAGGGGGCAGATCAAGGAACTCTCGGTCTCGGGCGGCGGAAGACCCACGCCGTTTGAACGAAGGCCCTACGAATACTCGCGCGATCACTTCTTTGTCGATACGGTATACCGCAGAATCTATGAGAATGCCTTCAAGGAACGTCCGATTCTCTATGATCCGAACTACCAGATTCAAGATATGGAGGTGTGGGTAAGTCGGACCGGGTTGAACTACGAACCGGGCAAGGACCGCGATGCCGTCGCATTCATCGACATCGACAGTGTTATTCACTATCAGGACAATCCGGCCGCCAGAGCGGGGGACATTCTTTCGATACCGGGGCGGGTGGAGAACTCGCGGTTCATGAGGCTTACTCAAGGGGTCGATTACACATTCGACCCGTTCCTCGGGACGATTGCATTCAGTCAGTCCTTTCAGCCGGAGCAGGTTATTGCCGTGGCGTACAGCCGTCCGGACAGGGATATCGGAACGCTTGAGGCAACGGACACATCAAGCACGTCCAAACTTGTGCTGAAACTTGTCCGTCCGAGGAATCTCGAACCCAATATGAAGCCTGCATGGGATCTCTTGATGAAGAACATCTATTCCCTGGGCGGCCGCGGCCTCAAGAAAGATGGATTTAGCCTTGATATCAAATATCTCCTTCCGGGAACGGAGCCGGTCAAAGAGATCAATGTGAAAGCGATGGACAAATCCCTTTCTTTCAACCTGTTGGAAATGTTGTTCCTGGATACCTACAACACCGAAGGAGAGGAGAAACCGGACGCCGCCTTTGATTTCGAGCCCGGAATAACCATTGACGTCGACCGCGGGGAGCTCACCTTCCCAACACTGGAGCCGTTTGGGGATCGGATCCGGGAATTCTTTTTGGAGAAGTTCAAGCCGACAACAACCGAGCAAAGAGATGAAGTCATCGCCGTTGCCGATTCCTTTATTATCCGTGAAGTCTATGATACAACGTATAACGGCGCCCAGAACAGTCGAAAGAACAGGTTCTATATCAGCGGGGTCACGGTCTCCTCGGTAGCATCAACCTATAACATCGGATTCAACGTTGTCGAGGGAAGTGTCGAAGTGATCGTGGATAACCAAACAGCGACCCGCAACGTTGATTACACGGTGGATTATCTTACCGGTACTGTGGTCATAAGAAACCAAAGTTACCTCGTACCCGGGAAAGGCTTGCAGATCAAGTACGAGGCAAATGACCTCTTTCAACTTGCCTCCAAATCCCTGTTGGGTGCCCGCGGCGAACTTGCCCTGGCAAAGAATACCTCGCTCGGATTCACGATCATGAGCCTGAACCAGCAGACACTGAGCGACAAGGTTCGGTTGGGGGAGGAGCCGATCAGCAATACTATCATGGGGATCGACGGAGGGACAAACCTCAACCTTGATTTTCTCACCTCCGCAATGAATTTGCTTCCCGGAATCAAGACTACGGCGCCATCTTCCGTCAGTTTCAAGGGAGAAGCTGCCTACGTTCTGCCCGATCCCAATACCAGGAAAAGCAACATTGCGCAGGACCAGCATAAGGGGATCGCGTACATCGACGACTTTGAGGGTTCACGCCGGACAATTCCGTTGGGCATTAACAGGGGCATCTGGCACGACGCGAGCCCGCCCGCCTTTATCGCGAGCCTTGACCAGGCACACGACACGATCAAAATGGAATACAAGGCAAAGCTGGTCTGGTTTAACATACAGCCGAGCGATGTGGTCATCAAAGACATCTGGCCGAACAGGGAAACGAGGGCAGGGCAGGATTTCGTCACTGTGATGAATCTTCTCTACCGACCCACAGCCCGCGGTGCATTCAACTATTCCTTGTCACTTAAGGACAGCCTCTTTGCGAATCCCGCCAAAGGTTGGGCTGGAATCCAGCATCTACTGGGGACAACTGCAACCAACCTCCTCGATGAGAATATCACATTTATTGAATTGTGGATGAGAGTTGAGTCATTCAGCCCGAATGCGAAGTTGAACATCAACCTTGGGACTATCAACGAGGACGTGATCCCGAACAGAATTCTGAACTCTGAGGATGGGCTTGGAGGGACGATCAAGACCGGTTTGATACGCGACAAGAAACAGGACGTTGGTTTGGATATGCTCAATGACGGCGAGGAAGGGATCGCGTTCTCGGCTTTCACGGACGCCTATCCGGAGTATCTTGCCGACCCTTCCGGGGACAACTATACCGCGGAAATACCCCAATCGCTCAATCCGGATGATCACCTTGGCTCCCGCGGCACCGATGGCAATTTTGTAGCGCAAGAAGGGAATTTCCCCGACACCGAGGACCTCAATGCCAACAATGTGGTCGACCGGACCAACAGTTACTTTGAATATGAGCTGGCCCTGGACACTGCAAGCGCGGGGTTCAGGAAATATGTGACTGGCGGCGGTGTGAACAATTGGTACCAGATTCGTATTCCCGTACAGGAATTCACGAGAAAGATAGGGAGCCCTGCTCTTACAAACGTCGAGGCGATCAGGCTCTGGATCGGTGATGCCGACCAGGAGGTGGCGCTCCGCATCACGGAGTTTGCCCTTGTTGGCAATCAGTGGGAGGCCCTCGACAAGAACGATCCCAACTTCCGAGTCAGCAACGTCGGAATCGAAGAAAATCCTTACTACACATCGCCCCCCGGAGTGCAGCGTCCAGTCGATCGCACACAACCGGATCAGATCATTTCGGGGAACGAACAGTCCCTTGCTCTCATTATCACCGATTTGAGTGACGGGGAATCGAAGAGAGCGATTAAAAGGCTTTCCGCTCGTCCCCTTGACCTGTTCACGTACAAGACGATGAAGCTCTTTGTGCACGGTGATGACCGGGCCCTGACAAGAATGAACTACGTCGATACGACGAACTACGACGCGGAATTCTTCTTCAGGTTTGGAGCTGATTCTCTCAACTACTACGAGTATCGGGCACCCCTTCGTCCGGGCTGGGCCCCTGAGAACGAGATCACCATCCGATTCGAGGATCTTACGACACAGAAGCTCGGGCGGGACAGTATTGGAATCATCAGCCAACCCCTCCACGTGGACGGCGACCCAGAAGGGGCTGTCTACCGAATTCTCGGACAGCCGGCTCTCACGAACGTGAGATATCTTGAACTGGGTGTTACAAATCCGCCGGGAAAGGGGACCGACAACGTTGTAGGCGATGTGTGGGTGAACGAGCTGCGTCTTACCGATGTGGACGACACTCCGGGTTGGGCATATCGATTTGACACCGCCGTGAAGTTTGCCGATGTGATGAGCGTGAACGTCGGCATCACACAGCGCAATCCGTTCTTCCACGGCCTTGAGGACCGGTTCGGATCGCGCAACGACGACCGTAACTGGACATTGGCCTCGAGTGTAGCCCTCGACAGGTTCCTCCCTGAGAGTTGGAGGGGTTCGCAGTTGGGGCTTACGTATTCTCATGTCGAGGGACAACAGAGTCCCCGCTACGTTCCGGGCACGGACATCCTTGTGGAAGCAGCAGCAAAACGCACGAAGGACCTTGCGCTGGAAGAGGGCCGATCAGAGGAGGAGGCGCAGCATGCTGCCGAAGATGTGCGCCACCAAACCCGGTCGCTGAATGTCACCGAGACCTACGCTCTGCCGAACGTGAAGTTGAATATTCCGGCGTCGACCTGGCTCGTGACGGAGACAATCAATCGGATGACGTTTGCCTATTCGTTCACCAATACGAAACGGAGAAATCCGACAACGCAGTTCTTCCAGCAGTGGTCCTGGAATTTCCGGTTCGGCTACGGACTGCAGTTCGGTGTCAATAATTACGTGCAGCCGTTTGCCGATATTGGAGACTTCTTTCTCTTCAGCCCCTGGAAGAATGCCAAGTTCAATTTCCTCCCGCGCGCAATCAACGTCGCCACGACCCTGAACAGAGCCCAGACGCATGAGAAGGCCCGAAGCCAGTTGGCGAAAAAACCTGTCGGAAGATCCTTTGGATCCACCCGCCAGCTGGGCTTCAGCTGGCAGCTTGTCGAGGGAGGGTTGCTCAGTCCGTCTGTCGACTACACGCTCGATATTACCAGCAGCCTGGTCCACCTCGAGGTGAATCAATTCGGCAGACAACGATCTCTCTCAACGATCTTCGCAGGCCTCATCGGCGGTTCCCGGCTCATTGATTTCGGAAAAGACATCAGCTACTCTCAGAACATTTCCTTCAACACGAAGCCGGTCGTCCCCACGATTTTGAAGCTGAACCAGATATTCACGCCGACGTTCAGGTACTCGTCGCGGTATGACTGGCAGAACAACCTGCAGGCCGGGACCCTGGGAAAGAGCGCAGGCGCAACGGCAAGCATCGGCGGGACGCTCGATATCAACCTCAAGATCATTTCCGAGAACCTCTGGCCGGCTCCGCGCGCGGTTGCCAAACCACCGGTCGATTCGACCGGAGCGCCGCTCCCCCCGACGTTGGGCGAACGTCTTGATGCGCTCAGCCGGATCCTCTTCAAGATCCCCTTCTTCGATTGGGACCGCATCAGCATATCGTTCCAGCAGTCGAACTCAATTCGAAACAGCGGGGTGCTGGGTCGTCCGGGATTCCTCAACCTGTTCGGTCGCGTTCCATTCGTCCAGGGTTCCCTCGCTGAGAATGGCCCGTCGATGTTGTACCAGCTTGGGCTTTCATCGGATCCACACGGAACAGTCATCCTCAAAACAAAACCATCTTTCCCCTTTCTTACGGGTTTCACAGTACCGGGCCTGCGCGCGCCCAACGGGAATCTTACCGATGCGTTCAGTCAGACCAACAACTTTACGACGCGAACATCGCGAACCCTTTGGGAAGGCGCGACGATCCAGCTGACGTGGACTTTGGGATGGTCGTACAATACGAACAGGACGATCAGGACAGATTCAGCCGGCGCTCCCACCGAGGTAAACAGGACCACCAGTGGCGACGTGAACAGGACATTCTTGACATTTCCCAACACGTTTGTTTTCAAACTCTTCAAAACCGGGATCGAGGATGTGAGCAAGCGTTATGAGGAACTGAAGGATGACTTTGGCGACCCTCGGGGGAACGATCTGAAAATTATTCAGGCGTTCGAGGAAGGAATGGAGGCGATGCCCATTTCGACCAGGCTCATCAACTCGATGATGCCGCGGCCCAACTGGTCCTTCCGATGGGACGGACTCGAGAAGTTCGATCTTTTCAGCGGATTTGCGTCGCGCGTCACGCTTGATCACTCATATACCTCCACGTTCCGCAGAAGGTGGCGGCTCACGCCGGACGGAGCGCAAATCACGGAAAGCGAACAGATCTCCTACGGGTTCACGCCCCTGGTCGGTTTGAGCATTACCTTCAAACAGATCGGCAAGGGGAACCTGACCGGCAATTTTCGTCTTGGGACATCAACCTCCACGGACCTTTCTCCTTCTGTTCAGAACATTACGGAAACCAACACAAGCGACATCAATCTCTCCGCAAGTTATTCGCGATCGGGATTCGAGTTTCCTTTCTTCGGGTTATCTCTTTCCAATGATATCGACATCAGTTTCTCCTACAGCTACTCAAAGAACAACCGGCGGGTGTTTGACTTCAGGAAGGAATTCAAGAAAGATGGCGATCCTCTCGAGGGCACCATCCGGACAAGCCTCGAGCCCCGCATTCGGTATACCCTCAGCGCACGGGTGACAGCGTCGATCTACTATAAGTACTCCAAGATGAAGCCCGACGCCGGCGGGTCCCGCATCCCGGGCTCCACCA
>Ga0154319_1044_pt1 | contig 30068 bp, 29 predicted proteins | sample RifGroA2_FD_117659 | JGI IMG/M metagenome (GOLD analysis project Ga0154319, IMG submission 117659) | Ignavibacteria bacterium GWA2_54_16 | reverse complement strand
TCATCGTGATCCTCATGAGACTGAGAACGCAAAAACCGGAGGATGCGGCGCAGACAACAATGTTTGTCCAGCAGCAAATGGATACTCTCCGCGGCGAAGTGAGCGCGAACCTCAAGAACACTTCCGATTCCCTGAGCCAATCTCTTCGGGCCATGCAGGATGCTCTCCATCAAGGACTCAGGATGACGTCGGAGACGATGAATCAACAGCTCTCAAGTGTAACCAGTCAATTGCAGAACAATACCGGTCAGGTCGGCTCGAGGCTCGATAACGCCGCGAAAGTCATACAGGACGTGCAAAACAAGCTGGGGGAACTGGGGAAGGCGACACAGGAGATCAAGGAACTTGGTCAAAGTGTCTCGAAGCTGGAAGAAATGTTGAAGGCGCCGAAGCTGCGGGGCGGACTGGGAGAGCTGCTCCTGGAAGATCTTCTCAAACAGGTTTTGCCGACGGGTTCATACGACATGCAGTACCGGTTCAAAAGCGGGCAGGCGGTCGATGCGGTGATCCGGCTCTCCGGCGGGATGGTGCCTGTCGATTCGAAATTCCCCCTGGAGAACTTTCAGAAGATGCTGGATGCCAAGACCGAGCAGGAGAAGCGCACGGCGGTGAGAACGTTTCGGTCTGATGTGAAGAAGCACATCGATGCCATCGCGGAGAAGTACATTCTCCCTGACGAAGGCACATTCGATTTCGCGCTCATGTATGTGCCGGCAGAGAACATTTACTACGAAACGATCATCAAGGATGAGACCGTGGCGGAGGAGGAAGGGCTGTTCAGCTATGCGATGAACAAGAAGGTCGTGCCGGTGTCGCCGAACAGCTTCTACGCACATCTGCGGGTCATCGTGCTCGGTTTCAAGGGATTGAAAATCGAGCGAAGTGCTAAGGAGATTTTGCAGGGATTGGAGCGTCTGGGTTCGGAGCTCGGCAAGTTCTCGGATACGTTCGATACGCTCGGCCAGCAATTGTCGAATGCGAAGAACAACTTCGACAAGGCGGACAAGCAGCTTATCAATCTGACGGAGCGGTTCAAGTCCATTCAGTCGCTGCCGGATGCAGACCATCCAAAACAGCTTGATGCATTTGGAAAAGCAGAATCGTAGGAGACCGTTCCGGACGGCTGGAAACAAAAAAGTCCCCGCAAGGGGACTTTTTTGTTTTGACTGGTTTTGAATCAGAACTCAGACGCGAACGATGTTGTAGGCTCGTTTTCCCTTTTGTTCGACTTTGAGCTCGAAATGGACGTTATCGCCCTGGGAAAGAACGTCACGAAATCCGGTATTCTTCACATTGCTCTTGTGAAAGAAGATCTCGTTGCCGTCCTCGGTGGTGATGAATCCAAAACCCTTAGCCACATTGAAAAACTTTACGGTACCGTTCATCATAGGTATTCATCTTCCCGAAATCATGCCAACTGAAAAAAAAACCCCAGTAGAGCAAGACTCACTGGGGTTGAGGCTGAGATGCAAACTTACACTTTCTCAACGTTTGCTGCCTGGAGACCCTTCGGACCCTGCTGCACGTCGAACTGAACCTGATCGCCTTCGTTCAAGGTACGGTAGCCGTCACCACGGATCGCCTTAAAGTGGACGAAAACATCTTCGCCATTTTGACGTGTGATGAAGCCATAACCCTTGGCTCCGTTGAACCATTTGACTGTTCCTTTTTCCATGGAACAATTCCTTTCGATGAAGATTTTTGGAGATGTACACGAAGACACTAGCCGAGACGTTCGTGTGTGCTATGGATGTGTTGCGCTGCCCGGCCTCGTGAAGCTTGGAGGGTCACGAAAAAGGGGACAAGGACAATGCATCTACAGCGACGACGCACTAGCGAGGCTACGTCGCCCGGAGGAGAGCCGATCGGGGCCTTCTTCCGGACTTGAAGTGTACGATTAATTACGGGTGTTAAGATATAGAAAAATCCAATAATTCACAAGAGGAAAAAGGGAAGGCAGAGTGTATGCTGTGGTCAGCGGCGTCTCTGGAAACAGCGGGATTATTTGCTTATGTTTTAACGATCAGGCTCGGAAAAACATCGGATACGCAATCAGCCTGCAGGGAGACGAGGTGGTTTCTGTGCATGCGAAAGAGGTGATCCTCGCATAGAGAACCGCGCCTCCTGATTCGTAACTCGTTGTGCCGCGAGAGCTGTCGGCGCCTCATTCAATGATTAAGTGTCGTACGACGGGGCTCATGCATGCCCCATCAGCGTTTTGCTCCTGGTTTCTGCAGTGACAGTTTCTTCTGTGGATCTCTCACCACATCAATGTTCACGGTGCTTCATGAGAATCAAATCTATGCTTCTGCGCCTGCTGGCGTTTGAACTCGCCCTCATCGCAACAGTCCTCGGTCAGAATCGCGTGTTCAACGTGCGGACGTTTGGTGCCTCCGGCATAAAATCGGAGAATGCTCAGTCGTGCCTCCAACGGGCTATTGATTCCTGCGCCGGTTCGGGCGGCGGAATGGTGTACGTGCCGCCGGGTGAATACTCCAGCGGAACATTGCATCTGAGGAGCCACGTGCGCCTCTATCTGGAGGCCGGCGCGATCATCTACTCCATCAAAGACAAATCGGCGTTTGACAAAGATGCCCTTTTGTACGGTGAAGATCTCGAGAATATCTCACTTGAAGGGAAGGGGACCATCGACGGTCAGGGCGCCTATGAGTGGCGGCTCAACGACATTCAGGACGATTTTATCCGCCCCAACCAGGAGCAGATGGAAGCTCTCGGAAAGCCGCTGCTCAGGTCGTTTCCCAAAAAGGACCAGTTTGGCAAGATGATACTCCTGCTTCGGTGCAAGGATGTTCTCATCAGCGGCGTCTCACTCATTCGCTCTCCCTCCTGGACGATTCACCCATACGGATGTGAGCGTCTGGTGATCGATGGAGTCTATATCCAGTCGAGCCTGGCCGAAGGAGTTTGGGCGGACGGAATCGATCCCGACGGCTGCAAAGACGTTCGAATCTCGAATTGCACGATCGAAACGGGGGACGATGCGATCGTATTCTATTCGATGAATTGGTACGGTCCGGCACTCCCGTGTGAGAACATTACGGTCACCAACTGCCGTCTCTCATCGGCCTCAAGTGCCATCAAGTTTTGCGACGGGAACATGAATACCGTCCGGAAGGTGACGATCGACAACTGCGTGATTACGAATTCGAACCGGGGATTGGCGTTTATGGTGTTTGACGGCGGCATCGTCTCAGATATCGTCATCTCAAACCTGACCATCGAATGCAGGCGCCATGATTGGTTTTGGTGGGGTGACGGTGATCCTTTCCACTTCAACATTAAACGCCGGAGTGAAGTCCACAAGCATGTGAAGTTTGAGAACGAACCGCCAGCGGGCATTATTCGCAATGTATTGATTCAGAACGTCGTCGCCCGCGGCAAGGGCTCCAGCATGATGAACGGCCATCCGGCGAGCTGGCTGGACGGAGTAACTTTCGACAACGTCAAACTCTTTCTCTCATCCGATACGTCCGTTGCGTACGACAAGTCGGTACACGCCCTCAATTTCCAGAGGGTGAAGAATCTCAGGCTGCGGAACTTCGAAGTATTCTGGGAGACTCCAGCGTCAAAGCGATGGCAAAGCGCGCTTTCGATTGAGGATGCCAGGGGCGTCGAGGTTCACAACTTCTCAGGCGCGGCAGGTGCGGTGGGATCTGATGTCCCTGTTATTTCGCTCACAAGGGTCGAGGATGCGATGATCCGGAATTCTGTTGTACGGGAAGGGACGAAAACATTTCTCGGCCTGGCCGGATCCGGGATATCAAACATTGTGATCCAGGGAAACGATCTCCGTCGGGCGGCGAAGCCGATTGTGAGCTCAGGGGATGTTGCCGGGGATGCTGTGAACCTGATGAACAATCTCTCAAGCGGAAGGTAATTGTCTATGACGATGCTCGCAGATTGGGTGCTCCGGTGAAGGTGGCGCTGATTCATAGGTTTGGTCCGCCTGAGGTGTTGTCCATCTGCGAAGTGCCGACGCCCCCTGTTGGTGACACGGACGTCCTTATCCGGACAGAGGCAATCGGTCTGAATTTCGCCGACATTTTCGCCAGGCTTGGATTCTATCCTGCGATACCGAAACCGCCGTTCGTGCCTGGCATAGAACTGTCGGGAGTTGTTGAGAAAAAAGGAAAATCAGTACGGGATCTCAAGACGGGCGATCGGGTACTGGCCTTTACGAGACAGCACGGATATGCCGAGTACGTTTCTGTCCCTTCGGGGCAGGTTGCACGCGTCCCGCGGCAAATGGGATTCAAGGAAGCTGCAGCGTTCGGCGTAACGTCATTGACTGCATACCATGGACTCGTGACGCTCGGAAACATGAAGAAGGGAGACCGCGTACTGCTTCACGCTGCCGCAGGAGGAGTTGGGATTGCGTCACTGCAGCTGGCCCGCCACGTTGGCGCGGATGTGCATGCCACTGTCGGTTCGGATTCCAAGATGGATTTGGTTCGGAGCCTTGGCGCCGAGACTGTGACGAACTACAGCGAAGATGATTTCGCAGAACCAGTCAGGATTGCAACGAACGGGGAGGGTGTGGATATTGTCTTCGATTCAGTCGGCGGGCGTGTGTTCCGGAAAGGGTGGAAACTTCTTGCGCCGATGGGCCGGTACGTCCTCTTTGGTTTCGCCGCTGTTGCTAACCACAACGGTATTGGCAAGTTGCGCGCGGCCCGCGAATCCCTGTCGGTGCCTTTGATCTATCCTCCAGCTCTTGTATCGAAAAATGTCAGTTTGATGGGTTTCAATCTCTATTTTCTGATGCAGAAAAAGGAATATCTACGACGCGCCATGAAGATTCTGTTCAGATTGTATGCCCGTGGTGTACTGCGTCCGGTGATCGGAGCCGAGTATCCTTTTGACAAAATCGCGGACGCGCACAGATTCCTGCAATCCCGGAAGAGCGTTGGCAAAGTCGTTGTCATGATGGGTAGATGACAGTCAAGGAAGGAAAACCCGAATTGCAGGTGTTGAGTTGACCGATGGAACACCGGCGTCCGAAACAGAGTATCATCGAGCCTGACTTTCTCCTGGCGGCGTATGGGAGCGGCTATTTCCCGATGGCCGATAGCGCAGATGGGGAGATCGGCTGGTATTCGCCCGATCCGCGTGCGATTATTGAGCTCGGAGCATTCCACATTTCCCGAAGTCTCCGGCTGACAGTCAAGAAGAAGCCGTTCGAGATTCTGTTGAACAGGGATTTCGGGCTCGTCATGCGTGAGTGCGCGCAGAGAGAAGAGACATGGATCTCGGAAGAGATTATTCAGAGTTACGTTGACCTCCGTAAACTTGGTTTCGCCCACAGTGTTGAGTGCTGGGATGGCAGTACTCTGGCGGGTGGGTTGTACGGGGTCGCGCTCGGTGGAGCGTTCTTTGGGGAGTCCATGTTCAGCCGAAAACGGGATGCATCGAAAGTGGCTCTGGTCCATTTGGTGCAAAGGCTTAATGAGAGGGGCTTTCTGCTGCTCGATACCCAGTTTATCACCCCGCACCTGCGCGGGTTTGGGACGGTGGAGATCCCGAGGCAAAAGTACTTAGAAAGGCTCAAGATCGCGGTTCAAAAAGAATGTCGTTTCGATTAATCGTTCACATCACCGTTAGAGGATAGGACATGGCGACGTCATTCAAAGTCCCCGTTATTACTGAGACCAAATTAGGTGGCCTGAAACTCATCAACCGCGGGAAGGTGAGGGATATCTACGATTTCGGAGAAGCGCTGCTTATTGTGGCGACGGATCGCCTCTCAGCCTACGATGTGGTGATGGGAGAGGGAATTCCGTTCAAGGGGAAAGTGCTGACACAGATATCCGAATTCTGGTTTGAACAGATGGCCGACATCGTGCCAAACCACCTCATCTCGACGATCGTGTATGATTTCCCGTCGTCCTGCAAGCCTTATTGGCGCGATCTGGAAGAACGTTCGATGTTCGTAAGGAAAACGAAACCCCTCCCGATCGAGTGCGTCGTCCGGGGATATCTGTCGGGTTCCGGTTGGAAGGAATACAAAGAAGGCCGGAGTGTCTGCGGCATCCGGCTTCCAGATGGATTGGTGGAATCGGACAAGCTCCCCGAGCCGATCTTTACTCCGGCGACGAAGGAAGAGGTCGGCAAGCATGACGAAAACATCACCTTCGAGCGCGCTGTGGGTATGGTCGGTAAAGAATTCGCTGAGCGTGTCCGGGACATCACGATTGCGATCTACAAGCGGGCCGCGGCGATCGCTGAACGAAAAGGAATCATCATCGCCGATACGAAACTGGAATTCGGCATCGATGAGAAAGGCGATCTGATCCTGATAGACGAAATCCTCACTCCCGACTCTTCCCGATTCTGGCCGTTGGACAAGTATAAACCGGGCAAAGGTCAGGAGAGCTTTGATAAGCAATATGTACGGGATTATCTCGATTCAGTGAGCTTCAACCGCAAGCCGCCTCCGCCGAGGCTCCCTGAAGATGTGATCTTCAAAACCTCTGCGCTGTACCTTGAAGCTTTGAAGCGCCTCAGCGGGAAAACGCTCGTTTAGGGAGTCGGGGAGAGCATGGAATCCGGCTTTCGCATCCTGGAGCATCCGGCTGATATGGGTATCGAAGCCTCCGGGCCGGATCTTCGTGAAGCGTTCCGGCAGGCGGCCCTCGGACTGATCTCTATCGTTGTCGATCCGTCGTCGGTCGGGCTGTCGGTGCAGAAAACGAGTTCGGTTGAAGGAACGGATGCCGAGAACCTGCTTGTTCGGTGGCTTTCAGAAATTCTCTATCTCTATGACGGCGAGGACTACCTTGTCGGCGGCATAGAGATCCTGAAAATGTCTCCGACAGGGCTGAGCGCGAACCTTCGCGGTGAGTTTGTGGACGAACAGAGACACCGGCTGAAAATGGACGTGAAAGCTGTTACGTACCACCAACTAAGTGTGTCACAGGGACCCGAGGGCGCGGTCGTGCGCGTGTTTCTCGACATCTAGCAGCTCATGAGTAGGGTGCGACGATGAGTGTGCTTCAGAAGCTCGATGAATATCGATATATCGTTCCGAAAACATTTCGGGACGGCATGCGCATCGAGGGGCTCATTTTCGCAAACGCGGAGCTCATAAAGGCGATCGAAAACGACCTCACGCTGATGCAGGTCGCGAATGTTGCCACGCTCCCGGGCCTGGTCGGGCGCTCCCTGGCGATGCCTGACGCCCATCAGGGTTACGGATTTGCCATTGGCGGTGTCGCCGCGTCGGATTTTCGAAGCGGCGTGGTCTCGGCAGGCGGAGTCGGATTCGATATCAACTGCGGCGTTCGACTTCTTCGAGCGGACTTCAAACGACACGAAGTTCAGCCGAAGCTTGACGCTCTGCTGAACCAGATGTTCCGGGACGTTCCGTGCGGGACGGGCAAGAAGGGTCTTATCGCCGGTTTGACCTACGAAGAGCTGGACCGCGTGCTTGAACAAGGCGCCCGGTGGGCTGTCGAACACGGATACGGAACGGAGACGGACCTCTCGCATATAGAAGAGAACGGCTGTCTCCTTCAGGCCGATCCTGGGACCGTGAGTCGCCGGGCGAAGGAACGAGGTCGGGATCAACTCGGCACGTTAGGTTCGGGAAACCACTTTGCCGAGATTCAGTACGTCACGGAGATCTATGATTCCGAGGCGGCGAAGGCGTTCGGATTGTTCGAGGATCAGATCGTGGTATTGATACACACCGGCTCGAGAGGCCTTGGCCACCAGGTTTGCACGGACTATCTCGAAACGATGCAGCAAGCGATGAAGAAGTACAGTATCAGTATCGTCGACAGGCAGCTCGCCTGCGTGCCGATCCAATCACCGGAAGGTCAGGATTACCTGAAAGCGATGGCGGCCGCCGCAAATTTCGCATTCGCGAATCGGCAGATGATCACCCATTGGATTCGTGAAGCATTCGAAAGAGTGACGGGCAGCGGTGCTCTTGCTGTTGTCTATGATGTTTGCCATAACATCGCGAAAGAGGAGACCCACAAGGTGAGCGGGTCTTCGCGTAAAGTCCTGGTTCATAGGAAAGGTGCCACCCGTGCATTTCCGAAGGACAGCCCGGAGATTCCGCCAGACTACCGCGATGTGGGACAACCTGTCCTCATCCCCGGAAGTATGGGAACGTGCTCATATGTGCTCGTCGGCACGGAAAAGGCGATGGAGGAGACGTTTGGTTCATGTTGCCATGGCGCCGGTCGGGCCAAGAGCAGGCACGCCGCGAAGAAGGATATTAGCGCGGATGCTCTGCTGGAAGAACTTCGCGGCAAGGGAATTCATGTCCGGGGCGCTTCAAAGAGCGGACTGACAGAAGAGAATCCGAAAGCGTATAAGGATGTCAGTGCAGTTGTCGAAGTTGTTCACAACGCGGGATTGGCGCGAAAGGTTGCCAAACTGGTGCCTCTCGGTGTCATCAAGGGATGATTGCAGCAACGTCGAAGGAAGGAACTATCATACATCGGAAGCCGTTTAAGTAGTAAGAGTTGATTCCATCACAGAGAGCTATTGAATGAATTGATCGGAGTTGTCATGCTGCCACTAAATGAAGAAAATGTTCTACAGGCATTGCGGGCTGTAAAAGATCCGGATTTGCATAAAGATATTGTCGCCCTGAATTTTGTCAAGAACCTGAAAATCACAGGCAATAACGTGAGTTTCACGCTCGAATTGACCACGCCGGCGTGCCCTGTCCGGGATAAGTTCAAGGTTGATTGTGAAAGTGCAATCAGAAGTTCCATCAGCGGGGTGGGAAAAGTCGACATCGAAATGACGGCGAGCGTCTCAACCCATGTCAATCAACAGAAGGAGCTCATTCTCCCCGGTGTCAAGAACACCATTGCCGTTGCGAGCGGCAAGGGCGGGGTCGGGAAATCTACGGTCGCAGTAAATCTGGCAGTCTCATTGGCGTTGGATGGTGCAAAAGTCGGGCTTGTCGATGCGGATATCTATGGTCCGAGCATCCCTCTCATGTTCGGCGTCCATGATCGTCCGAAGATCTCCGAAAACAGGCTCGTTCCCCTGGAACGGTACGGCGTGAAGATCATGTCGATTGGATTCCTCGTCGATCCGATGCAGGCCGTCATCTGGAGAGGTCCGATGGCGAGCGGCGCCGTGAAGCAATTCATGGGAGACGTGAACTGGGGAGACCTTGACTATCTTGTGTTTGACCTTCCTCCCGGAACCGGTGATATCCAGTTGACCCTGGTGCAAACGGTCCCGTTGACGGGAGCTGTCATTGTCACGACCCCCCAGGATGTCGCTCTTGCAGATGCCCGCAAGGGACTTGTGATGTTCAACAAGGTGAACGTGCCGGTGCTCGGGATTGTGGAGAACATGAGCTATTTTATCTGCAGTCATTGCGGTCAGCGCGAGAATATCTTTGACTCAGGCGGCGGGAGCCGCACGGCCAGTGAACTCAACGTGCCGTTCCTGGGCGAAATTCCGATCGACACCAAGATCCGAATTGGCGGGGACAAGGGAACTCCCGTGGTCGTCATGGATCAAACGTCGCCTCAGGCACAGACGATCCGTCAGATTGCACGAAATCTTGCGGCACAGATCAGCATCCTCCACGTTACCGCGCCGCCGATGCAGAAGGTGGAAATACTCCTCGGAGGTTCCAACTAGAGAGCGCATGCTTACCCAGGAAACATTGGAGCAGAGTTTGTCGCAAGTCCGTCCTTATCTGCAGCTGGATGGCGGGGATGTCGAACTTGTCCGGCTTACGGAGGACGGTATCGTTGAAGTCCGATTGATGGGATCCTGCATCTCTTGCCCGATGTCGATGATGACGTTACGAGCAGGAATAGAACGATCACTGATGCTTGCGCACGTAGAAGTCAAGAGGGTCGAGCAGGTCCGATAGGTTCAGGAAACGAAGTGCACCAGGCGCCCCACGATGCAGGTTGGGCGCCTTTTATTTTATTTCGATGTCAAAGAGGCGGCCGTCTTTCAGTTGAATGACTCGTGCCGGGTACTTGCGGACAAGATCGTAGTTGTGTGTCGCCATCAGGACACCTGTGCCGCGCATGTTGATCTTGCGCAGAAGCTCCATGATTTCGGAGGATGCGGCAGGATCGAGATTCCCGGTCGGTTCATCTGCAAGGAGGAGCGATGGGGAATTCACGAGTGCCCGCGCAATGACCACCCGTTGCAGTTCTCCCCCCGAGAGCTCGTGGGGCATTTGATTCCGCTTATGGCTCAGCCCCACATCGGCCAGAGCATGAACGACGCGCTTTGTGATTTCGCTCCGGCTCGCATTGGTGACGTAGAGAGCAAAAGCCACGTTTTCGTTGACGTCCCGGTCTTCAAGAAGCTTGAAGTCCTGGAACACAATTCCGAGTTTCCGGCGTAACCTGGGGATATCTTTCGAAGGAGTGCTTTCAGCGTCGTAGTTGAGCACCTTGACGTCGCCGGAGTCGGGCTTCAGATCCATATACAAGAGCCGGAGGAGAGAGCTCTTCCCGGCTCCCGTTGCACCAACGAGGTAGACAAATTCGCCGTCTCGCATCGAGAGGCTCAGGCGATCAAGAACGACTTGGCCGTCGAAGGCAACGGTCACATTACTCAGTTCGATCATGGTCTCTTAGAGAAGGAAACTGCATACTTGATGGCCTCGAGCATACTGGAGATGTCGGCCTTTCCTTTTCCTGCGATGTCGAACGCAGTGCCGTGACCGGGTGAAGTTCTGATGATGTTCAGTCCGGCGGAGAAATTGACGGTCGTCCCAAAAGAGCTCATCTTGACTGGGATCAGGCCCTGGTCGTGGTACATTGCCAATATTGCTCCGTACGATTTGTAGGCACCCGTTCCAAAAAAAGCGTCCGCGGAAAAGGGACCTGAAACATTGATTCCCGAGGACTTCAGCTCTTGGATGGCCGGCCGGATGATATCGTTTTCTTCAGAGCCGAGCAGTCCGTTTTCTCCCGCATGCGGATTGAGTCCCAGCACGGCGATGGACGGTGATGCGACCTTGAAATTTGCCGCGAGTGAAGCGTTGATGAGAGTCGCCTTCTCGACGATCTTCTCTTTCGTCAAACCTCCCGGAACGGATCGAAGAGAGGTATGAATGGTCACAAGGCCAATCCGCATTTCCTTTGAGACGAGCATCATGACAACTTTGTTCGAGCGGCTCAGAAGAGCGATCATTTCAGTCTGACCGGGGAAACTGTATCCCGCAAGCTGTATCGCCTCCTTAGAGACGGGGGCCGTCACCATGGCTGCGGCTTTTCCTGTGATACAGAGTTCGACAGCTTTTTCGATGGCGATGCCCGCTGATTTCCCTGCGGCTCTGCTGGTCTCGCCGTAACGGATGTCCGCCCAGAGCCCGTCGCCCACGTCGACAACCGGAACGCTCTTCCTCTCACTCCAGGGAAAGACCGCTTTTTCGATCTTCACTCGTATCTTCAGTTTATCGGAGACATGCTCAAACACGTTTTTCGGCCCGACGAGAAGAGGGATGCACATTTTCCGGACGGAGGGTTGTGCAGCAGCCTTCAGAGCGATTTCCGGACCGATGCCGTTGAAGTCACCGAGAGTAATGGCAATGGTGGGTTTCACAGATTTTCCGCCTGACTGAGCATGTAGTTCCCGTTTTTGGCGGTGTCGATGAAGACAAACCGCTTGCGAAGTCGATCATAGGTCCATACTTCCATCGGAGAGGAGTTCGGTTGAAGCATCCGATCTGATTTCTGCGGCTGACCGTACAAAATGTAAATACGTCCGCGATCGGTTTTGTACCCGTCGTTTTCCCTGGTGGTGGAGAACTTTCGCATCGCCTCGTCGACACGGTAATAATACTCAGCCATCGTGAGGTTGTAGGCGGTGAGAGTGTCAGGCGATTTCGAGCGCCAGAAGGCATTAAAGGCCTCAGAGCGCTGCTCCAGGGAGCCGGACTGCATTTTTTCGATCTCCTGCTCCGTTGCGATGTGTCGTAGGGCGTCGATGGAGAGCTCAGGATCGGTCAGAGAAAGCGGTCGAGAGGGCCAGACGACGTTGAACTGATGCACCTGTTGCTTTTTGAATGAGCCCGAAACATAGTTCACTTCGAGGGAGAATTTGCCGGGCAGGAGTTTCTCCAGCGGAAGAGGAATGACGATCGTTTTCCAGTTATCGCCCGCGCTTTTCAGACCATACAGCACACCGTGCTCCTGAGGCAGAGCTTCGAGCAACCCTGACCAGGCCGTAAAGGTGGTGCCCTGGAGGTTTACGGACTGTTGGCCGAATGCCTCAGCTTTGCCAGTGAGTTTCCACTGTATGTTCAGACTGTCGGAAGGCGAGGGTGCGTAAATCTCGGTCAAGACGCTCCCCGGCTCGCCAAAGAGTGTGTGGCCGCCCCTGTTCGTTGCCACAACCATAGCCGATCCCGGGTCTGTGACAGGTTTTTGTATGAAGACGACGTCCGATGCTTCCAGTGACTTAAGCGTTGGAGTCTGAAGTGTGATCTTCCTGTTGCGTTCCATGAAGGTGCGCCCTGATTCACGGTCATCGACGCTGAAGACGACCGTATAAACGCCAGGGGGAGCGGAGAGCGATACGACGCCCTGGATCCCGGGAGGCTGGTCTGTCTCACGGGGTAGCGTATTGCGCGCGAGAGGGAGCTGGCGGATTTCGCGTGCTACCGAGACACGCTGATCATTCAGAAGCTCGACAACGAGCTCGCCGCGGGCTACGTAGGTTCCGTTCGCGCCGGGGGTTTCATTCCGGACGAAGATGAAAAAGCTCTGACCGATGCGATAATGAATATCGACTCGGTACCTTGCCGAATCGGTCCGGAAGAGGCTGACCGCCTGGTAGGAGATGGGCGAGTTCAGGCTTCGTGCGTCACCCTGCTCGAAATTCATTTGAGCATAGAGCGAGGTTATGAAGAACACCGACACTGCGACGGACAACGTGAATCTCATAAATGCCTCCTGCTCCCTGGATCTACCGCGTGAAGAAAGCCCAGGCCCGGTGCTGCGCTTGAGCGTGTGTAAGGTATAAAGAAAAGGGGACTAGGGCAACGCGCTTCTGCGGGAGAATTGTTCGCCGCGCTGTTACTTCCAACGTCTGAGAAATTCTGTCAGAAGTCGAACGCCGACGCCGGACGCGCCTCTCGTCGTGTAACTGCCTGGTTCTTCCAGAATCGCAGTCCCCGCGATGTCGAGGTGTGCCCACTTGTACGATCCGACGAACTTTTTCAGGAACATCGCACCTGTGATGGCTCCTGCCCACCGTCCACCGACGTTTTTGACATCAGCAATATCACTCTTGACGAGCTTTTCGTACTCGTCGAACAGCGGGAGTTCCCACAAACGCTCGTACGTGGCCTCGCCGGCCTGACGCAGCTGTCTCATCAATTCGCGGTCATTGCCCATCATGCCTGTCGCATGATGACCGAGAGCGACGACCACCGCACCGGTTAACGTTGCCAGGTCAATAACAGCCGTGGGTTTGTATTGTTCAGCATATGCCAGCGCGTCTGCCAGGATGAGGCGGCCCTCAGCATCGGTGTTATCGACCTCGGAAGTCTTGCCATTGTAATGGCGCAGGATATCGCCTGGCCTGATGGAGGACCCGCTAGGCATATTCTCGACGGCCGGGATCAAACCAATGATGTGAACAGGGAGTTTGAGGCGTGAGACAGCCTCGAACGTTCCGATCACAGCAGCTGCACCGGACATGTCCATTTTCATCTCGGCCATGCCGGCGGATGGTTTGATCGAAATCCCGCCCGAATCGAACGTCACACCTTTGCCGACAAGAACAACAGGCCGCCTGCCCGGATTTCCGTATTCCAGAATGATGAAGCGTGGGGGATGAGCGCTTCCCTGACTTACGCCGAGAACGCCTCCCATGCCAAGGTTCTTTATTTCGTGCTCGTCGAGAACCGACGCATCATACGCGCCCCGGCGGGAGGAGGCCCGGGCGGCATCGGCAAGAGTCTCCGGGTAAATTTCGTTTCCCGGGGCGTTGCCCAGATCACGGGCAAGGACTGTCGCTTCGCAGAGGATCTTCGTCCGATCCACGATGCGCTTTCCTTGCCGAGCGTTGGCTCCTCTCGGCTCGCAAATCGTGAGAGTTTCGACACCAGAGGGGCTGTCCTTCTCTTTTGTGAGGTATCTGTCGAATCTGTAAAGCGAGAGGTATGCTCCTTCCGCGAGCGCAGCTACGGCTTCGCCGAATCTCTGAGAAGGGACTGGAACCATGAGAGATAAAGAAGAGGCATGCAAAGATCTGGCTTTTCTGGCCGCGATTGCAGCGGCGCGCCGAATTCGTTCGGCGGACAATCTCTGCTGTTCACCCAAACCGATGAGAATGTACCGCCGGAGAGAAGCCGACCGCTTGACATAAAGGACGGTTGATTGGCCGTCTTTACCTTTGAAATCACCGGTGTCGACGGCAGGAATCGTGGTGCGAAGTTTCAGCTGGATGGCCTTGACCTGGCGGCTGAACGTAGATCTGTCTTGATAGACAAACACCGCCGTGCAATCATCGGTACTCTGATGGATATCGCACTTATTGAAAGTCAGATTCATGGTTGCTCCGTCAGGTGAGATAATCTACCACGCGTTCCAGGACAAGGGGAAGCACCTTCTCCACGCTGCCGGCGGCAATGCGTGCGCCGGCTGCGTTCTTGTGCCCGTTGCCTCCGAATTCCTGAGCAAGCTTATTAATGGCGATCTCTCCGCGGGACCGGAAGCTCAGTTTGACACCTTCGGACAGTTCGGTAAACATCAGACCGACCTGGACGCCGGCGATCCCTAGCGTATAATTGATGAAATTATCGATATCCTCTTCGTTCGTGCCTGTTCGGAGGAACATCTCGCGCGTCGCCGTCACGTGCGCAACGCGACCGTCATGAGTCGTGCGCAACGTCGCGAGTACCTGGCCGAGCAGTTGAATACGGTTGGGAGTACCTTGTTCGTATACCTGATTGTACGAGCGCACCGGATCAGCCCCCCGGTCGAGGAGATCTGCGATGATGCGATGGAGAGCCGCGTCGGTTTTGGGAAACCGGAACGAACCGGTGTCGGTCATAATGGCAACATAGAGCGGAGTCGCGATGTCCGGCGTAATACTCCCGGGCTCCAGAGTTGTGAAGAGGCTGTAGAGAATTTCGCCCGTGGCGGCGGAGTCTTCATCGACAATATCGAGCTCGGCGAAGGGCATTCGGTCAAGATGATGATCGATGCAGATCTTCGTCGCTGTGCTGCTGAGAACGTAGGGTTTCAAGCTTTGGATTCTGTCCGGTTGGTTCGCATCGACGACGATGACCGCGTCGGCGTCGAGGATCATGTTGGCGTGTTGGAGCGGATCGAACTGCGTAATGATGGTTTGCGGGTCAAGGAATGCACAGTACGCCGGAGTCGAGCTGTGGTTCAACACCGCGACGATCTTGCCCTGACGTGAGAGGAAACGGGCCAGTGCGACCTCACTACCGATCGCGTCAGGATCGGGGTTGACATGCGTTGTGATGACGAACTTTGTGCAACGGTCAACGATTTGTCGGAATTGGTCGAATGCGTTTTGCATAGGTGGACGGATTTGTTGTCAGAAACAAAAAAGGTGTGACCGAAGAGTCGGGCCACACCTCTGTCAAGTTGTTCACACCGGCATCACTGCACAACCCAAGAGTCCCCCGAAGTGAAGAGCTTCTTCAAATCGCCAATACCGCGTTGCTCCCTGGCGAATGAGATCTGTCGGTCCATCTCCCTGTCATAGACGGGCCGGTCAATTGCCAAAAATATTCCGACGGGTCTCGGCAAGTGTGGTTTGTGAGTCATATCTGCCAGAATGAAGGACAGGGTCGTGTCCTTTTCGTTGTGCACCAGGAGGTCATTGACCGAGTATTTCCCATCCTTCAGCGAGACGACTTCAGGGCTGAAACCATTCAGGCGGATTCCCTTCTCTTTTTCCTTCCCGAAGATGAGAGGCTTTCCGTGTTCGATGAAAACTACCGTCTCGTCCTTGCTATCTTTCTCCGTGAACTGAAAGAATGCTCCATCGTTGAAAACGTTGCAGTTCTGATAGATTTCGACGAATGAGGTGCCCTTATGTTCCGCTGCCCGTTTGATGATCCCCTGCATGTGTTTCGGATCCCTGTCGAGTGTACGTGCAACAAATGTTGCACTGGAGCCCAGTGCGAGGGAGGCCGGATTGAACGGGAAGTCGAGAGAACCGAACGGCGTCGATTTTGTGATCTTCCCTATCTCGGAGGTCGGCGAATATTGTCCTTTCGTCAGGCCGTAGATCTGATTATTGAAGAGAAGGACATTGAGGTCGATGTTCCGACGCATCAGATGGATGAAATGATTGCCACCGATGCTCATGCCGTCTCCGTCGCCGGTGACGACCCACACCGAGAGATCCGGGCGGGCGATTTTCAAACCGCTCGCGATTGCCGTCGCACGTCCGTGGATACTGTGGAATCCAAATGTGTCCATGTAGTAGGGAAAGCGGCTCGAACAGCCGATTCCGGAGACGAACACGGTTTTGTGCTTCGGAATGCCAAGGTCCGGCATGACCCTTTGAGTTTGAGCGAGAATTGAATAGTCTCCGCAACCCGGACACCACCGAACATCCTGATCGGTGGCGAAATCCTTGGCTGAGTATTTTTGCGCCGGTATTCCTGCCGTGCTGTTCACAAGATCTTCAATGAGCGTGGTCATCGTTTCCCTTTCAGAATTTCTTCAATCTCGATCTCCAGCTCGGCTGATCTGAGGGGAAGGCCCCGAACTTTGTTGAAGCCTGTGGCCGGAACAAGGTATTTGGAGCGTAATACTTTGACGAGCTGACCCAGATTGATCTCCGGAACGAGAACGTGTTTGAATTTCAAAAGGATCTCGCCGACATTCCTCGGCATGGGATTCAGGTATCGAAGGTGGAGATGAGATACCGAGTGACCTTTTGCGCGTTGCCGGGCGACGACGTTTTTCAAAGAGCCATAGGTGCCGCCCCAACCGACGATGAGGAGGTCGCCCGAGGGAGCGCCTTCAACTTCGGAGAGTGGAATGTCATTCGCGATGCGTTCGATTTTCTCCGCACGCAGTCGAACCATCAAATCATGATTCTCGGGATCGTAGCTCACATTCCCCGTAATGTCTTGTTTCTCCAGGCCCCCGATTCTGTGCTCCAAGCCCGGAGTGCCTGGGATAGCCCAGGGGCGGGCAAGTGTATCATGGTCGCGGGAATACGGCTGGAATCCTTCAGGCGTCGTCACGAAGGAAGGAGAAATGTCCGGCAGGGCATCGAGGTCCGGGATCATCCAGGGTTCGGAGCCGTTTCCAAGGTAGCCATCGGTCAGGAGGATCACCGGTGTCATGTATTTCAAGGCGATCCGCGATGCCTCAAACGCCGCATCGAAACAACCCGAAGGTGTGGAGGCAGCGATAACCGGAAGGGGGGCCTCGCCGTTGCGCCCGTACAGGGCCTGGAGGAGATCCGCCTGTTCCGTCTTTGTCGGAAGGCCTGTGCTCGGGCCGCCGCGCTGCACATTGCAGATCACGAGCGGAAGTTCCACCATCACGGCCAGTCCGATCGCTTCGGTCTTCAACGCGACGCCCGGTCCGCTCGTGGTTGTAATCGCCAGAGCTCCTCCGAAGGATGCGCCGATTGCCGAGCTGATCCCTGCTATTTCATCTTCTGCCTGAAATGTCTTTACGCCGTGGCTCTTGTACAGCGAGAGCTCATGAAGAATGTCGCTTGCAGGCGTGATGGGGTATGATCCGAGGAAGAGTTCAAGTTTCGCCTTCTTCGCGGCGGCCATGAATCCCCACGCCACTGCCTGATTCCCGGTGATATTCCGATACCGGCCTGGGGGAAGTTTCGCCGGGGCTACGTCATAGCGGACGGCAAAAATCTCCGTCGTTTCGCTGAAGTTCCAGCCGGCCTTCAGTACCCGGATATTCGCTTCCAGGATTTCAGGTTTGTTCTTGAACTTGGTCTTGAGCCAATCGAGGGTGGTTTCGAGGGGCCTGTTATACATCCAGTACATCATACCGAGCGCGAAGAAGTTCTTCGAACGATCGATAAGTTTGCCTGAGATCGTCATGTCCTGCAACGCGAGGGCCGTCAGCTTGCTGATATCCACTTCATAAACCCGAAACTTCGACAGAGAATCGTCTTTTAAAGGATTCTGTGTGTAGCCCGCCAGTTTGAGATTCTTGTCGTTGAATCCGTCGGTGTTGACGATGATGGAACCGCCATCCAACAAGCTCTGTAAATTCACCTTGAGCGCGGCCGCGTTCATCGCCACGAGGACGTCGCAATGGTCGCCGGGCGTATTGATTTCGTTGCTTCCAAAATGAATCTGAAAGCCGCTGACACCGAACAGGGTCCCCGCCGGAGCGCGGATCTCTGCAGGATAATCCGGGAGTGTGCTCAGATCGTTTCCGAGGATCGCCGTGGTATTCGTAAACTGGGTCCCGGTCAACTGCATACCGTCACCCGAATCGCCGGCGAAACGTATCGTTACTTCTTCGAGGTTCTCTATCGTTTTTTGAGCCATAAAGGGGGAATTTCCTTAGCGATGCCAAGCCACAATTTCAATTAAGGTACTCCAATTTCTCATTTTTTGGACGGAAAGTCAAGGATTCGGCCCGACAGTGCCTCTCTCACGACTGAGAATGCTTAGCCGTACTCGATCACTGATTGATCAACAAAAAAGCCCATCGCTAAGTTCTATCGCGAAGGGCTTTTCGAAGAACGATATCTGGCTGACTACTCTCGAACCACCCAGACCTTCACCTTGCCGATGACACTTCCCGGGAGTCTCACATCGACCGTGTAAATGCCCAGAGCCTTGATTGTATCTTCCAGCTCAATGTGGCGCTTGTCGATGGTGAATCCTTTTTCCTTCAGCGAGTCAGCGATCATCTGGGATGTGACGGAGCCGAAGAGCTTGTCGTCCTCACCGACGTTCATTTGAATCGTGATGGAGACTTTCTCAAGCTCCGCAGCGAGCTTCTCGGAGGATCGTTTCTCTTTTTCCTGCCGCCGGACGTGCTGCTTCTTTTCCTCTTCAAGCTGGAGGAGGCTGTTGGGAGATGCCTGGTAAGCGATGTTGCGGGGAATCAGGTAGTTTCGAGCATACCCGTCCTTCACATCGACGACGTCCCCGACGCTTCCGAGCTTCTCGTAATCCTGTCGCAGAATGACTTTCATATTCAAACTCCTTCAATCTGATAAAAACCCAAACGGTTCATGGTTACTTGACGGCATCCGAAACGAACGGAATCAATGCGAGGTGTCGCGCGCGCTTGATTGCAGTTACCAGCATGCGCTGGTGCTTCGCGCAGGTACCAGTGATGCGCTTCGGAATGATGCGGCCCTGCTCCGACACGAACCGTTGGAGCTTCTTGTCGGCCTTGTAGTCGATGAAATCTTCCTTGTTGTCGCAGAAGCGGCAGGTGCGTTTTTTCCGGATCTGACCGGCCGCGCCCCGCTGTGAACGGTCGCCGCGTTGCCCTGGACGACCCGGTGTGTTTCTCGTGTTTCTCGAACTTCTCTGGAATGCCATAATCGTAGTTCCTGTTTTTATTTTCTGGACGAATCAGTTCAACCGTCAGCGTCCGTCGCTCACGGTGTTGTGGTTGCCGAGCCCGGTACTGCCGCTGCAGGCGCAGGAGCGGGGGCGGGAGCCGGAGCCGGAGCAGCTGCCTTGGACGCATCGTCGGTCTTGACTTCGGCAGCCGGCTGCTCGGCGGCGAGAAGGGCGGCCGCAGTCCGTGCTTTGAGCGCTCGCTTGTCGAGAACCAGCGTAATGTACCGCAGGATGTTCTCGTCCAGGAAATAGTGTCGTTCGAGTTTCGCAATCGTGTCGCCTGGTGCCATAAACTCGATCACGACGTAAAACCCGTTATTCTTCTTTTTGATTGTGTAGGCAAAGCGTTTCCGCCCCCATTTCACCAGTTCGCGGATTTCTCCGGTGTTCTTGGTGATCACTTCCTTGACTTTCTCGATGACAGCATCGATCTGATGATCGTCGAGGGAAGCGTTGACAATGAAGGTCGTTTCGTAGACCCGTCGTACTTCTGGCATAGTGCTGTTCCCTTTGGACTGTGAGGTGCTTATGGCCCCAGCCTTCGTCGGGAGACGCTGCTGGAGCAGGGTTTATGGAGTTGGTGAATCTTCTTCCGGTGTTACTCTCTTGTTAAACTCATTCATCGCTGTTGTCAGACCCCGCCGGATTGCCACCAGGGAGGCTTCAGCAGCATTCTCAACCATTTGCCGAACAATGAGAAGCTCAGCCGTCTCGAAGCGTTCGAGTACGAATTCAGCCATTCGATCCTTCTCCTTCGGCATCGAGGGAGAAGCTATCCCGCATCGAAGTCGGGGAAAACCATCAGACTGCAGGTGATAAATAACCGAATACAATCCGTTGTGCCCGCCGTCGCTCCCTCTCAGTCGCAATCGCAGGTGGCCAAGTGGGAGCTGGAAATCATCACAGACAACAAGCAGTTGTTCCAGCGGAACCGTCAACTGCTCGCACACGTCCGCGGCTGCAACACCGCTCTCATTCATGTATGTCATGGGCTTGATGAGTGCGACCGGCGTACCGGCAGAATCTCCCAGGGCTATGAGATACTCACCCTTGCCATCCTTGAACGGAATGCGGAGACGCTCGGCGAGGCACTCTACTACGTCAAAACCGAGATTGTGCCTTGTCCCTTCGTACCGTTTCTTGGGATTCCCAAGGCCCATTATGCAGAACATGGCGCAGCCTGAGCAGACACGTGTTACTTCTTCTCGGCCGGAGCAGCAGCCTTTCCAGCAGGAGCGGCCTTGCCGGCAGGCGCACCCTTGCCTGCAGGCGCTTCCTTGCCGGGCTCTTCGGCACCTTCCTCAGGCTTCTTGCCCTTGGCGATGACTTCAGGCTCAGCGGGCGCGGCTTCGGCAGGAAGCGCACCCGGTGCCGCTTCGGCTTCCTTCAGAATCGTCGGAGGCACGACGGCGACGACCGTGCTATTTTCATTCTCGAGTACGTTCACGTTCGGGATCGATAAATCCTTCACGTGAATGGACTTGTTCATTTCAAGGTTCTCGACGTTGATCTCCAGGCGATCCGGAATGTTCTTCGGCAGACAGGAGATCCGCAGGCGATGCAGGATATGCTGCAGGATGCCGCCATCGCGAACGCCTTTCGGAATCCCCACCACCAACACCGGGACCTCGATCGTCAGTTCTTCGTTCTCGTTTAGGCCGAAGAGGTCGAAGTGAACCGCCTTGTCGGTCACGGGATCGAACTGAACATCACGCAGGATGCAGGTATGCGCCGATCCGTCGTCGAGAGTAAGGTTAATGATTTTCGCGGCCGAGGATTTGTAAAGAGGTTGCAGCGTGAGCTCGTTCATCGCAATCATGATGTTGCTCTGGCCATGCCCGTAGTACACGCCGGGAACCTTTCCCTCTCTCAGCAGTCTTTTGGCTTTCTTCCCGAGATCCTTGCGGACTTCGGCCGTCACAGCTATTTCTGACATTGTAACTTCTCCTCCATTATGCTAATCTAAATCTTGTCCTTGTCGACGTCGAACAGCGAACTGATCGATTGGTTGTTGTGGGTGCGAATAATTGCCTCGGCGAAGATCTTGGCGACCGACCGAAGCTGGATCTTCGGCGTTTCCTCTCGCAAGGGTATACTGTCGGTGACCATGACCGATGTTACTTCAGAACTATTGATCCTCTCGATGGCCTGGCCGGAGAGGATCGGATGCGTGCATGCGCCGTAGATCTCGAGCGCACCCGCCGTCCGCAGCGCTTTCACTGCGTTGACAAACGTGCCTGCGGTGTCGATAAGATCATCGACGATCAGGACGTTCTTCCCGCCCGCGTTTCCGATAATATTCATGACCTCGACTTCGTTCGCCCTCGGCCGGCGTTTGTCGATGAGGACCAGCTCGGCACCGAGTCTCCTGGCGTACGAGCGCGCGATCTTGAGACCGCCGACGTCTGGAGAAACGACCGCGAGATTGGGAATATCCTTCTCCCTGAAATGATCCGCGAACACTGCGGAGGCGTACAAGTGGTCGAGGGGAATGTCAAAGAAACCCTGAATTTGTGCAGCGTGCAAGTCCATCGTGATGACCCGGTCGGCACCGGCTTCTGTAATCAAATTCGCGACCAGTTTCGCTGTGACAGACACGCGAGGCTGGTCTTTTCTGTCCTGACGGGCATACCCGAAGTAGGGGATGACCGCCGTGATCCGGCGCGCTGAAGCGCGCCGAGCCGCATCGATCAGAATCAAAAGCTCCATCAGGTTCTCGGCTGGAGGCTGGGTCGACTGCACGATGAAGACATCGTCGCCGCGAATATTGTCACTGTACTTGACCCAAATCTCACCGTCGCTGAAATTCCGTATGTCGATGCGACCCAATGGAATTCCGGCCGTCCTCGCAATCTTTTCCGCCAACGGCCTGTTCGCTCTGCCTGAGAATATCTTCAAGTCGCTCATGATCGCCCTGCCGATAATGTTGCGAGTGAGTTAAAAAAAGACCTGAATCCGGATACACACCGAGGCGGTGGCAGGATTCTTCGCCAGAGGCGAATGAGCCTTCGGCTCAGAACCTGGGAATGCCCTATGAACTCGTGGCCAGCTGGGGTGCCAGGATTCTTCGCCAGAGGCGAATGAGCCTTCGGCTCAGAACCTGGGAATGCCCCATCAACTCGTGGCCAGCTGGGGTGCCAGGATTCGAACCTGGGAATGGCGGCTCCAAAGGCCGCTGCCTTACCACTTGGCTACACCCCAAGGAATACCGGCAGAGCATCCGGCAGAAAAAATAAAGCCCAATTCAAAAGAATCGGGCTAATAAGATAGCCAAAAAACGGCTCGCAGTCAATCAAATTTTGGTTGTTAAGAGCGTGTTTGCCCGCACTAATCCGGTTGAGGCAGGAACAGGATCGCGTTCAGAAGAAGCTTGTCGAGTCCCGACCAAAAACGCCTGAACGTCACGCTTTCGGCAAAAAGAAGTGCGCGTCCTCGCCCTACACGGAAATCCTGAATATAGGCGGCTTCTGCTATTTTTTGAACTCGATCGCGCGAAGCATACCCGCTCGTCTGGACCGAATCCTTCGAAAATCTCGCAACCGTATGACCGACTTCGGATAGTTCGATGGGGGCTGCATCGCCCTTCAGGACGTAGATTTCGCGGGGCATGCCGAACCCGACCGGGTGCGTAGTATCAACAAGAACGGCGAAGATGGTGCCGGGAATGCGTTCATTACGCGATCGCTCTTCTTTTTCAAAAAGAGTCATTCGTTTGGTCTGCTCCTTTTTTGCTTTCTCCTGTTCCTTCTCTTCCTTGGTCTTTTCGTCCTCCTTCTTTTCCGATTTGAAGACAGCGGACGTTAGTCCAGACCTGCTCTTGGCCATAAACTGGGCCCCGCCCTCTATGCCAATCAAGACGCCGCCGCTCTGCATCCAGCGGCGGAGCCTGTCCACTTTCGTCGAATCAAAAACGGACTGGTAGTTTCCGGCGTCAGGAAGTATCACAACATCGAATTTCGAAAGGTCGATATCACCGAGGTCCGTTGCCCGGATTGCTGAAAACGGAATTCCAAGGTCCTGTTCAAAAAGGTGCCAGAGCTCGCCATAATCGTTCGAGCTCACGGGAGCCCCGACAGCAATCGCGATGCTCGATTTCTTGATTGGAGAGACGTAGCTTGAACCAAGGCTGATACCTTTGTCGGTCAGCCCGGTCGAACAGGAATAAATGTCAATTCCGAACTGACGGCTGAGTTGCTCGAGGTCCGTTGCAAGCGAATCACGGTTCGAGCCTGCAAACGCTACGACGGTTCCCGCCGAGAAGTGGCGTCCGACCGTAGCGAAGGGACGTCGCGCAACGGAGACTTCGTATCCCTTTTCCAATAACTGCCACACCATCGGGATGGCGCCATGACGTTCCCACGGGATGAGGTAGGCATATGCCGTTTTTTCGCCGATGAGTTTTCCGCTCGGCGCTTCGGCGGAGGTAACCTTCTCCGCCTTTGCCGGAAGCGGCGACTGCGAAATCCATGCTTTCAGCCCGGAGGCGACCGGCAGAGACCACGCTGAGACGTCGTAGAAAAAAGTATCAGAGACCGCGGTGACAGGCTCAAGCAACGTTTGCGCAAGGCGCGCTTGAGGTTGCTGGAGCGGAACGAAGATCGTGCCGGCGGGCATCTTTCGCGAAAACGGTTTCGAGACGAAATACTCCTGAACCTGAAGTGTCGCCGGCTCCGTCAATCGGTAGATCTCGATTCCCTGGCGAAGAAGAATCTCGATCACCGATGCGGCTCTTGTCGGATCCTGATCTCCGCTCACGATGTAGCCTCTTGTGGGCGACGGGATATGTAGCGCTGAATCCCAGAACTTGTAAAAATCTTCGATGCGTTCCTTCTTGTTCTTTACGCTCGTTTCGAGAGTGGCAATGCTGGTGATAAAGTGATTCCGGGCGCGATCTTTCAACGATAGCACCTGACCATTCGGTTTGCGAACTGCGAGCGAAGCACGCGAACCTCCCGCCTGTTCGTACGTCATCCCGATGGCTCCGTTGAATGTGGGCCACGAATCCCCGTAGCCGGGATAGAACATGTCGAATCGCTCGCCCACGTAGTAAGGGATATTGAGTCGATCAAACGCCTCTGCATTTCCCTTGCCAAAGATCTTTCCCCACTTGAGAACCTCGGCAGGGAGAGTCTGGTGCACGGGAACTGCGGCGGGGAAGAAGAAGTACGTACTTGAATACTCCATCTCATGATAATCGACGTGAACGTGCGGCATCCACTCACGATAAAACTTGACGCGCTGCCGCGTCTCGATCTGCGTCTGCCATGACAGGTCGCGGTTCAGGTCGAAGAAATAATGATTGGTGCGGCCTCCCGGCCATTGTTCGCTGTGCTCGAGGGAGTAGGGGAGAAGGTCTGGTTTCCTGCCCAAGGTTGAATTGACCCATTGTACGTAACGTTCACGGCCATCAGGATTGACATTGGGATCGATAATGACAACGGCATTCTCCAGAATGGACGTCGTACGTTCATCGGTGCCCGCGCAGAGTTGGTAGGCGAGAAGCATGGCAGCTTCTGGTGACGACGCCTCATTCCCGTGCACACCGTACGAAAGGTAGACGATGACCGGAAGAGAGGATATCAGCTGCCCGGCTTCCTCTTTTGATCGCAAAGTCCTCGGGTCGGTGAGTTTCCTGTTGTTGTCCTTAATTTCGTCAAGGCGAGCAAGGATTCTCGGGTTGCTGATGATAAGCGCCTGCAGCGTTCGGTGCTCGAGCGAAGTACCGTACACGACTCGGCGAATGCGATCCGAGGACGCGGCGAGCCGCTCGAGATAGGCATTGATGGAATGATACTCGGAAAAACGGTCGCCGATGGAATATCCGAGGACAGATTGCGGAGTTGGGATGCGTGGATCAAACGTCCCGCCCCGAATCACCTCGACACCGCTCTGAGCGTGCAGAAAGGAAACGAATAACAAACTCACAAGGAAAATCTTCATTCCGACTCCGGTCGTGATTGATGATGGTGCGCAATGTACATCAAAAACGCGGAATTCCAAAGATGGCCTGTCTTGCCTTTCGACTCACAATTGCGTATTTTTTGTCCATCGAATAACGGAGGGTGTTGTCCATGGCAGAAGTCAAGCAGATGTCGTTGTCGCAGTACATAGCTCTCAAGAGCGACCACGCAGTCGCGCAGGCGTTTTGGATCGTAACATTCGCTCTGTTGACGGCGATCGGAGCCCAGATTGAAATACCGCACCAGCCCGTTCCCTACACGCTGCAAACCTTCTTCGTGATTCTCGCAGGTGGTGTGCTCGGCTGGAGGAATGGCTTGCTGAGCATGTCCCTCTACGTCGGTATGGGAGCGCTTGGCATGCCGGTATTCTCGGGCGGCGGTTTCGGACTCGTCCGGCTTCTCGGCCCGTCAGGCGGCTACCTTCTGAGCTTTCCTGTGGCGGCGGCGCTCGTCGGTGGGGTGCTGGCGCTCCGTCCCCGGGTGATCTCCGAAACCGGCGGAATGTTGAGGCGGTTTATTGCCGACTATGGATGGATTCTCCTGGCGATGTCGAGCGGCCTGGTGCTGGTATTCCTGGCCGGAACTGTCCAGTTGTATGCAGTTCTCTTCCACAACTGGAGCTCGGCGTTCGAATCGGGATTTCTGATTTTCTCCGGCTGGGATTTATTGAAGCTTGGAGCCGCAGTCGCGATCTGCCGCGAGCTGCGCCGCTAGCTGCATCGGAAGGATGTAGAGTGAGAAAGCCGCTTCAATGGGAAGCGGCTTTTTTGTTTCTCAGCTCCTCGACGAGTGTCGTGATATGCTTTGAGAGAGAATCAATCGTGCGGCGAAACGCGTCGAGTCGCTCGGATTCAGTTCCCGGGTAGAAGCTTGGATCAGGAGTGCTCCAGTGGAGCTGCTCGTACGCTCCGGGGAAAAGAGGGCACTCCAGCTGAGCATCATCGCAGAGCGTAATCACGTAGTCGAATTTTTGCTGTCCGAAGTAGCGAAGCGATTTCGATGTATGCTCCGAGATATCGATGCCGCGCTCCTTCATCGTCTCGATGGCCATGGGATGAACAAATCCCGCGGGATGCGTGCCGGCGCTGTATACCTGCAACAGGTCGCTTGCGTGAGTGCGAAAAAGCCCTTCGGCGATCTGGCTTCGCGCAGCGTTTCCGGTACAGAGCACGAGGATCCTGATCATAGTCATTCGGTTCCTTGGAAGAATAGTTCTAATATATTGAATATACGCCGCAAATCTGATTCCTGCAACGGCTCGGGACGGGGCTTGATTCTCTCCCACGGTCTTGGTACACTACGCCCTGCCATCTCGTGGCCCGTCAGAATCTCTGGTGTCCGATGCACCTTACCTCCCGCGCCGTTTTCTACCTGATTCTGGATTGCTTTCTTCTCGTGACGTCACTCGTTAACGTCCCGAATGTCGTCCATCGCCCTGGCGTACCGTTCGATGTAGTTGCAAGGGATGGGAAGGTGGTTGTCGGAGCGATCCACGAGGCTTCTGCCTCCGCCGGTATCCAATCCGGCGATATGCTGGTTGCGTGGGAAGGGAAGCCGGTACCCTTTGCAGAACTCATCGAGTATTTGGCGGACCGCGTTCCGGTGGGCACGGATGTGCCAATTGTCATACGCCGGGGTACAGAAGAAATTGCGACGTCCGTCAAGCTCGTTCTGTACTATCGGTCTCTCCGCTTCCTGGTCATTTCTCTCTTCGTTGGTATTGCGGTGTTTGGTGTGGGGATCTTCATTCTTCTCTATCACCCGGAGGATCTTTCAGCGCGCGCTTTACACTGGGCAATGATCACCATGGGCGCAACGATCATGGGCACCTGGGGAGCGGTCAATACCGCTGCCGTCGGTGCCTATATCGTACGATCAGTCTGGTTCATTTCCTATTTGGGCGTAGCAGTTTCGTTTCTCTTCTTCACGCTTGTGTTCCCGATCATCCGCTTTCCCAACGTTGCCCGGTACTCGTCGCTGCTGGTGGTCGCCGTTCTAGGACTTGGGATCTTGTTCGCTGCATATCAGCTCTCCGCCATGGAATCGGCGTCAATTGAAAAGCTGAAGGTCTTCCAACTGCTGTTCGATGTGTTCCATTTCTCTCTGTTGGTCTTTGTAGGAGGTGGGTTGCTCAATATTGCCCGTGCGACGCTCCTGGCCGCCAACATCGAAGAGCGGAGAAAGATGTACTGGGTGCTCTGGGGGTTGTTCATTGGAGCAGTGCCGTATCTCCTGCTTCATATCTTGCCGCAGCTTGTATTGTCGCGATATTTCATACCAGAAGAGTTTACCACGATCTTTTTCCTCGCGATACCCTTCGGTTTTGCCGTTGCCGTCCTGAAGTACCACCTGTTCGATGTCGAAGTCATGATCAACCGGACGATTGTCTACGGTGTGATCTCCTTCTTCATTGTCGCGGGCTATGCGCTCGTCGTGCTTCTCGTTGCCTCGATCCTTGGCGAAGAAGTCGTCTTCGAACGTTACTTCGCGGTGGCCGTGGTCACTTTGCTGATCGGCCTTGTTGTGAATCCGCTTCGCCTGAAGCTCCAGAGCGTTGTCGACGAAATCCTCTTCCCCGCAAGGGCGAATTTCCGGAGGGCGCTTACGAGCGCGGAGGCACTTCTGCAGCGTGCTCTCAATCGGACCCAGCTGTTTGAACAGTTGGTGAAGGCTGTTCACGACGTCGTTCCCGCCGGGACGGTTGCAGTGTACGAGATGCAGGCGACCGGGTTTGAGCGTGTCGCTTATCGGGGGTCTGAACCCTCATCCAGCTTCGCTCCTGACAAGTGGACGCTGGGTGAACTCAGGTCGAAGCCTTTGCTGGTTCAAGCAGATGCAGTCCGAACAAAGCGGTGGCGCGTGTTGACAGGCCCAATGGAGTGGCCTGTCTGCATTCCGCTGTGTTCTCAGGTGAACGAAGTGCTTGGTATCGTGGTCTTGAAGCCTCGGCTTGCGCATGAGGCATACGACGAAGAGGAACTTTCCTTTCTCGTCAGTGTCGCGTCGCAGGGGGCAGATATCCTGGAGCGATTGATATTGCAGGAGAAAATCATTCTGGCGCAGGAAGAGCGCCTCCGGTTGGAAGAACTCAGCAACCTCAAGTCGTACTTCATCTCGAGTGTGTCTCACGAACTTCGGATGCCGCTGACATCGATCAGGATGTTCGCGGAGATGCTCCGGCTGCAGAAGTCACTTTCGCCAAAGCGCCGGCGTGAATATCTGGAGATCATTGAGGGAGAGAGTGATCGACTGTCGAGGCTGATCGGGAACATACTCGATTTTGCCAAGATAGAGCGAGGAGTGAGGGAGTACCATTTCACCACAGTGAACGCGGGGCAGATCGTGAAAAAGGCCGCGCGGGCCATGAGGTATCAGGTTCTGCAGCAGAAAGCGAGTCTCCGAACGAAGCTGACAAAAGGCGCGGAGCTGGTGAGCGCTGACGCCGATGCACTTGAAGAGGCGGTACTGAATCTACTGTCGAACGCGCTTAAGTATTCGATAAAGAAAAAAGAAATTGATCTTCGGGTTTATCCGGGACGAGGGAAACTCGTCATTGAAGTTGAAGACAGGGGGATAGGCATACCGGAGTCGGAGTTGCCGAACATCTTTGATCGTTTCTACCGCGTCCGTGATGATCGCACACGACAGGTGGGTGGAGCGGGCCTGGGTCTGGCGGTCGTCAAACATATCGTGGAAGCTCACGGAGGAACGATCTCTGTGAAGAGCGTTCTGGGCCGGGGGACGAACTTCCGTATTGAGCTGCCCGCACATCCGAAACACCATCAAAGGGAACTATGAAACGAATCCTGATTGTCGAGGACGACAAAGCGATACTGCGGGGGCTGGTCGATAGTCTGAAAGCTGAACACTTTGAGATTGAGACATCGTCCGATGGTGAGGAGGGTTTGGGATTCGCGAAGAGAAGGAAATTTGACCTCATCATTCTCGATGTTATGCTTCCAGGAATGAACGGGTTTGAAATCTGCAAGCAGCTGCGGACTGAAAAAGTGAAGACGCCGATACTCATGCTCACGGGGAAGGGAGACGAGATTGACAAAGTCATGGGATTGGAGCTCGGCGCGGATGATTATGTCACAAAGCCGTTCAGTATCAAAGAACTTATCGCCCGCGTGAGAGCATTGCTGCGTCGGCAAGCAGAGATCCACTCCTCTCTGAATGAGGCGTCATTTGGCGACGTCTACATCGATTTCAAGAAGCAGGAAGCGACCAGAGGGAAGAAGAGCGTTGATCTCACGTCAAAGGAATTTCAGCTCCTGAAGTACTTTGTCGAGCGTGAAGGGGAGGTCATTTCCCGTAACCAGTTGCTCGACAGCGTCTGGGGATATGATGCGCTCCCTACAACGAGAACAGTCGACAACTATATCCTCTCACTCCGCAAGAAAATTGAGAAGAATCCCGCAAAGCCCAGACACCTTCTTACTGTACACACTGCAGGTTACAAGTTCCAGAAGTAGCATTCCCCCTAACGCCCAGTCACCAGGCCTGAAGGCCTTCGAAGCACCGAAGACCCGATCCCGCATCTCCGCTAGGCCGGCTTTCCTCGCCTCGTCCCG
>Ga0154319_1030_pt2 | contig 30229 bp, 27 predicted proteins | sample RifGroA2_FD_117659 | JGI IMG/M metagenome (GOLD analysis project Ga0154319, IMG submission 117659) | Ignavibacteria bacterium GWA2_54_16 | reverse complement strand
ATCACGAGTCTGGTTTTGCTTTCGCGTGGAATCGAGTAGCTAATATGTGTAGAAGGATTGAAGGGGTTGGGATAGTTCTGCTCAAGACTGAATTGTGTCGGCAAATCGGTGGAGATTTTTTGCACCTCGGTGACCATCTCTGATAGCGCCCGGCGATAGAATCCTTTGTCAGTGCTGGCAAAGAGATTTGTGCCGCTTGCTGTAAGGGCATCCACTTTAATGGTATCTGGTAGGCCGGTATTTACTTCTGTCCAGTCGGTGCCGTTGTTCGTCGAGAGGAAAACACCTCCTCTTCCAGCTCCTGTTCCCTTCCCTGCAAAGAGATTCGTACCGCTGACCGCGAGCACCCGCACATTAAGGTACATCAAGCCGGCATTGACCGTTGTCCAACTTGTGCCGTTGTTGGTTGCGAGGAACACGCCGCCGCCGGAGACCGCTGCAAAGAGATTCGTGCCAATCACAGCAAGGTCAGAGACGACAGTATTCAATCCGGTATTGGCCGCTGTCCAACTCGTGCCGTTGTTGTCGGAACGAAAGACGCCGCTATTAGTGCCGGCAAAAATACTGGTACCACAAACAGCTAGAGACCGAGTGTCATTGTTGTACGGAGTATTCGTCAGCCCTGTGTTGACGGCAGTCCAGCTTGTGCCGTTGTCGGTGGAAAGAAACACGCCAATGGCGGTCCCGGCGAAGAGATTCGTCCCGCTTACAGCTAGCGCAAAGACATACGTGCTTGTCAAGCTCGTCTTTGCCCAGCTTGTTCCGCTATTAGTGGAAATAAAGAGGCCTCCAACATTCCCACCCGATACTGTCCCAGCAAACAGATTCGTGCCAATCACCGCAAGGGCTTCTACATAAGGGTACGTCAAGCCCGTATTGACCGCTGTCCAGCTTGCGCCATTGTTGGTTGAGAGAAATGCACCGCCGCCAGAAGTCCCTGCAAAGAGATTCGTGCCCATCGTGGCAAAACAGACGACGCCCCCCCCAGAGGGTGCGCTGGTTTGAATCCATTGAGCGTGCAATGAAATCGTGGCGGTGAATAGACATAACACCACAAACAGAAACCGGAAAATGCTTTTCATTTGCTTTTCCTCGGGCGAGAAAAGGAGGGCGAAACGGTGCGTACCAACATACTGTTGTCTTGCTCTAATGTCAATGCGCACTACTGCGGACGAGCGTTTGCGGGCACTTTCAGGTACATCTTCTGCATGGTATCAGGTTCGGGCTACCCGAAGAAATCGAAATCGTTTTTCTCGTGTGGCTCGCGACCAATGTCGCGAGGAATCAGCGCAAGAGGATCATCTTTTTCGTGAGTAGAAATCTATCCGCGACAAGTCTGTAGAAGTACACTCCACTCGGTACCATTGCAACCCTCTCGTCGCGGCCGTCCCAGGTTAGCACGTAGTTGCCTGCCTTTTGAACGCCGTCTTGCAGCACTCGCAACTCTCGGCCGAGAAGATCGAGGATCACGAGTCTGGTTTTGCTTTCGCGTGGAATCGAGTAGCTAATATGTGTAGAAGGATTGAAGGGATTTGGATAGTTCTGCAGGAGAGCAAATTCAAAAGGAACATTGGGCTGGGGTGAGACGGATGATCTGCTTCTTTGCTCCGACACGTATTCGTCCAACGACGGATAAATTCCACGTACGATTGATGTCATGTACTTGAGATATGAAACGTTGTACAGCCCATCCGGCGCCGAACTCGCCATGATCGCATAAACCACTTCTTGCGTATCGCCTAACGCGAGAGTGAAAGGACCTGAGTTCATCATGAATCGACGGAGCGACGCGCCCATAGATTCTCCAATACCCCCTTGCCCGTCCGACCAGGTTTTCCCCAGACCATCATACCAGCCCGTCTGCCTCACCGGATCCCCTGCAAGCATGAATGGGGTCGGCACCCCGTCGGGAGCTATCCAGCGTCTGTCGCCCGCCTCCTCCAGGGGCAGGTAACCTCGCATCACATTCCAGTACCACCGAGAGCGCCTGCCACCCGGTGGTTCTCCAATCGGATCGCCGGTGGCATTGAGCATGAAAGATGTCATCGGAAGGTTTTTCTTCCCACGTTGAGTCGAGAAGTTGAAGACCCCTATATCTTTCTGGCTTCCAGCGATCAGTGGTCCCTGAAGAAGGGCGTAACCGATGCCTGGAATGGGCAGTCCAAACTTCTTATACTCTCCAAAGTTCCCCCCTGGAACGGCCGGGCCAAGTTCTGGAGGCCTGTGAAACACGACATTGTCACTGAAGACAAAGCTCATGCTGAGCAAGGAATCACATCCCCCAAGATCCAGACCGATTGTGGGAAACGCCCATTGCGAAACATACATGCTGTCAATGGTGGCACTTTCTCCCGTCGTCCTTGTGCCTTTGTACATCAGCCTGTATCGCTTGAAAATCATGTCACGCAGGACCGGAATATCCTTATACGCCCAGAAGGTGACTTGCACTTCGAGTCCGATCGGTGGATCTCCCGCAAATCCTCTGCAGACGGATTCATCAAGATCGTTGTAGGCAAACCAGATCACCTGGTCAGCGTTCAGAAGTCCAGGAATTTCTCCGGGATCCATGACCCCATTGCCATTCTTGTCGATAAACGGTGCACCCTTTTGCCAGGGCCATTCTTTCCAATCCGTGTCATATTGATCATGGACCGACGCGACCATTTCGGGGGTTACTGATTCGATGGGTACTCCATAAGACGCTGAGGCATCAAGCCTCAGGTCGGCGCTCCCAAAATCCGGCCGGATTCGATAGATACGAACGGAAGGTGAAGCCGGACTTTCAGCAACGCCTTTCGATGTAATACCTCCGGCGACAAAGCCGGAACGCCACGTGCCTCCTCCGGTTCGAATCAGAGGAACTTGCCCATCGAGGACCTTCCCTGCCCAGAGAAGATTGTCTCCATCCAGAAGATCCCCAATTTGTTTCGGATAGCTCATTCCGTGAAAATTGAGCGTATCGTAGCCGACAGGTGCGTAGCTCTTGTGTTTGAGCCAGAGATTGTTGACGGTCATGATACTTGTGGAAGGTTGAGAGCCTGAACTTCGCTCAAGATCGCGATGCAGCGCATTTTCTTTTTGAAGTCGGACAGGCTGACCGAGCGACATGCAAGTTGGGACGATAATCGAGAACAGCAGAAGAAGGAAGTGAGAAGAGGGGCGTTTCATGGCGAACCTCCCGTGGAAAATTGGGTCGATGCTACGGAGATCCTGGTGAAATATAACCAATCCCAGGTGAAAGTCAACCCACGAGTCCGGTTGGAAACTACTCTACCGGAGCGGAAGACGCTCCAACGATGGTGAATTCTGAGTGCCTGCCCGAAGGAATCAAAATCGGTTTTCTCGTGGAATTGCTTGACCTTTCTCTTCTCTCACAGACATTCATTTGATTTCAACTCCGCTCACGAAACACCGTGCCACGTGACTCTGTGGGGGCGGTTTCCCCCGGCCCATAGGAGCTGTGGTTTTTTGTCGAGGGTTTGACTATAATGGATTCGAATTTGTAGCAAACGCCTTTAGCAAAGAAAGAACGAAAATATGTCAAACAATGCTGCTACCCGCATCTGGCACGTCGGCAATTGGTGCATCCAACTCGGCCAGACCTACATTGAATCCCCATTCAAGTCCGAAGTGAAAGATGTCGAGATGCTCAATTATGCTCAGCCGTTCGTCGACGCTCTGCGGGCTATCCCCGGAGCGGACGTCATCTCCCAGCCCTCATGGGAAATGTACCACATGTCCCCCGAGGCCTTTGACGAGCGGCTCCGATGGGCAACCGCCATCGTCTTTGCTGATGTGGAGACCAAATGTCTGATGCTGCATCCCGACTTTTTCCAACGGGCGAAGTGGGGAGACAGACCCGTGACATTTCCGGATCGGTTTGACCTTCTGCGCGACTGGATTTCCCGGGGCGGACATTTTCATATGAACGGAGGATGGTACAGTTTCGGCGGCGAGCTCGGGAAAGGAGGATGGGGCAGGTCCCGGCTGCACGACATCTTCCCCGTCGTCTGCCTGCAGGGCGATGACCTGATTGAGTCGACTGCCGGGTACGAAGTGCGGTGCAACGATGCGAACAATCCGATGGTCCAAGGACTCGATTGGTCAACACTTCCCGCGCTCCTCGGTTTCAACGAATCGCGTCTCCGGGATGGATGCAACGCCGTGGTGGAGATTCTCAATCAGGGGACCTGGTATCCCTTGCTTGCTTCCCGCAGCGTTGGCGGCGGCCGGGTCACTTGCTGGATGACCGGCGCCAGTCCTCACTGGGGGATTAACTTCATGAAATGGATCCAGTACCGTCAATTCTGGAAACAGGTGTTTGTCGGATGAATTTCGGAGCCTTCGATTGGGTGTTGACCGTAACGTATCTGCTTGCCAGCGTCGCGCTCGGCATTTGGGCGAAGCGGTACGTCGAGAACCTCGCCGGCTACATGGTCGCAGGCAGGAAGGTGAAGGTCTCTCTGGGCATCGCCACGTTTGTGGCGACCGAACTGGGAACTGTGACGTTCGTGTACTACGGAGAGCTCGGGTATGTTGCGGGCTTTTCGGGATTCATCATCGGCATTCTGGCCATGATCGCTTACGTTGTCGTGGGTCGAACGGGATTCATCATTGAGGATCTCCGCCGTCTCCGCGTAATGACCATTCCCGAGTTTTACGAACTCCGCTACTCACGCACGGTTCGCCTCCTTGGAGGGATTATCCTCTTTCTCGGAGGTGTATTGAATATGGGGATTTTTTTGAAGTTCGACGGGATATTCCTTTCCGAAGTCATGGGTTTCGGCCCCGGGGCACTTGCGATCATCATGACCGTCATGATTCTGATCGTCATCTCCTACACGATCCTCGGGGGCATGTTTTCGATCGTGATCACGGACTTCATGCAATTTGTCGTTCTGGCTTTCGGCATGTTGGTTGCGACCCTGGCGGTGTTGTGGCGAATAGACCTGGCGAGTATCAGCACCGCGGTGTCAACCACCCTGGGTTCATCGGGTGTCGATCCTTTCGCCAACCCGCGATTCGGTTGGACTTTTGTGCTTTGGATTTTCGTATGCAGCGTGGCGGCCGGAGCCTTGTGGCAGCCCGGGACATCAAAGGCTTTGGCCTCCGAAAGCCCGGATGTGGCGAAGAAAGTGTTCTTCTGGACGGGCTTTACGTTTGCGGGGCGCGCAATGATCCCAATGTTCTGGGGCGTCGCTGCGCTGGCGTTTTTCGGTCCGGGCTTGCCCAGCGCTTCAGCGATGCCGAAACTCCTTGGTGCAGTCGTCCCCCCCGGGTTCCTCGGACTGCTCGTCGCGGGAATGCTTGCCGCGTCAATGTCCACCTACAGCGCCTACCTGCTTGCCTGGAGTTCTGTGCTGACACGCGACGTCATTGCCAGTACGCGGCCCAAGGACTTTCCGGAATCAACAACCGTCTTCATTACCAGGGTTGTGGCGGGAGTGATCGGAATATTCCTCCTGGTTTTCGGTCTGTGGTATCAGATCCCTGATACGGCATTCCAATACCTGTACCTGACAGGCGCCATGTACACCTCGGGTGCGTTGGGTTGTGTCGCGGCAGGGATTTACTGGCGCAAAGCAAACAACATTGGCGCCTATGCGTCACTTATCATGGGAGCCGTCGCGCCGGCGGGTTTTCTCTTGCTCGAAAAATCGCGGGACGTTTTGCCTTCATGGTTGGGATTTATCGCCGACGTGAACATCGCCGGCATCCTCAGTTTCATTCTGGCAGCGCTGGGCATGATCGTCGGCTCGCTGGCAAGTCAACGCACATCTCCTCCCAAACATCTCAACAACGCGGAGCAACCATGACAGCCGGCGCACTTTTTTGGCTCATCCTCTTCGGGGTAGCCGCACTGATGTTCTTCGGCATCGCGCTCGTGGTAACGATCCGTGGCGTAAGCGATCTGCGCGACCTTCTCGGTTCTTCCGGGCACGGGGAAAAAGATTCTTGATCCCGGCTTTCGCGTTTGCGGCGGACCTGCTTAGGATGGGAGATGGCCCTGGTCTACTTTCCACCATGTTGCCTGCAATACTTCGAACCAGGTAATGCTCGACGTGAGCATCTGGTTCCATCTTTGTTTATAGCCGGGCATTGACCAGAATATCTCTGGCCCTTGGTAGTCGGCTTTTCGATCTTCCTAATTGTCTTTGAAATTGCTTTTTGCGTTTGTCGCGTCGGCGGTTGGATGCCTGCTTTGGATAGCGGTTGGGTCTCCGCTTTGGTCTGAGGTTGGGTCTGTGCTTTGGCCTGAGGTTGGGTCTGTGCTTTGGCCTGAGGTTGGGTCTGTGCTTTGGCCTGAGGTTGGGTCTTTGCTTCGGTCTGAGGTCGAGTCTGCGCTTTGGTCTGCGGTTGAGCCTGAGCAACTGACACAGAGACAGAAACAATCATCAGGATCGGCAACATGAGGAGTCTTGGATTGAGTCTGCCGGTTGTGGTCATAGTCGTCTCCCAGTGCAAGTTGAAAATGTGTAGTCGCTCAAATTTAGTCTATCTGGTGCACAATATCTAGCCGGTGATTTTGTCACTCCGCTCTTCCTGCACAATCCCTTCAGTCCACGCTCGACCGGCGATGTGACCGCTCTCTCGCAAAGCGAAAAGCACCTATGATCGCAGATCCCATGAAGTAAAAAGTATTCACTCAGCTTCACCCGCAAACGCCTCACACACAATGAAAGCGACGTCCGCTGCTTCATGAACGTGCCGGTTGGAACCCGCACGCATGTCGTCCCTCTCACCTATGACATCGCGCACGTTTGACAATAGCGCTGATTGCGAGTATCTTGATCGAGGCATATTCCTGCCCTCGAAAGCACCGAAGCTCCGCATTAACTCACCAGCACCGTCACCGATCGCCATCAGAGCGATCTGTTCATCAGGGAGAAACCATGAAACGATCGCTCGCCATTTTCATCCTCCTTTTCAGTGTCCTTACGTATTCTTCTGGTCAACACCTTGGCTTTTCCGGCAATCTCTACGTCGCTTTGGAGAATTGGTCAAAAGTTGGCGATGGATCCGATTCGAAAATCGGCATAGGTTTGGGCGGAATGATCGGGCTCGCGCTCAATTTTGACAGCACAATGACCTTCGCCGCGGGTCCACATTTTTCATACAACTCATGGACGGCAGATTATTCCAAGAAGCCACAGAGTTTCACGGAGAGCGTTGTGCTGAATATGCAGGACACCGGAATTGAATTCTCCCTGGTCTTCGATGACATAGGTCTGTTTCTGGGTACCGGCAAGTCCAAGATGGAACACTACATGACCTTGACAACCGGAACCAAGGTACCCTACTACGGCCTCGATGGCAAGACCACAAACTACACGAGTGTTGGCTTCACTTTCGCTTTGTCCCCATTCTTCATTGGTGCCGGCTACACATCCTACGCCGATTTTGCGAAGGATGCTAGCCGCGCTGAGGTTCGGCTCGGACTCCGCATCTGACCGACTATTTCTGGTAACGGTTAAGCACCTCAGCAACCAGTATCGTTCTCTGCGCGTCTTTCTCTCCCGGTTTGAATGACTTCCGATCGGGAGAGATCCTCGGGCGTTTTTGTCAACGGAAATGCCCTCATGACTTGATGCACCGGCTCTCAAATTCCACCATGCGCCAGCCTCAGCATTCCGACTGCGAACTTGCACATTCCGTGTACATTGCATACTTTCGTGAGGTTCCTTTCAACCACCACCGTTGAGACCGCCGTGTTCAAGACATCGTCAGGCAGAAGCACGCTGCGAACACTCACTCTTATTCTCGTTCTGCTCGTCCTGCTCCCGGCCATTTTCTACTCTGCATATGAAATCGGTGCCCTCACTCAAAGTGAGAACCTGATCGAACGCATTTATCGTCAGCAACTTGACGCTGCTCTCTTTTCGCTCAATCAGTATGCCTGGGATATCGCCGACAGGTGGGCCAGCGACGTCGACAGGATAGTCCGGGGGGCGCGTTCTTCTTCCCGTCCTCTGTCGCAACACGCCTTCAACTCATTTTTGTCCTCAAACAGAGGAATTCACGCACTGTTCGTCGGCGATACCGCGGCGACGACATTCATCGTTGTGTCCTCGAGCCGGCCTGATTCTGCACGCAGGAAGCATACTGATAGCGAGGTACGGTCGCTCATACGTTCCCAGCACGCCGTAGTCGAGCGCCTCGTCCGTCTTCAGAGCACCGGGTATAGAAAGATCGAGGGCGTCGCCATCGGGCAAGGGACTCCGGGGCAATCAACCGGCCTTCTATTCCTCATCGAAATCGCTCCCGGACGCCTGCTTCTGTCGGGGATACTGCTCGACGCGGAATCATTTGTCCTTGATGTACTCCGACGGAAACTCGATGAAGCAGCGGAGGGTGAGTTCCTCCTCTCGGTCGTGCGCAAAGCTGACAACCGGCAGGTCTATGCAACAGGGCCCCTCACACCGGGCGAAGAGCGACAAGCAAAAGACCTGTGGCTTTTCCCCGACTACAGTCTTGGGATACGATTGAAAGGGCAAACCATCGAAGAGATTGTACGCGAGAGGTTCTACCGAAATCTCAGTTTGCTGATGGTACTTGACATCATGATCGTCATTGGTGTCTGGTTTGTGTACCGGACCGTGCGGCGTGAAATGGAATTGTCACAGCTGAAATCCGATTTTGTGTCCAATGTCTCGCACGAGCTACGCACTCCCCTCGCCCTCATCCGGATGTTCGGCGAAACGCTGGAGATGGGTCGTGTCCCCGGCGAGGAGAAGAAGCAAGAGTACTACGCAACAATCGTCCGGGAGACGGAGCGGCTGACAGGTCTCGTGAATAACATCCTCAATTTCTCGCGCATGGAGTCCGGGAAAAAAGAGTACCAATTCTCGAGTGTGGATCTGAATGGGGTGGTTCAGAAGGTGCTATCATCGTATCAGTCCCATCTGGAACATCTGGGTTTCGGGCTGAAAACGGGGATCGCCCCTGCCCTACCTTCCATCCTCGCCGACGCAGAGGCCGTTTCCGAGGCGTTGTTGAATGTGATGGACAATGCGATCAAGTTTAGCAATGACAACAAGACGATTACGATCAGGACCGGCTTGACAGATCGAACGGTGTATATTGAAGTGGAAGACCATGGGATCGGCATTCCACCGGAGGAGCAGTCGAAGATTTTCGAGAAGTTCTACCGTGTTTCGAGCGGACTTGTTCACGACATCAGAGGAAGCGGGCTCGGGCTTACCTTGGTACGTCACATCATGGATGCCCATAAAGGCGAGATCTCTGTTCATAGTCGAGTCGGTGAAGGAAGCACGTTCCGGCTTTCTTTCCCCATCCGCTCATAATGGTTACCTCAAACAGATAGAAGCAGCCATGCCAAAGATTCTTGTGGTCGAAGATGAGCCCGACATGTTGCGAGGGCTTAGAGACAACTTCGAGTTCGAACATTACGAGGTTGACGTTGCGCGGGACGGAGAGACTGCACTCAAGAAGATCTCCGGGACCTCCTACGACCTCGTCATCCTTGATATCATGCTGCCGAAACTGTCCGGGCTGGATGTCTGTAAGCGCGTGCGCGAGCAAGGGGTGAGAACTCCCATTATCATGCTGACAGCAAGGAGTGAAGAGATCGACAAGGTGCTCGGCCTCGAGCTTGGAGCCGACGACTACGTCACCAAACCCTTTGGTGTGCGAGAGCTCCTGGCGCGAGTCAAAGCTATTCTTCGAAGAGCAGAGGGACTTGCGGCTACACCGCCGGAGAGAATGACTCTCGGATCGCTTGAGCTGGACTTTGCCGCGTACACAGCCGTTCGTGACGGAAAGCAGCTGAATCTCACGCCAAAGGAATTCGAGATCGTCAAATTCCTCTGGCAGCATCGGAACAAGACCGTCACGCGCGATGAACTCCTCACTCGGGTATGGGGCTACGATGAGTCGATCAGCACCCGTACGGTGGATAATTTCATTCTCAAATTGCGGCAAAAAATCGAAGAGGACCCGGCGGCTCCCAGGCACATCATCACGATTCATGGGGTGGGCTACAAATTGGTTGCCTGATTCCTCCACCCACAGAGGTCTCCGCCCGCCCGGCTTGAGGCTTTTGTGTCGTGACAAGATTTTACAATCCTGTTACACAATCTCAACATCCCCCCTCAGGAATTCCCGTAACGTGGACATGAAGTTCTAACCAACGATGCACTCCACGAAACGCCAGAGGAGGATGTCATGAATACCACCAGAGTTCTGGTCATCGGTCTCGCATTCACAGCGACCGCAGCGACACAAGCACAAGACATAGCCAGCGCGACGATGATCAAACGTTCGCTTGCGACGGAAGAGTCTCGCAGAACACTGAATTTCCCAAGGGTCGAGGCAAACTACCTTCTCAACCTTCATTCTGATATCCCGGGAGTCGTCGAATCGGCACTCGGCCACATCACCTTGATGCGGATTGCGTATCCGAAGCAGGACCTGCGACTGCTTCATGAGAAGCTGTATGATCTCGCTTCCCAGGGTGCGACGCTCTCGATCCGTTACAAAGCCTTCATCGCAATGCAGGTATTCGCCAATCCCGTGGCCTTCAAGGAATCCATTGCGGGAAGGCACGCCAGCGGCGACGGTCTGCTCGAAGAGATCGCTGTCCAACAGTTCACAGAACGATGATCGGAGATTTGACTACCCATGGCTGCACCGACATATAGTAATTCTCTCCTGGATCGAGGAATGATCCTCGCTGATGAACGAGCGCCCGGTACCAAACAATCTCCGGAGCGGACTGTGAGTAACCACCGCGTGCTGGCACTCATCTTCTCACTTCTTGCGGGCGTGTCACTTGGCAGTTCTCAGGCTCCCGATCTGAGGCCGCTGCTAAATCTCAGCGGCAACTGGAAGTTCGAGCTGGGCGACAATTCCCGATGGTCAGAACAAGCCTTCGACGACTCGAAGTGGGACCGCATCTATGCCCCGGCACCCTGGGAAGAGGAAGGGTATCCAGGCTACGATGGTTATGCGTGGTACAGAAAGCACTTCAGGGTCGACGCGGATTTCCGCACTATGTCTCTGTACCTGCGCCTCGGATATATCGATGATGTAAGCGAGGTTTTTCTGAACGGTCATATGATCGGGTACACAGGGATGTTCCCACCTGACTTCATGACCGGCTATGCCGTCGCCCTCGAGTGTCTCATTCCAAACGAATTCCTTCGCTACGATACCGAAAATGTCATCTCCGTCAGAGTATACGACTACAAGCAGGCCGGCGGAATAACCCATGGAGATGTCGGAATCTACGAGCGCAGAGATTTCTTAAATCCCGATTTCGATCTCTCGGGCAAGTGGAAGTTCAAGACAGGTGATGATGAATCGTGGGCAGCGAGCGCCTTCGACGATTCTCGTTGGCAGGAAGTCAAGGTCCCCCTCATCTGGGACGCACAGGGATTCAAGAATTATGACGGCTTCGTGTGGTATCGAGTGAAATTCAGAATCCCCGCCAACCTTGCAAACCGAAGGCTGGTTCTTCTTCTGGGACGTATCGACGACATGGACGAAGCGTACTTGAATGGGGAACTGATTGGCAGAACCGGGCGGCTGCGACGCGGCCTCTCTCAGAAGGACTACGGAAATGAGTATCGACAACAACGGGCCTACACCATCCCTCTGTCACTCCTGAATCCGAAAGGAGAGAATACCCTCGCGGTCCGCGTGCAGGATGTGTGGTTGCACGGCGGGATCTACGACGGGCCTGTCGGCCTCGTGACCAGAGACCGGTATATGGCCAGGCGGGAACGACCCAGATCGGTCTGGGAATTGCTGCGACAGGCGTTTGAATGATCAGGCTTGCTGCGGACAGGTGTTAAGCCTGTGATAGTGGATGATGCGAACTCCGAAGATCCCGGGCAGAGATGGAGAGCAGGACGGACAGCCGGGAGAGGGAATCTCCTTCATTCTTTCTGGTCGGCTTTCGGAAAGAGATTGATTTCATCGAGACGATGCGTTACGACAGAGGAGAGACCGCGCATCGACGCAACACCGGACGTAACGACCTCCACCGTCTGACGCATTTCCCGGAATATTTGCCTGAATCGAGTGTGGGCAGCTGCATCGACCGATACCGCCAGCTCTGCTTCGTACCGCTCAAGGTTCTTCTCAAATTCACCCAGACTCTTTTCCAACAACTGCCCGACGGAGTTCACCGTCGTGTGGAACAACCTCAACGATTCAAGATCTTTCTGCTTTTCGGCCAGGAGACGTTGTTCAGCTTCGCGTTGAACGGTCTCCGTCCTATACTGGTATCGCTCAACGACGGACTTGATAGCCATCCGCAGACGATCAATGTCGAGCTGATCCTTCCGCAGGTAGTCATAGACACCCAATTTCATTGCTTCTACTGCAACCGTCTCCGATCCAGCCGCCGTTACCATGATGGTGGGTGTTTGAATCCCCTGCTTCTGCATCCACTGAAGTACTTCCAGGCCGGACATATCTTCCATCCTGTTGTCCAGCAGCACAACGTCAAAAGAATCCGTCTTCAGGATCTCCAACGCCGCCTCCCCCGAACCACACGATTGAACAGAAAACTGATCGGTCATCTTCAGCGCGAGTTCTATGCTCAGCCTGAATGAATCCTCATCATCGACGAGAAGCACGCGTATCAATCGGGAGCTTACCATAAAATCCTTCGACAAAGATTTTGCAGAGAGTTGGTGTTTCGGTTTGCTGACTCCTTTGAAGGATTAATTTTGAGAAAAATGCCGTGAGAATCAAGGGAAGGACCTTTGCCGACGACACTCCCGAAATCCTCTCACGTCACCTTCCCATCGGAATCCTTCGAAAAGTACTCGGTAATTTTCGACGCAAGTTTCTGTCCGACAATTTCGGCGATTTGCTCTTCCGTTGCAAACTTGACCCCCTGCACCGAGCCGAATGATTCGAGCAGTTCGGTTGCGCGTTTCTTCCCGATTCCCTTAATCAAATCGAGTTCCGTATTGAGAATCCGCTTGGTTCGTAACGCGCGATGGTACGTGATGGCGAACCGGTGCGCTTCGTCCCGAATCTGTTGCAGGAGCTTGAGTGCGGACGAGGTGCGCGGAATCAAGATGGGTTCGCTGCTTCCCGGGACAAATACTTCCTCCAGTCTCTTCGCCAAACCGATGATGGGCAAACCCGTCAACTTGAGCAGCTCGAGAATCTCAACCGCACTGGAGAGCTGCCCCTTCCCTCCGTCGACCATGACGAGGTCGGGCATCGTCCCGTTTTCCTCGAGAAGCCGGGAGTAGCGGCGCTCGACGACCTCCCGCATGCTAGCGAAGTCGTCGGGACCGGCAACAGACCTGATCTTGAACTTCCGATACTCGCTTTTCCGCGCCTTTGCATCGACAAAAACGACCATCGACGCGACCGAATCGGTTCCCTGGGTATTCGAAATGTCAAAACACTCAATACGCCGCGGCAGGGCCGGGAGGCGTAAATCCCGCTGCAGCGACTGAACCGAATGAGGCACGAAATCACCTCTCTTCATCTTCTGAAGCAGAAGTTCCTCAAGGAGAAATTCGGCGTTTCGTTTCACCATCCAGACGAGCTTGGACTTCTCTCCGGCTTTCGGGATGTCAAGAATCACCTCCGCTCCCTTCTTCCCTTTCAACCACTCCTGAACCACGTCCGACGAATCTATTGCGCCGGACAGGGAGATTTCGTCAGGAACGTCTTCGTGTTCAAGATAGTAGCGTTCGAGAAGGCTTTCGATGATCTCGTTTTCTTCCTTGCCTTCTGCGTTGCTCACATAATAGTGGTGACTGCCCAGCACCTTCCCATCGCGCACCTTGAACACGACTCCGCAGGCATCATCGCCTTTCGCAGCAACAGCGATGATGTCACGGTCAACTTCCTTCATTTCCACGACCTTCTGCTTCTGGCTGTAGACGGAGAGCGCCCTCAGCCGATCCCGCGTTTTCGCCGCCTCTTCGAACTTCAGTCCCGCGGCAAGCTGTTCCATCTCCGATTGCAGGGAGCTCACCACATCGTCCGTCCGGCCCCGGAGTATCTTCGCAACCTTGTCGATCATCGAATTGTACTGTTCCATCGACACGAGTCCTTCACATGGGCCTTCACATTTCCTGATGTGGTAGTCAAGGCAAATCTTGAACTTGCGGCGGGCGACCGTCTCGGCGGTCAGATCAAAATTGCAGCTGCGGATCATGAAGATGTCGCGGACCGTCTTCAGTGCGAATCGCATCGTTTTGACGTCGGTGTATGGTCCGAAATAGCGGGAGCCATCCCTGATGACGCGCCTGGTCACAAAAACGCGTGGGAACGGTTCGTTGGTGATGACGATGTAGGGATAGCTCTTGTCGTCTTTGAGGAGGACGTTGTACCGGGGCTTGAGCTTCTTTATGAGATTCGCTTCGAGGATGAGGGCTTCAACCTCGGAGTCGGTCACGATGAGCTCGATGTCGGCGATTTTCGATACGAGCGCGTCGAGCTTCGCATCTGGAGCCCGGGACTTCTGTCCGCCGGAGGCGCCAGCCCGCCCCTTATGCGTCTGTGAGGCTGGCGGGGATCCGCCTCTGGCGGAAAAGAACTGTCGGACCCGGCTCCGAAGGCTCTGCGCCTTGCCGACGTAAATGACTTTGCCGTCAGCATTCTTGAATTGGTAGACCCCGGGCCTGACCGGGAGAGATTCGAGCTTCTCGCCCAGTGTGAGGTCGTCTTTGTTGATGCTGAGATCCATGATGCTCCGCCTCAGGACTTCCCGGTTTCCGACCTTTGGCACAATTCGATCAGAACACCATTCGTCGATTTCGGGTGGAGGAATGCAACAGGGTGCCCGCCGGCGCCGGCACCGGGCTTCTCGTCGACCAGCTGAAATCCTTCGGCCCTGAGACGGGCGAGCTCCTGTTCCAAATCGTCGACCGCGAACGAGAGATGGTGAATACCCTCTCCACGTTTCGCGATGAACTTTGCGATCGGCGAGTCAGAATCCGTAGGCGCCGTCAGCTCGATCGATAACTGTCCCATGTGGAAAAAGGCTGTTTTCACTTTCTGATCGGGGACGAGTTCCGCATGATCAGAAGGCTTACCGAAGAGCGCCTGGAACAGCTTGGTCGAGGCTTCCAGATCCTTCACTGCAATACCGATATGAGCGAGGGAGTCGATCATAGGAATCTCAGTTGGTGAGGCTTGAAGGGAAAGGTCGCGAGTGTACAGACCTGTCAGGTTTTGGAAACCTGACTGGTCTTGCGCCGGAAAAACTAACGCCTCTTATCCGTGGAATAGCCAAACTTTTTCAGCAGTGATTCGCTCTCGCGCCACTTCTCGCGGACCTTCACATGCAGCTCCAGAAAGACCGGATGTCCGACCATTTCTTCGATGTCCGTGCGTGCGCGGCGACCGATCGTCTTCAACGCGGCTCCCCCCTTGCCGATGACGATGCCCTTTTGCGAATCACGTTCCACGATGATATCAGCCCTGATAAACGTCTTCCCTTTTTCACGCTCTTTGAAATCTACGATTTCGACCGCCGTTGAATATGGAACCTCTTCGCGGAATTGCTCGAAAATTTTCTCGCGGATCAGTTCTGCGGCAAAGAATCGCTCAGGCTGCTCACTGACGGCGTCGACCGGATAAAAGGGCGGATGCATCGGCAGGTATTTTTCGATCGTCCGCAGCAGGTCGGGGAGATTCTCTCCTTTCAGAGCTGAGACTGGAATAACGTCGGCGAATTTCCCCGTCCGGGCAAAATGATCGATGGTCGGGAGAACTGCCTGCCTTTGGATGGTATCGACCTTGTTGATGATGAGGAGAAGCCTCTTGTCGGACGCAATGTGCGTCAATGCCTCTTCGACCACCTCGGGGAGTTCGATGCCACGCGACACTTCGGTGAGGAGGAGTACGACGTCAGCATCCTGAAGCGCCAGCCGTGCCGAGAGTAGCATTTTCTCGTGGAGGAGATACTTGGGACGCAGGAGACCCGGAGTATCGAGAAAAATGATCTGGGCATTGTCACTGCTCAGGATGCCCAGGACTCGCTGCCTGGTCGTCTGCGGCCGCGCCGAAACAATCGAGAGCTTCTGGTTCAGCAATGCGTTCAGCAGCGTCGATTTGCCGACATTCGGCTCTCCGACGATGGCAACGTACCCTGCTCGATATGTTGATGCGAGTTCCATTTCCATTTGAACCTGCAGAAGCGTTTCACAGAGAGCCACGGAGGGGACACCAAGAGACACAGAGTAGATCTCTTCGTGGGACTCTGTGATTCTCTGTGGACCTCTGTGTTACCTATGGAGCATCACACGCAAACACACAACGCCTGCTTTGTCGTTCAGACTGCATCTTCTCCGGACTCTTCCGTGCGGACGCGGATAACATCGTCCACTGGCGACACGAAGATCTTCCCGTCACCCACCTGACCTGTGCGAGCTGCTTTGACGATGGTCGAAACGATATTATCGACCATGGCCTCTGCGGCAATAATCTCGATTTTGATCTTGGGTAAAAAGTCGATCTTGTACTCCGATCCGCGGTAGAGCTCCGTGTGGCCTTTTTGCCGTCCGTATCCCTTGACTTCCGTCAGGGTCATTCCCCGAACGCCAATTTCTGAGAGCGCCTCGCGAACATCGTCGAGCTTGAACGGGCGGATGATGGCTTCGATTTTCTTCATCTCGATTGTGCCTGCGCTGGTTGTGAGGGGATCGACTGCGCCTTCATCCGGGAACGCTGGAGCGGCGGTCCCGGGCTCCTAGTGCCGCTTCCACTGAGTAATATTGTGTTTTCGAGAACGACCGTCTTGTGGAAGCGGGCACTACTGCCTTTTTGAAAAGGCCCGAGAACAAATCACAAGATTCCTTTTGAAAAGTGGCATTAGGACGCCCCGTGGCAATTCTTGTACTTCTTGCCGCTGCCGCAGGGGCAAGGATCATTGCGCCCCACCTTCTGTTCAACGTGCACCGGACGGGGTTTTTCCTGAGGGCGAGCAGGTTGAGCGTGTTCGGAACCTCCGGCCGGAATCGCCTCCCGGTTTCCTTCAAATCCCGCACCCATGGCTGATTCATGCGTGAGGACCATATCCTGGTTCCGCACCGGACGGCGGGTGCGCTGCGTCGGAAGCTGCTCGGGCGACTCCGGGAAGAACTTAAAGACAATGCTCACGACTTCATCCGTGATGAGTTCCATCAACTCCATGAACATTTTGAACGCTTCCGTCTTGTACTCCACGAGCGGGTCCTTCTGTCCGTACCCGCGGAGGTGGATCCCCTCCTTGAGATCGTCCATTTCCCTCAAATGATCGCGCCACTTATTGTCGATGACCTGGAGCATCGCCATCCGCTCGAGCATGCCCATCATCTCACGGCCAATCTTCTCCTCTTTGCGGTGATAGAAATCTTCGGCCGCTTTTATGACGATCTCCGTCATGCCGTCTTCACCCGCCTTCTGAAATTCTTCGGGTGTCACCTGCAAATCAGCGATGAACTTGGCGCGCACCTCGTTTTTCAGCCCTTCGATATCGCCTTCGGGATAGTACGTCTGCGTGATCTTGGCGGCCATCTCGCGCACCATGTCGAAGATGTCATCGCGCAGATGCTCACCCAGGAGTGCATGCCGACGCCGCGAGTAGATCACCTCGCGCTGCTGGTTCATTACGTTGTCGTATTCGAGGAGCCGCTTTCGGATGCCGTAGTTGTTCTCCTCAACTTTCTTCTGCGCCCTCTCGACGGATTTGGTGATCATCGAGTGCTGGATGACTTCGCCCTCTTTCAGCCCCATCCGCTCCATGATCCTCGCGATGCGCTCGCTGCCGAACAGCCGCATCAGATCATCCTCAAGCGAGAGATAGAATCTCGACGATCCGGGATCGCCCTGACGTCCGGAGCGCCCCCGAAGCTGGCGATCGATGCGTCGCGCTTCGTGACGTTCCGTTCCGATAATGTGCAAACCGCCGACATCCTTCACCCCCGGACCGAGCTTGATGTCGGTGCCGCGGCCTGCCATGTTCGTTGCAATGGTCACAGCGCCGGGCAGACCTGCATGTGCCACAATCTCTGCTTCCCGTTGGTGCTGCTTGGCATTCAGCACGTTGTGCGGTACGCCCTTTCTCTTCAGCATACGACTCAGCGTCTCTGAGACTTCGACGCTGGTCGTTCCGACGAGCGTGGGCTGACTGGAGGTACGGCAGCGTTCAATTTCTTCGATGACTGCGTTGAGCTTCTCGCGTTTCGTCTTGTAAACCTGATCTTCTTCGTCTTTTCTGACCATCTTCTGGTTGGTCGGGACGACAACAACATCGAGTTTGTAGATGTCGAAGAACTCTGCGGCCTCCGTCTCTGCCGTTCCTGTCATGCCCGCAAGCTTCTTGTAGAGGCGGAAGTAGTTCTGCAGCGTGACCGTGGCGAGCGTTTGAGTGTCGCGCTCGACTTTCACCCCTTCTTTCGCTTCGATCGCCTGGTGGAGACCTTCGGAATAGCGCCGGCCGGGAAGCATACGACCGGTGAACTCATCGACGATCATCACCTTGCCGTCGTCCGACACGACATATTCATCGTCTTTTTCGTACAGACAATATGCCCGAAGGAGCTGTTGAATCGTATGGATGCGATCGTTTCGGTCCGCGAACAGCTTGTTGATCTCATCCTTCTTCAACTGCTTCTGCTCGAAAGAGGCCGTTTCGTCGCCTTCGATCTGGCTGAATTCTGTGGCAATGTCGGGAATGATGAACATGTCCTTGTCGCCGCCAGGAAATACCTGCGCCAGGAATTCGCGCCCTTTTTCCGTGAGGTCGGTCGTGTGGGACTTTTCGTCGATCGCAAAATACAATTCGTCATCGATCTCATGCATCCGGGACGATTGATCCTGCAGATAGATGCGCTCGGTTTTCTGAACCAGGGTCTTGTTGGAAGGCTCAGAAAAGAGCTTGAGGAGTTTCTTGTTCTTCGGCAGGCCGCGCTGCGACCGAAGCAAGAGCACGCCGGCGTCGTCGGCGTTGTTCACAGCGAGCATTTGCTCTGCCTCGCCGGTCATTTTCGCAACAAGGTTCTTTTGGGCGTTAACCAGCCTTTCAACGAATGGCTTCATTTCGTTGAATTTGTGGTCGTCAACCGCAACCGGTCCGCTGATAATGAGCGGCGTTCTCGCCTCGTCGATCAAGACTGAGTCCACTTCATCGACAATCGCGTAGTTGTGGCCGCGCTGGACCATCTCATCAGCGCTCACCACCATGTTGTCTCTCAGGTAATCGAAGCCAAATTCGTTGTTTGTCCCGTAGGTAATGTCCGCGGCATAGTGGACACGCCGCTGGGATGGATCCATCGGTTGAAGAATAACTCCGATTTTCAATCCGTGGAATTCAAAGACCTTACCCATCCACTGGCTGTCGCGAAGCGCAAGGTAGTCGTTGACCGTGACGATGTGGACGCCACGCCCCGACAGGGCGTTCAGATACGTGGGAAGAGTAGCAACCAGCGTTTTACCTTCGCCGGTCGCCATTTCAGCGATTTTTCCCTGGTGGAGCACGATGCCGCCCAACAGCTGGACATCGAATGGGACCATATCCCACACAATCTTGTTCCCGGCGACTTCCCATGTCTGCCCCACCAGGCGCCGGCACGTCTCTTTTACGACGGCAAAGGCCTCCGGAAGAATCTCGTTCAGGGACTCCTGAATCGTCGCATCGAGCTGCTTGTTGTGCTCATCGAGATCGCCGTAAATCCCTTCACGCTCGGCGAATGGAATATCCTCCTTGAGAGAGGCCTTCAGCCTCTCGATCTCAGCCTTTATCTCGGCGGTATCCTCGTCAATCTTCCGACGAAACTCCACCGTCTTTTCGCGTAGCTGATCATCAGAGAGTTCGCTCAACGTCTCGAAGACAGCATTGATCTCTTTGACAATCGGCCACAAATCTCTGACATCCCGTTCGTGCTTCGATCCAAACAATTTCCTGAAGAAATCCAGCATAACACCCCTTCTGACAGAAATAAGAGACAAACTCAGCGTAAAATATACCCCTTTTTTGACGCGCAGTCAAGAAACGCTCTGTTAGGGACGCGTCCTTGCATTTGACGGTTTTTCGGATGACATTTGTTCCAGTTTTCACTCGCGACGAGATCACCACACCGGAGGCTGACTGTTGAAAACCGAACCAAATCATCCGAGACTCAGTCATCGTTCTTCAAGTGTCGCTGCTTGTCTCTCTGTTGTACTTCTCACGGGATGCTTGTCCGGTTGCGCGAGCCTCCAGTCCGGCGGCCGGCCGTCGAATCCGCTCGAAGCGCTTCGCTACGATATCGGGCAGGTTCTCGCCGATTCCATCTTCATACCGTCGCAGGCGAGCGTCAAGGTCGTCTCTCTCGATACCAAAGAGGTCCTGTTCGAGCACAACAGCAAGCTCCTCATGCGCCCCGCGTCGAACATGAAGCTCCTGACCTCTTCTGCGTCACTTAGTGTCCTTGGCCTTCAGCACCAATTCAGAACGGCCGTGCTCGCCGATTCCGTGTCGAACGACGGCTCACTCTGCACGAATCTCTTCCTGAAGGGATACGGAGATCCGGACCTTGTGAGCACAGATCTCGATTCGCTGGCTTTCCTCGTTCAGCAACATGGACTGAAATCGGTGACCGGCGGGATCGTGGCAGACATCTCCTACTATGATGACATCTCGTGGGGATACGGATGGAATTGGGACGATGAACCGTACTCGTACGCCGCCTTCATTTCCCCGCTCTCTGTGAATGACAATTGCATCGCCGTCACCGTCACCCCTGGTGACAGTTCCGGCAAGGCCGTCAATGTGTCGATTCACCCCGCCTCATCCTACATCACGGTTCTCAACAAGGCGACAACCGTAACCGATTCGGTGGTTCATCCGCTCGTTGTCAGCCGTCTGTTCAAGGAACACTTGAACACCGTGATCGTCGAAGGTGAGATGAAACAAGGGGGCCGGACCATCGAGCGCCAGATCAGCGTCTGGAAGCCTGAGCTTTATGCCGCAACACTTTTTCAGGAAGCGCTGGAACGCCGTGGAATCTCTGTGGGAGCGAAACCTGCTGTGGGAACTGCTCCTCAAACATCGCGGGAACTTGCATCCTACTCCAGGAATATCGTACCTGTGCTGGTGAACCTCAACAAGGTCAGCGACAACCTTTCAGCTGAAATGATGTTGAAGACGATATCGGCCGTGACCGACAAGGCCCCGGGAAGCGCTCAAGGCGGCGTCTATGCCGTCCATCGGTTCCTCAGCACGTTCGGAATAGACACGACAACATACCAGCTCGCTGATGGGTCCGGACTCTCGTTTTACAACCTCCTCTCCGCAGAGATGATCATTCAGTTGCTGCAGGGAATGGCACAGCAGAAGGAACTCTTTCCGACTTTCCTGCAATCGCTACCGATCGCGGGAGTTGATGGCACTATCCGCACCCGTATGCGTCAGACGCCGGCTCAGGGCAATCTCAGGGCAAAGACCGGAACGATCAATGGAGTAAGCTCCCTCTCAGGTTATGTCCAGACTCTGGATGGCGAGAAGCTCGCGTTTGCCATGACCATGCAGAATTTCACTTTACCTACCCGACTGTATCAACGAGCGCAAGACAAAATCGGAGCGCTCCTCGCCGGCTTCAGTCGCCCCGGTCGGACTGCATCACCCCGACCCTAGTTGAGAATCCTGAGACAATTCCCTATGTTGACTCTATGATGATGACACTCGCGTCAAGCATCTTGTTGCTGTTGCACGCGCCAGGCGAGGTCTCCTCGCGGGAGATCCCTCCGGATGTATCCCGCGTGCCGGCAAATGAGCTCAACAAAGAGTTCGACGGTCAAAGAGCGTATCAGTATCTCCTGCAACAAACCAGATTCGGCCCGAGAGGGCCCGGCCTCCCTGGTCATGATCGATGCTTGCGGTTTTTGCGGATGGAGCTTGGAAAGCTTGCCGGGGCTGTGCGGAGTCAGGAATTCTCGTACACGTTGAAGAGTGGAAAGCGGCTGCTTCTCACGAATCTCATCGCCTCGTTCAACACACAATCGAAACACCGCATCCTCCTTTCAGCCCACTGGGATACGCGGCTGTGGGCCGACCAGGATGCAAATGTGAAAAACCACTCTACTCCCATCGCCGGCGCAAACGACGGGGCCAGTGGTGTAGCCGTTCTGCTCGAAATCGCACAGCATCTCAAGGCACATCCTCCTTCAGTGGGCGTCGACCTCATATTCTTCGACGGCGAAGACGTCGGGACCACAGGAACGCCGGGTTCCTTCTGTCAAGGCTCCCGCTACTTCGCAAAGAACAAGCCGGCGGACTATCAACCCCGGTTTGGGATCAACATCGACATGATCGGGGACCGCAATCTGACGATTTATCGGGAGCAGAACTCGGAGAGATTTGCCCGCCAGATACAGGATCAGGTCTTCTCCGCCGCCCGGCTGCTCAACGTCCATCAGTTCATCGATGCAAGAGGAGCCGAAGTCAGCGACGATCACCTCCCTCTCAATGAGGCAGGCATTCCAACCGTCAACCTCATTGACTTTGACTATCCCGACGAGTCGAACAGTTTTTGGCATACCGTTTCCGACACACCTGACAAATGCAGTGCAGCAAGCCTCGAGGCAGTCGGAATCGTCATTCTCCACATCATCTATTCACAATCATGATCCGGCGGTAATCCCTATGGGTAGCACCACTTCATCGTTCAGCACATATGAAACAGCCCGCATCCTCGTCCCAGGCTATTATTTCGCCGTACTCACACTCATGTTGGTCAATCTTACCGCGCTCACTGTTCAATGGCCGATCGTGGTTCCAGACATCTTCATGATCTTCGTGTTTGTGGTGCTCGGCTATATCGCCGGATTGACCCTTTATGCGAAAGAAAGCACCAAACGCCGAAAGGCATTTCAGGAAAACCAACCGAGTTCATACCTGAAAACAAAGGCCCGCGCGATTCCCGATCTTCCGGTCATGGAAGAAGATGAAGCCAAGCAACTGTACTTCTACATCCTCAATAACCATATCCCGTCGATCTTCCACGAAAAGATTTTCTTCTTCGGAACGATCTACCACATCATGATACAGATTCGCCGGACTTCCCTCTGGTTCTCCCTGCTGGGCACCATTCTGGCCATGGCCCTTCCCCTCGCCGGCTATCCGGACTCGGCCGGCCTTCTTTCGTTTTCAGCCGCGGTCTGGTTGATCTATCTCTTCAACGTAACATTCAACAAAGCTGACCGAAAGATGCAAGAAAACTACAAGGACCAAATCTATTGGCTTGAGATGAACAACGACCTCGTCGAGACCATCTTACGTAAACGCTCCCAGAACCTCTCCTCACAACGCCCGTGACGAAAAAGCAGTGGACAGAGATTACCGTTGAACTGAGAGCCTCGCACCAGGACCTCCTCATCGGACAGCTCGCAGCCCGAGGGCTCCAGGGTTTTTTGCAGGAGGAGAATTTCTTTTCGTGCTATCTGCCCCGCAGGAGTTGGACCCTCAAAGCGAAGAAGTCGTTCGCGGACACGATCAAGAGGTTCAAGAACGAGTTCCCTGAATCAGGCTGCTCCTGGAAGACCTCCATCATCAACTACAGGAATTGGAACGCCGAGTGGGAGAAGAGCATCGGAATCGTTGAGGCGACGTCCAGGATCATCATCAAACCCTCATGGAAGAGCATTCGGAAGCGCGACAAGGGAAAAATCGTTCTTCATATCGATCCGAAGATGGCCTTCGGCACAGGGCATCACGAAACAACACGACTCTGCCTGGTACTTCTCGAAGAGCACCTGCAGCGTGATGCTACCGTCCTCGACTTCGGAACGGGCACAGGGGTCCTGGCTATCGCGGGAATCAAGCTGGGTGCCCGCTCTGCGTTTGCGATCGACAATGATCCCCTGGCAGTCGAAAATGCGGGTGAAAATGTTCGGAAGAACCGCGTTGCCGATCTTGTGAAGCTGAAGCTCGGCGACGTCTCAAAGCTCCCGGCGAAGAAATTCGATATCATCACCGCGAATATCGACCTTCCTACCATTACCAGTTCACTCAAGGGGTTGCTGCCGCACCTCAACGACGGCGGGACTCTCATAGTTTCAGGTCTCCTCGTCACAGACCTCTCAAGGTTCATGGACCTCATCTCACACCAGGGGATTGTGCCGCTCGAAGTTATCAGTGAAAACGAATGGGCGTCCGTCTGCCTCACCAAAGCCAATGCGGATAGCGACAATTGATGTTGGTACGAATACGATCCTGATGCTCATCGCCGACATTTCGGCTGATGGTTCTCTAAGCGTTGTTCGCGACGAACAGGTTATTGCCCGGCTCGGAAAAGGAGTCGACAGCCTCAGGAGAATCACTCCGGAAACATTCACACGGGTGCTGGGTTTTCTGGACCGCTATCGGACCATCGCCGAATCTTGTCAGGTCGAAAGGATGATCGCAGGCGGCACCAGTGCGCTTCGGGACGCAGCCAATTCGGGGGATTTCGTCGAATTCATCCGCCAAAAGCTCGGCATAGAAATCGAGATACTGAGCGGTCAGAAGGAAGCGGAACTCACGTATCAGGGAGCAGTCTCGGAGTTTCTTGCCGGGGAGGATCCACGAGCCTTCGCAGTACTCGATATCGGCGGGGGAAGCACAGAGCTCACCACAGGCGTCGGCAGCACACTGGTAAGCAAGGAGAGTCTGGACCTCGGCTGCGTCCGGTTGACCGAACGCTGTCTCAAGGCGTCTCCTCCAGGGGGATCAGACCTTGATGAGGCGGCCAGCGAGGTCATTTCCTGGACCGGCAGGCTCCGTCCGTTGGCACCGGAGACGAAACTCATTGGAGTCGCAGGAACTGTAACAACATTGGCGGCCATGGATCTGGATCTCAAGTCATACGACTCCAAGCGCGTCAGCGGGCACTACATTTCGACGGAATCCGTAAATCGATTTGCCGATATCGTGCGTTCGATGACCATCCCGCAGATGCTGACCCGCTACCCGCAGATTCAGGAAGGCCGGGCTGATATTATTTTTGCCGGTATGATGATACTTAGAGAGTGTTTGAGGCAGTTAGGATGCAGAGGAATTGTCGCTAGTGATAGAGGTGTTCGATACGGAATGGCCTTAGACGAATTCTTGCGCAGATCCCATAAGTCCTGACGCAACAACAATTTGGCCTTCAACGTTAAACCACGCGTTCACGCCTTCGAATCCGCTTTTCTGATTTTTCCCACGACTTCTCGAAGACAATCTACCGCATAGTCTATCTCATCGTCGCTCGTATGTCGACCAAGGGAAAACCGCACCGTGGCCCGAGCCGTTCGGGAGTCCCTGCCCATGGCGGTCAAGACATGTGACGGCTGAAGGCTGCCTGAAGTACAGGCGGACCCGCTTGTCACCGCGACGCCCATAAGGTCCAATCCCATGATGAGGGCATCTCCATCCAGAGGACAGATCGCTGAATCGAACGAGATATTCAAGATATGCGGCACCGCCTCCGTTATGTGACCGTTGAACAAAATCCCCTCAAATCCTTGTTGGAGCTTTGTTCTGAGCCTCTGCTTCAAGGCGGATATCCTCGACACTTCCACAGAACGGCTATCAGTGACCAGTTCCGCTGCTTTTGCAAAACCGACCGCCAGCGGCACGTTTTCTGTTCCGGCTCTGCGATTGCTCTCCTGAGAGCCTCCCTCAATGAAGGAGTCGATCGCCGTCCCCTTGCGAATAAAGATAGCTCCGATCCCTTTGGGGCCGTAGAACTTGTGTGCTGACATTGAGGCCGCGTCAACATTGAGGTCTTGAAGACTGACTTCAGCCTTTCCGACGGCCTGGACTATGTCGGAGTGAAAAGGAATCTCCGCCTTCCTCAACATCGTTCCGATCGAGCGGATATCGTTGATTGTCCCGACCTCGTTGTTCACGTACATGACCGAAACAAGCGCAGTGTTCCGCCCTACCGCTCTCTCCACAGCTGATGGGTCCACCCCCCCGTAGGAGTCCACGGGAAGATACTTCAATTCGAATCCGGACTTTCGGAGTGATTCAGCGGGGTGGAGAACGGCGTGATGCTCAACGGGGGCAATAACAATCTCATTCTTCCCGCTCCTTGCCGCAGCCTGAGCGATCCCCTTTATGGCGTGGTTATCCGATTCTGTCCCACCGCTCGTGAAGTAGATTTCGTCAGATCGTGCTCCAAAGGCCTCCGCGATGCGTTCCCGGCTTTGTTCCAGCAGAGCTCGTGCATCTCTCCCAAACGAATGCACCGATGATGCATTCCCGAAGCCGCTCCCAAACGCGGCAATCATCGATTCCATGACCCTGGGATCGATGGGCGTCGTAGCACTATAGTCCAGATATACTTTTCTCATGTTCTAGAATATACTCCCCGCTCCAGGAAGAAGCAACAAAAAAGCCCCGCACATGCGGGGCGTTCGCAACGACAGCATCCGGCTCGCTCCGGACTTTCAGCGAGCCTGTTTGTTTCGGACATCTCTTATCAGATCGCGCAGATTCTGTTGAAACCTCGTCTCGAAGACCAGGTATTCGGCAATCTGTTTATTCGATAGGATCTCATGCAGCTCTTCGAGGTACTTGAGCTTCGCATCTCTCCCCTCACCTTCGAGCGACTGGAGATCCCCAATGACCTTCGCGTACTCGGCGTCAGCAGCCTTGGCTTTTCGAAGCGCTTGAACCCTGACCAGCGCCTGCACCTGTTTTCGCCGAAGGTCTTGCAACGCTCGCTGGTGTTTGCCGTACCTGGCAAAAAACTTGATCGAAGTCTGTTCATCCAGCGCCAGAATTTCCATCAACCGGATCTTCTTGAACTGTTCCACGCGCTCGAGAGCCTTCGACGGTGGAGGGGATTCTTCATCCTGTGCCCACGCGAGGAGCGGACTCATCAAAACGGCGGTCAGGAGAAACAAGCATCGCAATAAGTTATTCATAGACTCGTCCTTTCACTCAGCCTGGCCACAAGCACCTCGAGGTCGGCGTCCGTCAGCGTTTCAAGATCCTCCATGGCAATGTCTCCAAGGAGGGGATCTTCCCAAACCACAGAGGAGTCCACATCCGTAAGGAAGTACTTGCCGCTCAGGATAGGCACAGCCAGCATGGCGCTGGATTCGTTTTCTCCGATCGAGATCGAGAATGCCTGACGATGCATTTGATCTAAGGCAATTTCCATGAGCTCCTCGGATCCGACTCCGGAGAGAACCGGCCGAAGCGGGTTTTGGGCTGTTTCCCCGTTGTTTGCAGGAACAGGGATGTGCGTAAGCAATACGAACGCGAGAACGCCGACAGCAAGCGGCAGGGCAAACCGCGTGATGAGCGGACGTGCAAGCACTGAGGGTGATTTTCTCTGTTCAAGCCGCTCCCGGACTCCGGGAAGGATGCCGGAGAAATAGGCGCCCGGCGGTGGTTTGAGGTCAGAGCCGCCGATCGTCTGGAAGGCATGTCGCAGCGTCTCGAGTTCGCCCTTGCATTCTGCACACTCCTCGAGATGGCTTGCGACTCCACTGCGCAACGGCTCTTCAAGCCTCCCTGTCACATAATCGGGCAGTAAATATTCAATATGTCTCGTGTGCACGTCTCACATACTCCTGTATCTTCTTTACCGCGTGGAAGTAATTCGCTTTCAGCCCGCCAACCGATGTTTTGAGTATCTTCGCAATGTCCTCGTACGGCAGCTCTTCATAGTATCGGAGCACGAACACCGACTTTTGTTTCTCCGGAAGCCGGGCAATGGCGTTCTCGATCAGGGAACGCTCTTCTTGTTTCTCCGCCGCTTCGTCCGGGGCGACGCTCTCTGTGTCGGGTGCGTCGAACAACTCATCGATCCTGAAAGCCTCCCTTATCTTCTGCCGACGGAGACTGTTCAGTGCAATGTTGACCGTGATGCGGTACAGCCAGGTGTAGACCGACGACTCCCTGCGAAACTCGTTCAGTGAGCCGTATGCTTTTATGAAAACCTCCTGCGTGACATCGTCTGCGTTGTCGTGATCGGCCATGAACCTGCGTGCAACCCAGTACACCTTCTCCTGATAACGAAGGACAAGATGGTTGAATGCCGATTCATCGCCGTTCTGAAAGAGCTGCACCAGCTCCAGGTCACTGCGGTCAGTCATTTATTACAGGAATCGTACGCAGATTTGACAAGACAATCGGGGTTTTGGTTTAACTGCGCTGCGGACGGGGAAGTTGTGGGTTTTCCCAAGAATCGGAAGGGTTTTAGCGGTCCGCAGACTTCCTCAAAGAAAATCGCCACCAGGTCACTTTGACATCAGGAGGCGGGAGAAAACTCTTCTTTCTTGCCACTTCTCTTCTTTCGCTTCGTGCCATGGTGCCCGGGTTGCTCGTGGCAAGGCCTCAACCGTGTTTCTCGATCAGGAAACGCGTTTCAAAACCATCATCGTCAGGTCGTCGGATTGCTGCTCACCTGACACGAATGTCTCGACGTCTGCCACAACGCTTCCGAGGAAAGAACTCGCGTTCTGATTCTTGGCCCGAATCATGACCTGCTGGAACCGGCTTTCGCCGTACTCTTCGAAAGCACGATTCATCGCTTCAGTCACGCCATCTGTGTAGAGAACGAGAACATCCGACGGTTTCAGAGTTACCGTGCCCGTCTCAAAGGTTACTCCTTCGAACATCCCCAGAGGCAACCCGGTCGCAGACAGAGACGAGATCGAGGAACCACCAAGGCTCAGGAAGAACGGGAAGCAATGGCCTGCGTTGATGTATGAGAGGGAACCGCTCTGCGGCTCCAGGATCCCCATAAAGAGGGTGATATACCGTTCAGCTTCGGTGTTCTCGTGAACCACACCGTTGAGCCTGGCTGCGAGAAGTGAGAGATCTGATGCAGCTTCGATATAAGCATGAAGTGACGCATGAAGGGTGGAGACGAGGAGAGCAGCCGGCACTCCTTTGCCCGATACGTCGGCGATCACCAGCGCAATGTTTCCGTTCTTGAGCGGTATCAAATCATAGTAGTCGCCGCCCACAAGTCTTGTCGGCCGCGCAACGGCGTCAATCTCGTACCCTGAGAGTTTCGGAAGTTCCTTCGGAAGGAGTTTACGCTGGATGGCTCCGGCGATCTCCAGTTCTCTCTCGATCTTCTCTTTTTCGACGATATCCTGGTGAAGGCGCGCGTTCTCAATCGCGAGCGCTGCGTGAACGGAGAATGCCTCCAGGAAGTTCTCATCCTCCTTAGCGAAGGCACCCCTTTGTTTGTTGAGGATCTGAAACACACCGATGATCTTCCCCTTCCGATCCCGCATCGGCATGCAAAGCATGGTTCTTGTCAGAAATCCGGTCCGAAGATCAAAACCTGAGAAGAAGCGTTTATCTTTCCAGGCATCCTTCAGGTTGATCGTCTTCCCCGTTTTGGCAACGTGCCCTGAGATCCCGGTGCCGATCGGAAGGCGAATCTCCACCAGGTCTTTTCCTTTCAGAACTTTCGACCATAGTTCCTGTCTCGTTTGATCGATGAGATAGATGGTTCCCCGTGCCGCTTTCAGATTTTTGACTGCCAGATCGAGGATGAGGGCCAGGAGCTTATCCAGGTCGAGCGTCGTGTTGAGTATCTTGGACGCATTGATCAGGGACTCCAGGCGTTTAATCTGGCTCTTGTTGGAGCGGGCTGGGGGTTTTCGCGTTGGCATGAATAGTCCTGTGGGGAGGGAGCGCCGGCGTTCGTGCCCGGCCTTGAACCAGTATACTCCGAATCCTGCACATAATCAAACCGCGGCACATCCGTTCAGGTTCCCTGCCGAGCCCGCCCGGAGGGGGCACAAAACGAAAACAGCCCCGCACAAGATTCGCGGCAACAAAGAAAAAGGCAGTCCCGGAACCGGGGACTGCCTTTATTCTAGAATACATCGTTGTCTTACCAGTAGAGTCCGATCCGAGATCGGATCTGCACGGGTGAGTCCGATTAAGAATCGGACTCTAGCACATACCGTTATTTCAGCAGCGTCATCTTTTTCGCGGATACAAACGATCCTGCGCTGACGCGGTACAGGTAGATACCCGAGGACATGACATGTCCTGCTTCATCCTTGCCGTCCCAGCTGATCGTGTAGAAACCGGCACTCTTCGTTTGGCCGGCCATCAGGGTCCGTATCTTGACGCCCAGCATATTGTAAATCTCAAACGTGACGGGCTCCTCTTTCGGCAGGGAGAAGCTGATCCTGGTTGAAGGGTTGAACGGATTTGGATAGTTCTGGCCCAGAGCGTAGTCGGTGGGGATGACTTCATTTCCCTCGACCGGAGTGATGGTGAAGCTCCAGGTCGTCGAATCCTTCAATCCACCCGGATCAG